>ENA-OQCN01000782-OQCN01000782.1-human-gut-metagenome-genome-assembly--contig:-NODE-782-length-16791-cov-2.595715_pt1 | contig 16791 bp, 16 predicted proteins | sample MGYA00242497_ERZ504576 | MGnify/ENA primary metagenome ERZ504576 (study PRJEB26092, sample SAMD00036296) | human gut metagenome | host: Homo sapiens | study: EMG produced TPA metagenomics assembly of... | reverse complement strand
ATATCCGGTTACGTTTTATGATATCAATCATTTCTTCATGTATGCTGCGTATTTCATCCGGGTTTATTCTGGAGAGAAGGTCGCGGACTGCATCAACTTTTGGAATCCTTCCACTGATACAGTTTTTTCAGTCTTTTTGACATGCTTTCAGGGTCTGAAAAAATGGTATGGAAGCTCTCATACTGCAGCATCAGAAAAAGCAGTACCGGCATGACAATGTTGAACAATGGAATAGATTTTCTTTTTCTTTGTCCGTTAAACACTTGATTTTTGTGGGATTTTATATTGAAAATGGATATCCCCTGTTTTTCCTGAAATTCACAGGCAAAACCAGGGATTATATTTTTAAAAGCAAAATCTCTGTCTTTAAGCCAAGGATTACTTTCTGAGAAAGACCGAATATACTGTTTTTCTCAGATTCGCAGGCATCAGGATTACAATTCCACGGGTTATGACAGATGTCAGAAATTCCAGTAAATTAATGTATCCGCTATTTAACATGATTTTCCGAAACTCTGCCATATCTTTCAAGTATGAAACTCCTCCGCGCCTCGCATACATGCCATTACCGACTCTCATGTACACTAGCACTTCAGATAAATTATATCCCTTCATCCCGCCTGAGAGCATACGGAGCCATAGATAATAATCCTCAAATCCATGAAAATCCATGTAACTTCCAGCTTTTATGACATCACTTTTTTAAACATAACTGCCGGATGATTAAAAGGATTCCTTTTTTTTGCATATACCGCTATCTTTTCTGATGATTCCGGAACATATCTGACAGTACCTGCCTGTGCTGTATCATCCATAAATTCCTGCACAGCTCCACTGATAATCGATACATTATTTTGGGCAAAAGCTTTTAACTGCCATTCACAACGCTCTGGAACACTGATATCATCGCTGTCCATTCGTGCAACCAGTTCATTTTTACAATAAACCAGTCCTTCTTTGAGTGCTTCTCCCAGTCCTCGGTTTTCAGGCAGTTGAACTATCTGAAAACATTCCGGATACTCCTGCTTTTTTTTTGGAGTACCTGATTTAATTCATCCCCCAGCAATCCATCACATACAATCACGAAATCCTGCGGTGGTACTGTCTGGGAGAGCATGCTGTCAATGCTTTTTTGCAAATACTCAGCTTTTTCTTTTCTATATACAGACATTAAAACGGAATAATTCTGTTCTATCATTTATATCACCATACTTTTTCGTTTATAAACTATCCATGATCCGAAGCAGCTTCGTACCATAATCCGCATCTGCTGCCCAGCCTTTTCCATATGGATTCTGCGGAATCGCAAGCCACTCCACGTATCTGGCTGTTCCACGCGATACATACTGGAAACGCTTATCCACACATGCATTGTTTAATCCATCTGTACTTGCGTATGCTTTTAAGTGCTGTACCTGCGCACGGAGTCCGGTTCTTACATCTGCAAAAGTCTCACCTGCTGCACCGCCACCGACTGCACCGAGTCCTCCAAAGTTACACTGACTCGGCTGCACATCACCGCCGAATTGTAATCCTCCGGTCTCTAACATAACCTGTGCAAATAATACATCTGCTCTTACACCCTCGGCTTCTGCCTCTTCTTTTAAGATCTTAAAGAATGCCTCCGCAGAATCTGCTCCCTTATCACGGTAAGTATCTGCCGGAAAGGTATAACGTTTATTATAGTAAGATACCATCTGGTCGACTGTCACACTGCTTGTACCCATGATCTCATGCGCTGCAGCTTTTGCTTTTACCGCTGACCATGGTCCGTACATACGGATTCCGTTGCTTAAATCTTTGTATGCTCTTACTTTATAGTAATATGTCGTTCCCTGTACCAGATTACTGTGTGTAAAGGATGTTGCACCAGAAGTCTGTAATGTGGTATAAGTTCCTTTTTCGCTGACCGCACCGGCAAGTTCATAGCCACTTGCATTTGCAACACTGTTCCATGAGATATTTAATACATTATTATCTCCGAGTGTGATAGAATAAATACTTCCCTGTTTTAAGACTGCAACCTCTGTTACCTTACTATAACTTCCTCTGCCTGCACTGCCTTTGATCTTATAAGTTGCTGCAATTTTATAGTAATACGTATTGCCGCTCTTTACGCCCTTATCCGTGTAAGTCAGTGTAGATCCGGATGAAATTGAAGCGATCTTTTCAAATCCACTGTTTGACTCGTCGCTCCGGTAAATATCATACCCCTGTGCTTTTGAAACTTTCTTCCAGCCAAGTGTGACCTGATTTTTGCTGTCACTTGTGATCTGGGAGAATACCACCTGTTTGATCGTCCATGCCTTCTGTGCTTTTGAGAAAGATGCCACACCGTTTTTAGCACTGTTGCTCTTATATGCACGAACCTGATAATAGTAAGTTTTTCCGGCTTCTAATGTTTTATCCTCATATTTTTTCGTATTTTTACCTTTGACCTGTCCGACCTTTTTATAACCACTGTCTTTTGACGTACTCCGGTAAATCTGATAACCGGATGCCCCATCCACAGCTTTCCATTCCAGTCTTACGGAAGTACTTCCGGTTGCCTTTACTGCTGTAATGGATGTAGTTTTCAAAGTCTTTGCCGACACAGCTGCCGAATTACCGCTGTATCCTTTTTTGCCATTTACCTTGTTGATCGTCTCTATCTTATAATAGTAGGTCTTTGCAGTTTTTAACTTTTTATCCTGATAGGTCGTATTATTTTTTCCTTTTAAAGTGGCAACCACTTTATAAGTACCATTCTTTGACGTACTGCGTTTGATCCGGTAGCCGTAGGCACCGCTCACTGCTCCCCAGTTTACTTCAATCTGATTACTTCCATTTGAAACAGCATACTTGATCTTTGCCTTTTTCGCTGTTCTTCCTTCCATGGACGCTGAATCACCGCTATAACAGATATTGTCTCCTGTCTTTACCATAGTCTCAACCGTGTAATAATAGGTCTTTCCTGCTTTTACACTGGTGTCTTTGTAGCTGGTCGTGTTTCCGGATTTAATCGTCTTAACAACTTTGTAAGTACCATCTTCATCGGTACTTCGTTTGATGCGATAACCATAAGCTCCTGTGATCTTATTCCACTTGATCGTCAAGGTCTTTTCATTTGTGGAAACGATTGATGTGATTTTTGTGCGCTTTGCAGTTTTTCCTGCCACCGCGTCTGATGCACCGCCGTATCCTTTTGTACCGCTGTTGACATTATATGCTTCGACCTTATAGTAATAGGTCTTTCCTGCTTTTACAGTATCATCTGTGTAGGATGTTGTCTTTTCTCCTGATACTGTATCTATTTCACTATAACCACTATCTTTCTTTGTGCTGCGGGAAATGATATATCCCTTTGCACCGCTTACCTTATTCCAGGAAATTTTTAATACTTCCTCATCCGAGGATGTGATTCCTGTAATTTTTGCTTTTGCAAGTGTCTTTGCAGATTTTGTGGAAGAATATGCACCGACACCCTGTCTGCCATTGTTTGTATTGTAAGCCTGTACTTTGTAGGTATATGTTTTGTTATTGGATTTTACAGTATCTGTGTAAGTGAGTGTACTGCCGGATTTTACCGTGCCAATCTGATAAAATTTACTGTCACTGCTGTCCTGACGATAGATCAGATATCCCTCTGCTTTAGAAACCTTTTTCCAGGTCAGGGTAATCTTCTTTCCACTCTTTGCCTTGATCTTTGTGAGGTTTGTTTTTCCTAATGCCACACCTGAGATGGGTTTAGAATACTCTCCTGCAGTTCCATCGTTAAATACCGGACGGACCAGATAGTAATATTTTGTCCCTGCCTTTACGGTATCATCAATATAAGATGTAGCATCCGATACTTCGTCAATCTTAGGATAGTTTGTATCATTCACAGTATTACGATAAATTTCATAATAATCGACATTATCGAGACCTGTCCATTTTAATCTAAGACTACCATCCGCTCTCGACTGCGTGTAATTGAGCGTTACGGTCTTTGCTCCTTTTGTCAGACCGAAATACTCTGCGATCGCAGTTGCATCCGCAACACCGAGTGCCTTTAATTTTTCATCAGAACTTAAATATGTATAATAATCATTTGCATTGTCCAAAAAGGCATGCTCGATGATCAGACCAGGAATGCCATTATTTTTACAACGACGGATCAGACCGTAATAATCTGCTGCAGAACCATCCGGATATTTATCATAAGATGCATTTCTAATCAAAGTTCCACGATAATTCAATCCAAGTGCTGCCAATTTATCGCATATTTTCTTTGCAAGTGCCTGTCCATTGCTTCCTACCTGTGCATTATAGTTGCTGTTCGGATAATAAACTTCCACACCTCTCGCTGTTCCGTTTGCAGTATTTAAATGGAAACTTACTAACACATTTGCCCCCACATTCTTTGCAAGGTTTGCACGGGCATCCAGACATGCAATATAATCTCCGCCGCCTGCCGGACAGCTTGCACTCTCTCTTGTCATATAAACAGTAATACCATTATAGGTAGATAATTCTTCTTTACAATATGTGGCGATCTTAAGTGTCAGATCCGCTTCCTGTACTCCAAAACCGGATGCTCCTGCATGGGTGCCATCATGTCCCGGATCGAGTACGACTTTCACATTACTGTTCGCACCTTTTAAGTTATCTGCAACACTGGCGACAGCCTCTGAGATTCCCTGCTCCAGCACATTTTCCACAGTGTTTTCGGAAATAACTTCTCCATCTGCGCTCATAGTAACAACATCAGCATCCACATCCGCATAGGCATCTTCATCATAAAGTACCTGATCCGGGTTCGTCTCTGCCTGTTCATTGACACCAAATCTTACATCCATGCCAAGGTCTGATAGCAGGATTTCCTGTTTTGTTTTCTCCTGTGTAAACTGCACGGAAGTGATCTGATACTCTCCTGCCTGTCCATTTTCAGAAAAATCCATGGTAAAACGGATCATATCTTCTTCTGTTCCGGCTGCTTTGACCTGATAGGTTTTTCCGGTGGTCAGATTCTTATAATTTAAGACGATATCCGAAAGCTGCTCATCGCCTGTTCCAAGACTTAAGACCACATTCTGCGTTCCCGGTGTCTCAACGTACGGTGACTCTACCATCATGTAGTTAAGTTCTGCTGCCTGGACAGTCTCTGTCTCCGCAGTCTCCGTTTCGGTCGGCTCTTCCGTTTCTGTAGTTCCTGTTTCGGTCGGCTCTTCCGTTTCTGTAGTTCCTGTTTCGGTCTCAGTCGGCTCCCCGGTTTCCGTAGTTTCTGTTTCGATTGTTTCTGTCTCTGCCGGTTTCTCTGTTTCCGAAGTTTCTGTCTCTGCCGGCTCTTCTGTCTCAATCGTCTCTGTTTCGATTGTTACCGTCTCGGTCGTTTCTTCTGTCTCTGCTGTTTCTTCCGTTTCAGCTGCTTCTTCTGTCTCTGCCATCTCCGTTCCAGTCAGCTCTTCTGCTGCATTCCCAGTGTTTTCTGTCTGGCTGATTTCTCTGACGGTGATGTTTTCTGCGTGCTTTCTGTCTGAACTGCACTGTCTTCTGCTGCACGTACATCTGCAGGCAGTGCTGTCATACTCACGCAGACTGCCATGATTACTGCTAAAATCCTTTTTTTCATTTTCCTTACCCTCTTGTATATTTTTTGACACTATTTAATGTGTAATGTACCATATAACGCAATGCATTTAGCCGGTTCTTTCCTATAAAACGGTAAACTTTCCACTGCATTTTAGCTGACTTGTATTTATTGCGCGACTTTCCGTCACTGCTCCACATAATCCCGTGCATTATAAACCGGCATAATAACAGATATCTGTACTTCGCTTGTCTGTTCCATCTCTATGATTCCTTTTTGATCGCTGTCGTTTGCTTTTCATCTACACCTTCTGTGTTTTCTTTCTGAAACATAATCTTAAATGTCATAAGCATTAATTTCACATCTAACCACGCTGAATATGTCTGTATATAAGTCAGATCCAGTTTTAATTTATCATATGGTGTTGTATTATATTTTCCATATACCTGTGCATACCCTGTCAATCCGGCTTTTACTTTCAGGCGGAACCGAAATTCCGGAACAATTTCTTCATATTTTTCAGCAATTTCCTGTCTTTCCGGTCTAGGACCAACAAAAGACATTTCTCCCTTTAAAATATTAAAAATCTGAGGAAGCTCGTCTAAATGCGTTCTTCGAATTATTTTTCCAACCGGTGTGATCCTGTCATCATCTTTTTTGGCAAGCTGTGCTCCCTGTTTTTCCGAATCTACTTCATGCTGCGAAACTTGATAATCTGAAACGTCTCGCGGTCTCTCGTCAGACGCTCCTGCTTATAGAATACCGGTCCCCCATCATACAGTTTGATTGCAACTGCAATGACCAGTAAAAACGGCGATGAAATAACAATCGCGAGCAGTGCAAACACGATATCCATAGTCCTCTTTACAAATCTCTGCTCTATCGTAAGTCCCTGATTTCTTGACAACATAAGAGGTGTATCAAACAAATGGATTCGTTCCGTTCCATTTAAAATAATATCCGATATCTTCGGTGTAATATAGGTTCTTTTATTCTGATCATAACAGAACTTTAAAATTTTATTACGGATACTTGCCGGAAGATCACATAAAACTACCGCTTCATACTCTAATATTTTAGAATACAATGCCTCATATCCCATATAGGCGCTGGCAGTTGCACAAACATTGTACTTATCTTTTCTGGAATTAATCTTGGAAATCAGTTCTTCCGGAGAATGTTCCCCGTATATTACGATCATACGTCTTGGCGGATATAATCTGACATAAAAATATCTTACAACAAAAACGGTAGGCAGTGTCACTGCAATCTCAGCTGTCGTCAATAACAGAAGCGGTGATGCTGACATATAATCATTTGCAATCATACAAATCTGAAAATACTCGATAATATTTGCAAACAAAATTCCAAGGATCTGCGACAAACAAATATCTGTAATTCTAAGGTATCCGATCCGGTATCCGCCAAATGTACGGATAAAAAAGAACAATACCAATGCATACATTCCGATTACTGCCCAGTTTCCTCTATTCCAGAACTTATCCTCCAATTCCGGCACATACATTTTATACCATATAAATGCAAACATTGCTGTCTCAGCCACAAGCATTACAAAATTAGCAAATAAATTCAGCAAATGTTTATATCTTTCCCTTTTCCTCATGAAGTACCTCACATTCATACCTTTGCATAATCTATATTATTTTATCATAAAACCTAACCTTTGAATATATCTTACCAGAATTTTTCATAAAAATCTTAAAAAATACCCCCGCAGGATGTATGATGATCATCACCGGGTATCTCTTTTACTTTTTATTTTGCTTTTGTCTTTTACGGAAACAACGGAAGAATAACTTCCATATACTTCTTTCCATTCACTTTGCGGTATGCACGGATCTTATAATAATAGGTCGTCGATTTTTTCAATTTACCGTTTTTGTAAGATGTCGTACTACCTTTGGATATGGTCCTTACTTTACTATATTTTCCATCTTTACTGTTGCTGCGGTAGATTTCATAACCGCTTGCACCTTTTACCTTTGACCAGGTCAGTTTTACATTCTTTGCATCCGACGCTTTTGCCTTTAACGTCGTCTTTGCCGGAACCGCCTTTGCAGATTTTACATTCGAAAATCCACTGGTCTGTTCTCCATTCTGTGTCTTAACAACCGTCTTGATCTTATAATAGTATGTTTTTCCGGTTTTTACACTGCTGTCTGTCCAGGAACTGTGCCCACACTGTCGATAGTCTTAATATGCTGGTAATCGCCATCTTTCTTTGTACTGCGATAGATCTGATAGGAGGCTGCAGCCGGTACAACTTTCCATGAAACTTTCAGTTTATTGTATGCTGTGGATTTTACGGAAGTTACACTTGTTTTTCTGTTCTCAATTTTATTAACACAGAGTATATTCTTTTTCCACTGCATTTTTAGCCCATGCCCGAACTCTCAGATAATAAGTTCCCTTGCTTAATTTGACTGCTGGTGACTCTGTATAAGTACTTCCTGCATAAGAATAGATATGGTCATAATCCTGATAACCTCTCTTAGCATTTGCATTATAAAGTGTTACATACCAACTTCTTCCCGCATCATTGATCTTTTCATGTGCCAGACTGAAATTGATATACTGTGCTTTTGTAAGTGTAAAACGATAATAGTCTTCGTCTGATGAATAGCCTGTGATCACACCTTTTACCGCTTTGCCTACCTGTATATTATCTGCGGATGCCCAGTCACCGTTATTCTCTGTCTCCCAGCCGGAAGCTGCTTTCTGTGTCAGGCAGATCGTGTAGTCTCCGGTATACAGAGTCGAAGCCTGACTGACGCATACATAATATTCCCCGCATCCAGTCCTAATTTACAGGATGTATAAGAAGTCTCTGTCCCGGTATTCGTAAATTTATAAATTTCACTGTTATCCTTATTGTAAAGAACAACATTATAACAGCTTGCTGTACTCTGACTGTTTTTATGTCCAAACTTAATCTGCAGATAGCCTGCTTTTGACATTTTGATCTTATAGTAATCTTTGTCTGAGGAACTGCTTGTGCTTCCGTAATAGGTTTTTCCATTCTTTACGGTATTTGCAGTGGCAGCAGAATCATTCGACTCCACTTCCCTGTCACTTGCTGTCTTTGCTTTAATACACACATCATAGTTTACAGGATAACTCGTTCCGCTCAATAATGTTCCCGTCGTATTTCCGGTTCCTGCGATCTTAATGTAATACTCACCTTTCGGCAATCCAAGGTTCGGCGTGGAAATGCTTGTGTCCCCGCCACGAATCTTCGTAGTGTAGACTTCTGTATACTGGTCTTTGTCCACTTTACGGATCACGCTGAGCACAAACATGTTTGTTGTTTCCTGTCCGCTCACAACCGGATGCGTCAGTTTCACATTGATATAACCATTTGCAGAAAGTGATGTTTTAAAATAATCTACATCGCTGTAAGTACGGATATCTCCGCTGTATGTTGTGCCGGAAACAGCCGTATTTGCTGTATCGTAAGTATCATTGCTCTCGTGCTCCCAGGTACTGCACGCCTTAAAGGTAGTTTTGATCACATAGTTTCCGCCGTAATATGCATTCTGACCTGCCACTTTAATATAATATTTACCTGCTGACAGTCCCAGTTTGATGGAATCCGTGGATTCATCTTCCGCTTTACTGGTCATTTCGTAGATCGAATTGCCGGAAGTATCACAGACTGTAACTGCATAAATAGCCTTATTCTGCCGTCCTGTAACTTTCGAATGCTGCAGATTGATCACGATATATCCGTCTTTTGTTGTCTGAAAACCATAATAATCAGAATCACTGACACCATACAGACTTCCGTAAACTGCCTTGCCTGATGTCATTGTGTCTGCTGTATTTATATCATCATTGCTCTCGCTCTCCCAGTTGTCTGCATTCGTCCAGGATGCCTTCAGCTTGTACGTCTCTCCATTTGCTCCCTGAACTGTCAGTGAACCTGACGCATCCATATATTGGATTCCTGATACTTTCAGATAATAGGTTCCGGCGTCAAGTCCAAAATTAATCGACTCGGTTTTCTCCTCATCTTTCTTACTTGTCATTGTATACAACGTATTCCCAGCAGCATCGCAGACTGCTACACTGTAAATATCTGTTGAAAGCCTGCCGCTCACTTTATCGTGCTGTAACTGAAATGAAAGATATCCTTTTGTGGTGGATATGATCTTATAATAATCGGTATCCGATGCAGAGGAAATGCTTCCTGTAATCGTCTGACCTAATCTGTCATAATTATCTGCTGTGGCAATCGTATTATTTTGTTCTGTCTCACAATAGGTATCTTCATACAGTACGCTGAAGCTGTAAGCTGCAGACCCGACTGTAAGTACTCCGGTTCCGGTAATCTGTACATAATAGGTACCGGCATCAAGACCTATTTTCGCCGTCTGGTTCTGTGTATCCTGCATTCCGCTTGTTACAGTGACTAACCCACCAACCTGATCGGCAATAAAATCAATCCTCCAGGCCGTACTGTTGCTTGCGCTCGATAAATTCGCATGTGCAAATTTCAGTTGTACCATACCGGCTTTGCTCATCGTAAATTTATACCAATGTGTAACAGATGTTCTGGATGTCGTTGCATTATAAGTTGTATTCAGTCCAATCGATGTTGCTGCCGCATAGGTACTTCCCGGAGTCACATTTCCATCTTTCTTTAGAATATCCTCACTTTCTTCTTTCTCCGTGTCTGCCGCTTCGGTATCCCCGATAAGTGCCTCTGTACTTTCTGTATCGTCAGTCATCTCTGAATCTTCTGTTGCCTGCGTACTCTCTGTATTTTCAGTCGTCTCAGGAATTTCTGTACTCTCCGTATCTGTCGGCATCTCAGAATTTTCTGTACTCTCTGTATCTGCCGGTATCTCAGAACTTTCTGTACTCTCTGTATCTGCCGGTATCTCAGAACTTTCTGTGCTCTCCGTATCTGCCGGTATTTCAGAGGTTTCTTCTGATTCAGTAGTTTCTGTCACTTCTGCTTTGCTCTCTGTTCCGGCTTCTTCTGTCTCAGCTTTTTCTCCAGCTCCGGTTTTTTCCGTTGTTTCAGAGTCTTTCATAGCCTCCGCCGACTCCGGAACCTCTGTCAGTTCCGTAAGTTCTGTTACCTCTGTTTCATTCTGCCCACCGGCTGCATATACCACCTGCTCCGCCGGAACCGCTGTCATGCAAAGACTTAATGCCATAAGCCATGCAGCAATTCTTTTCCCTGCCTGATGTCTTTTTTTCATTTGGATCTTCCTCCTTGTTTCTCAAACAAACCATTTCCAAAATCTGATATCACAAATTATTTATATTCTGTGCTGAAACTGTCTCCCGCACATTTTATGATCTTGCCTGATTCATTCTCAAATACTGTTTCCTGTCCATCCAAATAATACTGATTTTCCTGATAATAAGAATCGCCATACAATACTGTAATATACTTGATTCCAAGTTGATTTAAATTATCGAGATTTTCTTTCGGATTAAAATTCCATGTATAACAATCCGTAGACTTCTGTTTGGTTTTCTGCCGGTAAATGATAAAATCAAGGAGGATTCCTTTGCTGCCATCAAAGGTACCCTTTCATTCTTTAAATGTTTCTTCACATACTTATACAGTTCTAATTTTCCCTCATCATAACCATTTACATATGGAAGTATCTTGCACCAGCTTTCTCCCGGGAATGTCAGGATCGCAGCACGTTCATTTTCATACACCGCTTTACACAGTGAAAAATAATTTTCATACTGCTGATAGATCTTATCCTCTTTATCCACAAAAATCTTCGTGATGCCATTTTTATCCATCTTGACAAGAATATCCATCAGTTCTCTGTTATACGGCTTATATTTTCTCGTATTCTGAGCCGCATGCCATCAAACCAGTAAAAAGTCCTGTCATCAGCCACCAGCGCCGGGATCTTATCATCATCGAGTTCCTCTGCCGCATAAGACATCACTTCCATAAGATCTGGTAAAATCGTGTATTCCCCATAGTCTTTCTGTGATGTATCTAGATTATTCCAATAGATTGCCAGAAAATGTTTCGGTACGGATGCCTCATTATATCCGGGATCAAATTCCCACATGTTCATATCATAATTTGTAAAAGTAAATAACGCAAGTATTCCAATAAATCCAACATATGCATAAAATCCTGCAAGCTGTTTTTCATCTGCAAGGATATCTGCTGCCATCACGCAAAGCAGCCAGCCGAACAGCCAGAGATTATAGTAGATCTTAAATAATAATAAAATGACATCATGTGATTTATCAGAAATCCGTACATCACACAGGTGCATACCACCATAAAAAGTGCCATCACAGGGATCGCCGCCGGATATTTCTTTTTTTCAGCAGATAAAACAGTACGATAAATGCTGCCGGTATGAAATAGATCAGATCTGCATACACGGAATGATACATTCCGCCCGCCTTGCTGACGTAAGTTATCATCTTGTCAAAAGAGCCGCCCCATTTATCCATAAATAAGACAAATACTGCTGCCGCTGCAATGACTACGACAACCAAAAATCCTGCTATCATTTTTTGTTTATCTTTTTTTGCCGGATCGCGAGTACAAATAATGCCAGGATCACCGCCGCTGAATTGAGCGGGATAAACAGTGCATTACAACATGTATTTGCGTACAATGCAAACAGCAGTAAGATCACATTGCACTTATAATTTTTCGGATACCGCTCCAGCAGAAGCAGGGCATAGACTAAAAGCATCAGTATCATAACACCAATACTCCAGTATACAAATCCGCCTGTCATGTAACTGTATGCAGGATATCCCCAGAAATATCCCAGTGCAAACACCGGTGCAAAAATCCGCACGATCTTTTTCTCACTGACCGTGAGCATCAGTACATAACACATCCACACTTCCAGCACATGCATGAAAATATCCGCAAAAATAAACGCTTTATAATATTTTGAAACGATCAGAATCGGACTGAATATCTCAATAAACATTGCATTGACAAATGCAGAAAAATAAATGTGCTTGCCTAAGACTCCCTGCTTTACAATGACCATTGCATCATTAAAATGATTTGCCGGATCTGAATTGATATAACTCAGCCGCAAATATGGAGTAAACATATGTAGTGAAACTGCAATCACGATTCCTGCAAGAACTGCTAATACAGCAATATCTGTTATCCTCACAAATATCCGCTGCATTTTTTTCTTTTTAATGATCATTCCCCATAACAGGAGCACCGCTGCCGCCATTGAAATACATGTGGATTTAAGATTCACCGGTATTCCCACCAGTTGAAACATGAACGCCCAAAACGACTGATAACAGAAAATAGCCATAATTCCCATCACTGCCACTTTTATCATATTGATCTTTCCATCAATTTTCGGTACCAGTATTATCCCCATTAAAAATGCAAGAAAGAGCAGCACAAAAATTACTGATATTATCATATGTAATCCTCATTCACAAATATTTTTTTCACATCTGCAGTAAATTGCTGATGTTCATTTCTAATATAACTTCTGTAACCGTCAAAATCAACCTTGTGCACATCAAAATTACAGATACAATCCCTGATGCATGATATAATATCTTCTTTTTTCGCACATGACTCATCAAATTTATATGTTTCCGGAATACATACATCCTCCGCGAATGCCGCGGCTCCCCTCTTTCCAGTAATAACGATACAGCCGGAAATTGCCGCCTCCCTTGGTATTCTGTCTTTCCCCGGATGATTTCCAAAATCGATATAAACCTTGCTTTTACTCATGCAGGAACGCATCTCTTCCGTCGTCATCCCGATCAGCGTACCCACCTGAGATCCTGTGCCATCTCACGGAGCGCCTTTGTGAATGCAGCCCTTTTTGATTATAAAGGACTACATCTTCTTTCTTTTCGCGAGTGCCGCTTCTTCCCCGGCAAGGTAAATATCATTTACATAATCAGACAGATAACGTACCTGCTTCCCGCTAATCCCGATCGTTTCCAGATAATGGATCGCATAGTAAGACTGACACAGATGCATCTTTGCCTTTTTACAAAATCCGTTTTATCTTTCAGTTTTCCGGTGAGCAAGGCTTTTATGGCGCGCAATGTGCCATTTGCACGCCTTCTATCCACAAAACTGTTATGAATCAGATAGTTATCCACAGAAAGCCACCAGATATACACGGAAAGATTCTGATATCTCGCCGTTCTCTCACAGTAAATCTCCGGCACAACTAAAATATTTCCTTTTTCATCCTCTATCTCTTCCTCACGCAGATAACCGTCCGTATATTCCAGAAAAGCGGGATTCATGCCAGGATGTTCTTCTGATATCTCAGTATAAACAATTCCTGCAGGAACTTTCACATCCGTCAGGGTCTTTACAAGCTGATGCAGAAGTTCTGTTCCGCCGGTCTTTACATCCGCCGGACATAATACGTAGATCATTGTTTTTCTCTCCTTAATAATGTCTGCTTATACTCCATGCAAACTGGATTGCGAAGCATAATGCATAAAGCAAAATATGAGACCACCCCTGTCACTACTGTTGCTGCAAGCCGCAGAAATTCTCCATTTGCCATGCTCATGACAATCCATGTAAGTGCCCCCATAAAAGCTACCGCGATCACGGTTTTTGCCAAATATCCTCTTCTTAATCTTACCTGAATGTGTTTCACGGAAAAACATACACAGCAGACAGTAACCAGTGCTTCGCTGATGACCGATGCCGCTGCCGCACCATTCTGGGCAAACCGCGGAATCATGGAAAAATTAAGACAGACATTTGACACTGCCCCAACGATCGTACAGAAAAGAAGCTTTTTTTCCTCTCCAAATGTTAAAAGCACCTGTGTCCCAAATAAATTGCTGAACCCAAGCGCGAGCGTTAAAAGTGCCGCGATCCGGAGTGTCTCCCCTGCCGGTGCAAAACTTTCGCCAAACATCACGACCATCAGATCATCTGCTGTCAGCATCAGCCCACACAACATGGCAGGAACAAAAACAGCATGATCTCAAATACCCTGCTTACGATCCGTCCACACGATTCATCATCACCTTCCATATGATACTGGCTTAAATGCGGAAGTAATGTTCCCCCGATTGCTGTAATGACTGTAATGATGATCTTCACGACTTTCATCGCATTTGTATAATAACCAACGTTTTTTCATCACACAAAAGTCCAAGCATCGTGGTGTCTAACATCGTATAAAGTTCGATCGCAACTGTCGTTCCGAGCATGATAAAGATCGGTTTCATATGCGGCAGGATCTTTATGCCATGGCATGTCAGACGGATACCAAACTTTCTTAACTGCAGCATATTGATAATATAATTTGCCCCTGTCGTCAAAACGATCACAAGCATATACCGCACATAATCTTCACTGCTCCGGATAAACACAAAGATTGCCGCAAGTGAGATCACTTTTACAACAAAACTGCGGATTGCAATATATTTGAATGCCTCCTGCCCCTGATAAAACCAGTCTACATTAAACGCATTAAATATGATCAGAAGTCCTGCCGCAAGTGAGATCATCTTACGTGAAGAAAAATACGGCAGATTCAGGATCAGTGCATAATACAGTGCCGTACAGATCAGCGTGGAGATCAGATTGATAAAAAAGAGAGACGAAAAAAGTTCCTTTGTCTGCTCCTCATCCTTACGCCTTCTTGCAATCTCCCTGATCCCGTAATTGGGGATTCCAAGGGACGCTGCCAGTACAAAATACTGCGCGATATTCTGTGCATATGCAACTTTCCGACTCCATCCGACATCAGTACCTTCCAAGGTATGCTGCAGAAACCAGCGGAAAAAGCGCATCCAGGAGTTTATAAATTACATTGTAAACTGAATTTTGAAATAATCCGTCATGTTTACTCATATTTTTCATCAGTGCCAGAAATGCCCGATAGGACTTCGTGATATTCCCGAAATAAAAAATCTTCGCATCACAAAAATTCTGCATCACAAAATTTGTGGACACTGCCTCCTTGTGCATGCAGCCAATCTCCGGTGCATACAGTAATGTCATGCCGTATTTTCCGGCAAGGTAATAAAGGATCTCCTCCTCCGCATAGAGAAATGTCCCATCATAAAATCCGTCCATCTGTTTGAAAAAATCTTTCGAAAAAACAAGACAGCAGCCATGTAATAGAACATCCTTCATCCGCTCGTCCACGCGGCTGTCCGCCGATACGGACTTTCCGTCCTCCTCACGCGTGGTAAGATTCTTACTGCCATCTTTGACATCGCGCCCCGTTTCATCCGACACGACACCATAATGGCCTGCAATGGCTTTCTTTAAATGAAACAGTTTGATCAGCTGGAACATCTTACATTTCGCCCAGGAAACCAGGATCTGTTTCCGCATATAATTTAACGTGTACTGCCTGTTTCTCGCCACCGGATTAAAATGTCTGGTGCGGCTTGCATCCACAATATCCCCGCCTAAAATATCAAAGCGCTCTTCCTTATAGATTTCCCGCAGCTTCTCACAGTAATCTTCCTGTTCAAAAATAATATCGCTGTTTGCCGCCACGATAAAATCCGGCTCAAAATGAGACCTTGCATACCGGATGCCAAGATTGTTGCCGCGTGCAAATCCAAGGTTTTTCTCACTTGCGATCACATGCACTCTTTTTTCCCCGGCAAATTCTTCCCGAAGCGACTCCTCACTGCCATTGCCGGAACCGTTGTCCACTAAAACAATGCGGATATCCTGCCCCTGCTGCGTCTTTAGAATGGACTCCGCACATGCGGCCGCCTCACGCCAGGTCTTATAATTTAAAATCACAAAACAGATCGTTCCCATATAAATCCTCATTCAAATATTTCGATGGTCATGCCGGTTTTCTACGCGCCGGAGTATCTCGTCTTTGTTCCAAGTATAATACGGATATACGGTGTAATGGAACGCACAATGGCCGTTCCCAGTCCGAAATTTTTATGCAGAAAATGGAACCAGTCACGGAACGGCAATCCCTTGCGGCTCTCCTTTAGACGGATCCGTTCCATGCGCGGCAGCGTCTCATCCTGCCAGGTTTTCTGCAGTGTATTATCATTGCACTCGCCGACAAACTTTGGATAAATATGAATTTTATATCCAAGTTTACTGATCTGTAACCCGTAATCAAAATCACCGATACTGTGCTGGTAAAATGGATCGATCCCGACTTTTTCAAAGATTTCACGCGGAATGATGGCACAGTTTGCATTGAAGGTATCACAGTTTACCTCCGGCGCATCCGGTCCTAATTTTTTGTATT
>ENA-OQCN01000781-OQCN01000781.1-human-gut-metagenome-genome-assembly--contig:-NODE-781-length-16795-cov-4.983501_pt1 | contig 16795 bp, 26 predicted proteins | sample MGYA00242497_ERZ504576 | MGnify/ENA primary metagenome ERZ504576 (study PRJEB26092, sample SAMD00036296) | human gut metagenome | host: Homo sapiens | study: EMG produced TPA metagenomics assembly of... | reverse complement strand
CTCGTATCAATAGGCAGAAGCTTCTCTCCCCTGCATCCGCTTCCCCAAAGCATACCAAATTCCGCGCGGATGTGTTCACGATTTTGTCAGCTTTTTGTCTTGTTTTCTTCGTCTTTGCGCGGTATAATCATACGCTGCAAAGAACTTTAGGCGGGGCTGCGGCCCCCATTCCAGAAAAGGAAGTGTGTTCCATGCGCAACTGGTTTTCCCGCCATCCCGTTTCGTTCATGGCGTTTTATCTCCTGTTTTACCTTTCGGCGTTCCATTGGCTCGAAGTCCATATTGCCGTGCCCGATGTTCTGGTGCACTGCCATCTGGACGACCTGATCCCCTTTTGCAAATATGCCATCGTGCCCTACTTTGCGTGGTTTTTGTGGATCCCGTTCACCCTGTTCTACCTGCTGTGGAAAGCGCCCCGGGCCGACTTCTGGCGGCTCTGCCTGCCCCTGTTTGCGGGCATGACCATTGCGCTGGCCTGCTATGTCATCCTGCCCACCGGCCTTGACCTGCGGCCCTACCGGGTGTACGGCAGTGACATCTTTGCTCAGGCCGTGCGGACGCTCTATGCCACCGACACGCCCCTCAATGTCTGCCCCTCCATCCATGTGTTCAACTCCGTCACCCTGATGATGGCCTATTACCGCAGCTGCATCTTTGAAACGCCGGGCCGCCGCTGGATGCGGCCCGCCTCCGCCGTGCTCTGCGTTTCCATCATCGCGTCCACGGTCCTGCTCAAACAGCACAGCTGCATTGATGTATTGCTGGGCATCCTGCTGGCCATGGTTCTGGATACGGCCATGACCGCACTGGAACACAGTGACGCAAGAGCCTTGTAGCGGCTCTGAATCTGTACGGAAAAACACCCATGCCGGCGCTGGCATGGGTGTTTTTGCATTTTGGGGCATTACGGAGCCGGGGCAGTGAACTCTTTCAGGTGCGCTGTATCCAGCTCTTCGGCATCTTTGGCCGCCGATGTATAGGAAATTTTCAGATATTTCAGGGCCGTATCGTTTGCCAGCAGTTTTTTGCAGGTTTCCGTATCAAACGTGATGTTGTTGGTCAGATCCAGCCAGATCAGCTGCGGCATCTGGGTCAGGGGAGTATAATCCATGTCCTTGTAGGCTTCCTGTGCACCCTGAGAGAGAGACATACTCAGATACTGCACACTGCTCTCCGCCAGCGGGGCAAAGCTGTCGATCTCCGGCCCTTGGCACAGCTGCAGAAAGCTCAGATTTTCCATCTGCTTCAGCGGTTCCAGCGAACCGATCCGGGTCACGTCCAGTCTCAGGACCGCAAGTCAGCTCCGGCCAGCTGGGTCAGATCGACCTCACTGCCGGTGATCCACAGCATCTTCAGCGACTTCATCTGCGCCAGCGCCGAAAGGTCGGAGACATTGGAATCCGCCCGGATCCCGTCACTGCCATACTTCAGCTCTACCACGGAATCCAGCTTTGCAAAGGTCGGGAATGCGCTGCTCTCCACACTGGGCACACTCAAAAGCATCAGATTTTTGCACTCCTCCAGACCTGTCAGATCTGTAATGGGTGGGGCTCCCCTTCTATTATTGACCGACAATACCTGCAAGCTGTCAAAATGCCGCAGATCTGCCAGAGAGGTCACCGGATCATACGTTCCCTCTACGCTGACTGCGCAGGCTGCCAGCTGTTCATTGCTGTTGACGTTTCTTCCAATGTCCACCCCATCCGGTGCATCTTTGACGATGAGATCCCCTACGCCGGTTCCGGAATTTATCGAGACTCGCTGATAATCCCAGACATCGCTGTGATAGATATCCCCCTTCGGGCGGTCAAGCCATTTCCGGACGTGCTTTTCCATCACAGGGTCCTGCCACTCAATAACATAGTCCTCCCCATGCTCGGCATGGCTGGCCGGAACCGCAAGTGTCGTCTGCTGAACAAAAACATCCTGCATTTCCGAACGGAAAGGTCCCGGTCTCAGATTCAAAGAGCTTGCACATGCGCTGAGCAAAAGCATTGCACAGATCAACAAACTCGACGCTTTTAACATTTTACGCATAACAGGCTCCTTTCTGTTTTAGTCTATTTACGTAACACTCTCGCTCTCATTATCATTCTTTTTACGAGATGTCTGATTGGGAACTTGAGACATCACTTCATTACTCGAATAGTCGCCATTTTCGCATACCACATATACCCATAAAGTTGTGTAATAATATGTGTATTCCGTCCATGTTCTTTCAATATTAAGTACGCCACCGCATTTCGGACACTCAGGAAAAAAAAAGCGGCTGCACTCCTTCATCTTCTGGCTCAGCAGCAAATGCGCCAAGCGGCATCGCACACACAAGTGTCAATACCACCAATAGACCAGCTAACATCTTTTTCATTTTACTTCCTCCAATCTATACTGTGATTTTAACCATCTATATTCTACCATACACGATTTATTTTGTAAACAATAAACCACAACCTCTGCTCAAGCACAGCAAAGATTGTGGTTTTCTTTAAAACAGATTTTCCGGCAGGCAGACATCCTGCTTTGGCACCTTGTCCCAGGAAAAGTCTGCAATGAGGCTTTCCGGGGTGCGGGGGGCCGGTTCGGGCTGAAGGCCGTAGGCAAAGGCAAGCCTGCCCACGATCTCTTCCGCCGTATACTTTGCCCGCAGGTTTTCCAGGCTCTGGTCCCCGTCCCGTTTGGAAAGGCGGCGGCCATCCGGGGCCAGCAGGAGCGGACAATGGGCAAACTTTGGGGCGGCAGGCCCAGCAGACGATAGAGATAGAGCTGCCGGGCGGTGGAAGAGAGCAGGTCCGCGCCCCGCACCACCTCCGTCACACCCATGCGGGCATCGTCCACCACCACAGCCAACTGGTAGGCAAACACGCCATCGGCACGGCGGAGGTAGAAATCCCCGCAGTCGTGGAGCAGGTTCTCGGTGTGGGGGCCCATACAGCCATCGGTGAAGGTGATGTCCTCATCGGGCACCATGAGACGATAGGCCGGGGCTTTCTTTTTGCGCTTCTCGGCGATCTGCTCCGCCGTCAGCCCCCGGCAGGTGCCGGGATAGATCACATTGCCGTCGGAGGTGTGGGGTGCGCTGGCGGCATGGAGCTGGGCACGGGAGCAGAAACAGGGGTAAACAAGGCCCTGTGCTTCCAGTTTGTTATAGCTCTCGGTGTAGATGGCGGCGCACTCGCTCTGGTAATAGGGGCCGTTTGGGCCGCCGTGGCTGCCGCCCTCGTCCCAGACAAGGCCCAGCCATTCCAGATCCTCTTCCAGCGCATCGGCGTATTTCCGGGGGCAGCGCTCGGCATCCAGATCCTCAATGCGCAGAACGATGCGCCCGCCATGACTTCTGGCGCTGAGCCAGGCCAGCAGGCTGCAGGCAGATTGCCCAGATGCAGCCGCCCGCTGGGGCTGGGGGCAAAGCGCCCGGTCACAGCGCTCACAGGCCCAGCTTCCACTCGCCGTCCACAGGCTGGGAGATGGGCGTGTTATAGAACTCTGCTACAGCCTTTGCCATGTACTCGGCATCCTTGCAGCTGGCGGTCTCCATTGCGGAATGCATGGCCAGCTGTGCCAGACCGATATCCACCATGGGGATCAGGATCTGGTGGCCCAGCAGGTTGCCAGCGTGGAACCGCCGGGAACATCCGCGCGGTTTGCGGCCACCTGCACCGGCACACCGGCCTTTTTGCAGATCTCGGCAAAGGCAGCGCCGGTAAAGCCGCTGGTGGTGTAGGTCTGGCGGGCATTGTACTTCAGCAGCACACCGCCGCCCATGACCGCCACGTTGGCGGGATCGCTCTTTTCGGGGTGGTTGGGGTGGGTGGCGTGGCCATTGTCGGCGCTCAACAGCAGGCTGTTGGTGCAGGCACGGATGCTCTGCTCCCGGGTGACCCCCAGCTTTTCCTCAATGCGGGCCAGCACATTGGCCATCAGGGTGCCCTGTGCGCCCTGCCGGCTGGAGGAGCCCACCTCCTCGTTGTCGAACATGACCCACATATCACCGCGGCTTCCTCCTCGCCGCGGCCCTGCAGGAAGCCCCACAGGGTGGTGTAGGCGCATTCCAGGTCATCGATGCGGCCGGACATGAAGTATTCGCCCTTCAGGCCCACGCGCTCGGCCTTTTCGCGGGTGCAGAGCACCAGGTCAGCGTCCACGATGTCCTCAGCCTTGACCCCGGCCTCCTCAGCCAGAGCGTCCCGCAGTGGAGCCCGCCTCACCAAAGATGGGCTGCAGATCCACCTGAGGGTTGTACTTCATGCCGTTGTTCAGGTCATGGCTGAAGTGGATGCAGAGGTTGGGGATGACAGCCAGCGCCCGGTCGGGGTGGACCAGCAGGCTCCGGATGCCGTTCTCCGTGCGGACCAGAATGCGGCCCGCCACGCTCAGGGGACGGTCCAGCCAGGTGGGCATGATCATGCGCCGTAGCCCTCGGTCTCCGCCTTGGCAAAGACCGTGTCCTTGCCGCCGTCCAGCTGCTTGATGCGCCAGGTGGAGAATCGCTGTGGCTGGCGGTGACATGCCAGCCGGTCAGCTCACCCTTGGGCATCCGCCATGCCAGCACGGCAGAGCCGTTGCGGGTGGTGTAATATCTGCCGCCGGGCACCAGCTCCCAGGCTGCGCTCTCGGGGCAGTTCTGGTAGCCGTTCTCCTCCAGGATCTTCACAGCCGCAGCCGTGGAGTGGAAGGCGCTGACACCGGCGTTCAGGAAATCGAAGAGACCTTCGACGGAAAAGGTGTTATTCTGCATTTTATGTTCTCCTTTATTTTCAGGTTATCCGCTGCTAAACCTCTCCGTCATTGCTTCGCAATGCCACTTGTCCGGGTTGCGGCTCCCAACATTCACTTCGTGCAAAGTATTGCACTTGTGCCTTGTTGGCCGCTGCCCCAACAACAACTCCCTTCATCCGCCACTGGCGGCGGTTGTTGTTGCCTAATAGGAGAGGCAGGGGCCTTTCTTGGCTCCCCTGTCAGGGGAGCTGTCGCCGCAGACGACTGAGAGGTTTCGCCACAATTATACCGTTTCTCTTATCAAAATGCAATCACACCGGGGCCATCTCGGCAAGCTGCTGTTCAAGCGCATGGCGGAGCTGGGCGGCGTGCAGGCCGCAGACCAGCTGGACCGGGTACCCTGCACCACAAGACCTTTATGGGGCAGAGAGAGCAGAGCCCCCATATCCAGCAGCGAGGCATCCCGCACCGTGAGCCGGAGGCGGGTGAAGCAGTTTCCCAGCTGGGCGATGTTCTCCGGCCCACCCAGCGCGGCGATGAACCGGCACACCTCCTGCGGGTCGGCGTACGGGGACTGGTCTGTGGAAGGGGCTGCTTCCCGGCCCGGGGTGGGCAGATCCTTTGCCTTGATGAGGACGCTGAACACGGCAAAGTAGGTCAGGATCTCCGCAAGGCCCAGCAGATAGAGCAGCGGCAGATTCTGCAGCTGCTCCCCGGCGCTCAGGTTGAACACCAGCGACCCCAGCAGGTTGGAGGTAAAGGCCCGGACATGCAGGACATGGAGCAGCACCATAAAGCCGCCCGTAATGACCGCATGGGCCACCCAGAGCAGGGGCGAAACGAAGCAGAACAGAAAATCAATGGGCTCGGTGATGGAGGCCACCGAGGCCGTGACCGCCAGCGGGATCATAGCGGCGGCGGTACGGGCACGGTTCTCCCTGCGGGCCGTGAAGATGAAGGCCGCTGCAATGCCCAGATAGCCAAAGGTCTTGGTGAAGCCGGTATACATCCAGACGATGCCGTCCGAGAGGGGCAGGCCCATGGTGTACTCGGTCATGCAGACGACGTAAGCGCCTGTGTAGGTCACAGAACCCACAGTCAGGCTGCCGCCCAGCGAAGAGAACTGGAAGGGCATATAGATGAGGTGATGCAGGCCGGTGGGGATGAGCAGCCGTTCCAGAAAGCCGTAAAGGAACACACCCGCGTTCCCTGAAGCCGCGATCCAGCCCGTGAGGGCGTTGACCGCCCGCTGCAGCGGCGGGCAGACGAAGCAGAACCCCAGCCCCAGTGCCACCGCCAGCGCCGACAGCCACAAAAACGACCACCGCAGACCTGAATAGAGCTGGGTGATCATGCCATAAAACTGCTTTTCGCAGGTGCGGTTGAAAAGCCACGCCGCCGCAAAGCCCAGCACGATGCCGCTTGCCACGCCGGTGTCCACCACCTGAATGCCCAGAATGGTGGTCTGGCCCGTGCCTGCAAGGCCGGTCATCCCGTTGGGCTGGGCAAGCAGTCCCAGCGCTTCCAGCGCGGTGTGGTTGGCTGTGAGGAACACCAGGTAGGCCATCAGCGCCAGCAGGGCGGCTTCCTGCTTTTCGGTTTTGGCGCGCACGGCAGCCACCCCCACGCAGAGAATGACGCTGAGGTTGTTGATGAGCACCATCATCCCGTTGTAAAGCAGCTGCCCCACCAGCTGCAGTGGAGCCCACTGCAGCACCGGCAGTGCCTGACACAAGGGCTTGCTGGTGAGCAGCGCTCCCAGCACCAGCAGCAGGCCCGCCGCCGAAAGATAAGACAGCGGCGACAGCAGCGACTGTGAAAAGCGTTCCAGCCGCCGCAGGAATTTCTGCATCCGTTTCTCCCCCTTTTCCCGGTTCTTCACCCGTTTCTCCCAGTTTGACCATGGCCGGATTATACGCGCCAGCGCAAAAAATGTCAATCCCGCCCGACTGAGAAAAAAAGGGCAAAAGTTTGTATAGTTTGCACAGCCGGGGTGAAAAATCGTCCTGCGCACGCCGATTGACAACAGCCCGGCAGAACAGTATACTAGAAATGTGCCAGAGCAGTTTCTCCGGCAGATGAGCCGGAACACGATAAAAGGAGGCTTTCCTATGATTCGCAAGCGTATTCTTTCCCTGCTGGTCTGCGCCGCCCTGCTGTGCGGCGTGCTGGCAGGCTGCAGCACCTCTTCCGGCAGCACTGCCGCTTCCAGCTCTTCCGCTTCTGCAAGCGAGAGCATCCCCTCTTCCACCGTGACCGCCGACACCGGCAAGGTGGGCCCGCTGGATGCAGGCGAGAACTCCCTGTTCTCCCTCTCTGACCCGGACGATGCCTTTGCCCCCTGCCTCGGCTGGGCCCCGGCGTGTCCGGCTGCTCGCTGAAATCCGTCATCGCGGCGGCTTCCCTGCTGAAATGGCCGATGGCTGCAACATGAGCATCCAGCCGGTCAGCGACATCAAAGCTGCCTATACCCAGTGGTTCGACAGCCTGAGCGCCGATGACCAGCAGAGCTTTGCCGATGCCTGGCCGCTCATCAAGGCCGATGCCGAGACCCTGCTGACCGACAAGGACAGCATGACCGGCCGCATCGAGGATGCCGGTCTGGATGCCAAAGAGCTGCCCGGCTGTTCCGAGGAAAACTGGAAAGCCCTGGCCGATGTCATTGACGTACTGGTCCCGGCTTCCAGCGAGTATTGAGCGTTCCGTCTGCCCCTGAATGCAAGAGACATAAAACAAGCCCGACAACGTCGGGCTTGTTTTTATGTTCAGATCTTTTTCAGGGTGTACTGGCGGGTGCCATGCCGATCTTTTCGGCCTGCTCCAGCGTTGCCTTCCACTCGACATTGGGGTTGGAATCCTTGAAGTTGTCGTGGTGGCAGTTCCAGCCGGGCTTTGCAAGGTTCTGGCCCAGCTGACTGTTGGGCAGGGGCTGTGCGTTCAGGCAGGCATCGGCACAGGCCTGATCCAGCGCCACGGGGTCAAAGGAGGCGAACATGCCGATATCCGGCAGGATGGGGGCATCGTTCTCGCCGTGGCAGTCACAGTTGGGGCTGATATCCTGCACCAGGCTGATGTGGAAGCAGGGGCGGTCTGCACAGACGGCGGCGGCGTACTCTGCCATCTTGCGGTCCAGCTCCTCGTTGGCGCTGCTGTCGATGGAATAGATGGCATCGAAGTTGCAGGCACCGATGCAGCGGCCGCAGCCCTTGCACTTTTCGTAATCAATGACCGCTTTGTTGTTCTCGTTGTAGCGGATGGCATCGGAGCCGCACTCCTTGGCGCAGCGGTGGCAGCCGCGGCAGAGCTCTTCCTGCACGGCAGGCTTACCGGAGGAGTGCTGCTCCATCTTGCCCGCACGGGAACCGCAGCCCATGCCGATGTTCTTGATGGCTCCGCCGAAGCCGGTCGCTTCGTGGCCCTTGAAGTGGGTCAGGCTGATGAAGATGTCGGCATCCATAATGGCGCGGCCGATCTTGGCGGTCTTGCAGTATTCGCCGTTGGGCACGGGCACCTCAAGCTCATCGGTGCCGCGCAGGCCATCGCCAATGATGATCTGGCAGCCGGTGGTCATGGGCCAGAAGCCGTTTTCCTGCGCGCAGCTCAGGTGCTCCAGCGCGTTCTTACGGCTGCCGGGTACAGCGTGTTGCAGTCGGTCAGGAAGGGCTGGCCCCCCTGCTCCTTGCACAGGTCTGCCACTACCTTGGCGTAGTTCGGGCGCAGGAAAGCCAGATTGCCCAGCTCGCCAAAGTGCATCTTGATGGCCACGAACTTGCCGTCCATATCAATGCTCTTGATGCCCGCCGCAATGCACAGGCGGCGCAGCTTTTCGGTCAGGCTGGTGCCCACAGGACACCGGAAGTCGGTGTAATATACAGTCGATGCTTCCATAGGGATCTCCTCCGTTTTTGACGATTTCAGGCGCGGCACTCTCCCGCCGCCGGGTTCTCTCTTTATGGCTCCAGTATAGCACAAGGCCAGCCGGTGCAATTGCCCCAGGGCGCAAAAAAGCCGCCCGGGCGGGCGGCTGGGGTGTTTGGGGAGCGATTTACGCAATGGCCGTGATGGCGGCCACGGCCAGGACGATCAGGCCCAGCACGATGCGGTAGAGGCCGAAGAACTTGAAGTTATGGCGCTTGACGTAATCCATCAGGAAGCGGATGGCGGCAAGGCTGACCACAAAGGCGACCACGCAGCCCACCACGAGAACAGCGATCTCGGTGCCGGTCATCGCAGCGCCGGAGAGGACGAACTTGACCACCTTGAGCAGGGACGCGCCCGCCATAACGGGGATGGCGAGGAAGAAGGTGAACTCGGCCACGCAGCACGGGACAGACCCAGCAGCAGGCCGCCCACGATGGTGGCACCGGAGCGGGAGGTGCCGGGGATGATGGCCAGCATCTGCCACACGCCAACGATGAAGGCTTCGCGGTAGGTGATCTGTTCCAGCCGGGTGACATGCGGGGCGGTGCGGCGGTTCTCCACAAGGATGAAGAGGACACCGTACAGGATCAGCATGGCGGCGACCGTGATGTAATTGTAGAAGCGGGCCTCAAACCAGTCGTCCAGCGGGCTGATGATGAGCACCGGGATGGTGGCGGCCACTACCTTGAACCAGAGCTGCCAGACGGCAGGTTTGGAGCAGACGCGGCCATGGCGCAGGCCGAAGGGCCAGAGCTTATTCCAGAACAGCACCACCACAGCCAGAATGGCACCCAGCTGGATGACCACGCGGAACATGGACATAAACTCCTCGCTGGCGTTGAACTTAACCACCTGCTCCACCAGGATCATGTGACCGGTGGACGAGATGGGCAGCCACTCGGTGATGCCCTCCACAATGCCCATCAGGATGGCTTTCAGTATTTCAAGAAACATGGGTTCTCCTCCCTGCAAAGCGGCACAGGCGCTCTGCACACATTCAGATTGGGTTCGCTCTCCAGTATATCATATTCTGAGAGCCTGCACACGAAAAATCACAAATTTTATACAGGAGCACTGTCTGCTTTTTCTGTATTTATCTGCCGCCGGAAATATGCTATACTGGACACAACGTTTTTCCCTGTGTTTCCTTCTGACACGGACTGCCGGGCCAGACAACAACAGATTTTGAACAATGAGGTGACATCCATGAATATTCTGGTGATCGGCTGCGACCAGGTGGGCGCGGCACTGGTGCGGGATCTGGAACGCATCGGCCATGATATTTCCCTGATCGAAAAGGACCCCGAGCAGCTCAAGCGGCTGGACAGCTTTGATGATTACTCCTTTGGCGGCACGGCCCTTGTGGGCGACCCCACCGACCCGACATCCTCAAGCAGGGCGGCGTGGAGAACTGCGACGCGGTGGCCGCTGTGTGCGAGGATGACTCCGTGAACCTGATGGCTGCACAGATCGCAAAGAACATCTTCCGGCGCGAAAAGGTCATCTGCCGCGTCTCTGACCCGCATTTGCAGGTGCTCTACCACAAGACCTACGAGCTGGACACGATCTGCCCCACCATCCTGACAGAGCAGGCAGTGTTCCGTGCGCTGGCGAAATAATGGAAACTGGCTCACCCTCTCAGTCAAAGCCTGACGGCTTTGCCAGCTCCCCCAAAGGGGGAGCCAAGAGCTGGTTCAGGCAAAGTTTCTATATACTTTAAGTATTATGAGGTTTTTATATGAAAGTTTGTATTGCAGGCGGCGGGCGTGTTGGGCGGTATCTGGCCCAGAGCCTGCTGACGAACCACCATTCGGTGGTCATCATTGAACCCATCGAGGCCCAGTGCCGGATGCTGGCAGATTCGCTGGACATCCCCGTGATCTGCGGCGATTCCATCAGCGTGGACACCTGCGCACCGCCGATGTTGGCAGCTGCAACGCCTTTGTGGCCGTGACAGGCTCGGACGAGGACAACCTCGTGGCCTGCCAGATCGCCAAGCGGGAGTTCGGCGTGGACCGCACCGTGGCCCGGGCCTCCAACCCCAAGAACCGGGAGCTGCTGCACACCTTAGGCGTGGACACCGTGGTCTGCGGCACCGACAACCTGAGCCACATTCTGGAGCGGGAGATCGAGACGGATACCATCCGCCAGCTGCTCAGCCTGGGCGGCGGCACAGCCAGCCTGAACGAGATCCTGCTGCCCGAAAACTTCAAGTTTGCGGGCAAGGCCATCATGGATGTGCCCATTCCCGGCGATGCCATTCTGGTCAGCATCACCCGCGACACCGAGTTCATCATCCCCCACGGCAACACCGTTCTGCTGCCCTGGGACCGCATCCTGGTGCTGACGCAGGACGATACCCTGCACCTGCTGACCGATGCCTGGGAGCTGAACAGCAAGTGACGGAGCGGGAGCTGCGCCGCACGGCGCTCATCATCCCGCCCCGGGGTCGGGCTGTGCTCTGCTGCTGGGCCGCCATCCCGGGCCTGTTGGCGGCTCCCTTTGTGTTCTGGCAGAGCCTGCCCGCCGGGGTGGTGTTCTGCCTGCTCTGGGCCGCACTGGTGGCGGTGGTGTACCAGCGCGCCTGCAGCTATGCCGCCGCGCTGGGCGCGGAGACCCTGACGGTGTACTCCGGCATCGTCTTCCCGCTGCGGCGGGCGATCCGACGCAGGGCCGTAACAGGGCTGTTCCGGCTGCGCACGCCGCTGCTCCGGCTGGCAGGGGTATCGGTGGTCGTCATCACGGCACCGGGCACACGGCTTGTTTTACCGGCGGTCCCGGCAGAGCAGGCCGCTGCCCTCACCCATGTCCTTGCGGAGGAGATCCGATGAATGAACGCCGCCTGCACCCCTTTACCGTTCTGCGGTTTCTGCGCAAAACGCTGGTGGTCTATCTGCTGCCGCTGGTTCAGGTGCTGTTTGAGCGGAACTGGACAGCCCTGCACACGGCTCTGCGGCAGGATGCGCTGCTGTTCCTTCTGCTCTGCGCCGTGAGCTGGGGCATCCTGCATGTGAGCAGCTGGAGCTTGGACGACACCGGAGCCTTTCATCTGCACTGGCGGCTGGGCATCCGGCTGGATCGTGCCCTGCGGGGCGAGATGCTGGCTGCATTGACCATCGACCGGCCCCTGCTCTACCGGATGGCCGGGGCAAGCCGCCTGACCCTTTACCCGGTGGGCGCGGCGCAAAAGCAAACCCTTTCGGTCTGCCTGCCCAAAGCCGATGCCGAGGCGGTGGCAGACCAGCTGATGCCTCTGGTAAAGCCTGCCCTGCACCGGCCCGCCGGAGGGGAACGGGCGGCGCTGGGCTTTCTGGGGAGCAACGGCCTCTCCACGCTGGCCCTGTTTGTGCTGGCTGTGCGCCAGACCCGGAATGTTCCGGACTGGAACCCTGCCGTTTTTGCCCAGATCCAGGTGAGCTTTCTGGCCCGCTTCGCGGCGCGGTGGCTCCCTGCAGGCGCGGCGTGGCTGCTGGCGGCTGCTGGCTTTCTGCTGGGGGCCAGCCTGATGCGCAGCTTTGCCCAGACCGTGCACTACACCGTCTGGCACACGACCGACCAGATCGGCAGCCGGGGCGGCTGGCTGGAGCACTTCGAGTGCCGGGTGCGGACAAGCGAGATCAGCTTTGCAGATGTCCGCATCTCCCCCGCTGCCCGGCTGATGAAACGCTGGCCGGTCTTTGTAACGGCGGGCGGCTGCTCCCCCGAGCTGCCGCTGTTCGTCTACCGCAGCGGCGAGGAAGCATTGTTCCGGGAGCTGCTGCCGGAGTTCCGGATGCCGCCCGACCTGCTGGCCCGCACCGAGCAGCGCAGTCTCATCTTTTTTGCACCGGCAGGCATTCCCTTTGCCCTCTGCCTGCTGCTGACGCTGGTCTCGGCCACAGTGCTGCCCCAGCTGACCGTGACCCTGCTCATCCCCACGCTCTTCTTTGGGGCACTGCTGGCCGGGGCCGCGGCTGGCTACCGGCGGGAGGGCCTCTGGCTGCGGGAGGGCCGCATGACCCTGCGGCGGCAGCAGGGGCTCTACCTGCACTGCATCTGTGTGTTTCACCCGGATGTCCGCCTGACCGCAGCACAAAGCCCCTGGGCTGCCAGTGTGGGCCGCACCAACCTGACCCTGACCTTTCCCGGCTGGGTAAAGCTCAAGGTGAGGAGTGTGCCGCTGCGGGATGCGGAGAAATTTTTCAGATTTATGGAAACGAATTAAATCTCTCAGCCGCCGATCGGCGACAGCTCCCCCAATAAGGGGAGCCCTTGGCATAAAGATAACGTTATTGTTTTTAGGGGAAGTAAAATTGTTATGATTCATACGGTATTATTTGATTTGGACGGCACTTTGCTGAACACCATCGACGACCTGGCTGATGCAGGCAACTGGGTGTGCGCACAGCACGGGTGGCCGGAGTTTACGGTGGAGCAGTTCAAGCACATGGTGGGCAACGGCATCCCGAAGCTCGTGGAGCGGTTTTCGCCCGCCGAAGCCCGCACACCGGAGCAGCTGGTTGCCACGCTGGCGGAGTTTACCGCCCGGTACGATGCCCACAAGGAGGACAAGACCGCGCCTTACCCCGGGCATTGCTGCCCTCATTGACGCGCTGAACACCGCGGGCGTGCAGTGCGCGGTGTTCTCCAACAAGGCTGACCCGCTGTGCGGCAAGATCATCGAGCATTATTTCGGGGCAGGTCGGTTTGTTCTGGTGCGGGGCAGCCGCCCGGGCGTGCCCACCAAGCCCGACCCCACCGGTGTTTACAGCCTGATGCAGGACCTGCACGCAGACCCTGCCAGCACCCTGTTTGTGGGCGACAGCGATGTAGATATCCTGACCGGGCACAATGCCGGTCTGCCTGCCATGGGGGCGCTGTGGGGCTTCCGGGGCCGCGCAGAGCTGACTGCTGCCGGAGCCGATGCGCTGGCCAGCGTGCCTGAGGATATTTTAGAATACGTTAAAACTCATTAAAGGAACGACCCTCTCCGGCGCTGTGAAGCGCTGACGGAGAGGGTCGATTTTTATTTGCAGACTGTTCACAGGATGTTTCTTGCATAAACTCCCCTGTTTTCCTATAATATAGTTCCCATTTGATACAATTGAGAAACGGAGGACTTGCCCATGGCAGCTGAAAAGAAAACTTCCCCCAACGTAGAGAGCCGCCTGCGCCACAACATCCTGAAAATGCCCCAGGAGGTATATGCCGCCAGCGGCATCGTCATCAACGGGCGGCGGCTGAAAAGCTTTGTATTCACCACCGACCTTGCCATCATCCGCAACTGCGACGCGGACGCGGTGTTCGCGGTCTATCCTTTCACGCCCCAGCAGGCCATCAGCGATGCCATCATCAAGGCATCCTACATCCCGGTGTTCTGCGGTGTGGGCGGCGGCACCACCCACGGCGTGCGCACCCTGAACCTTGCCCGCGACGTGGAGAGCCAGGGTGCCATGGGCGTAGTGCTCAATTCCCCCATCTCTGACCTGAACCTGCTGGCGGTCTCGCGGGTGGTGGACATCCCGGTCATCATCACAGTGACAAAAGAGGACACCAACATCCGGAGCCGCATTGATTCCGGGGCATCCATCCTGAATGTGGCCTGCAGCACCGACACGCCCCGGGTGGTGGCAAAGATCCGGAAGCAGTTCCCGGATGTGCCCATCATCGCCAGCGGCGGCAAGACCGGCGAGAGCATTTCCGCCACCATTGCGGCGGGTGCCAACGCCATCACCTACACGCCGCCCTCTCCGGCTGTGCTGTTCAAGGAAATGATGGAGAAGTATCGGGAATGATTTACGCAAGACGCTGTAACTTTTTTCTGTTACAGCGTCTTTTTTACGCCATGGAAGGAGATATTTCAGAAATTTTTGATTTTTGCGAAATAATTGTTGACAAATCGCGGTCGATTGGATATAATAATAAAGCACTGTTCAAGTGCACAAAATAAATATGGCGGTATAGCTCAGTTGGCTAGAGCATTCGGTTCATACCCGAAGTGTCACCGGTTCAAATCCAGTTACCGCTACCACGTTACAGAGTTTCGCTAAGATAAGGGGGACGGTCGTCCGCAGTAGTGGATGATGGATGTCGGAGGTTTTAGCGAAGCTCTGTGTTTTTGAGGCCCGTTGGTCAAGCGGTTAAGACACGGCCCTTTCACGGCTGTAACATGGGTTCGATTCCCGTACGGGTCACCAAAAAGCTTCTGATTGAAAAATCAGGAGCTTTTTTCTTTTTGTTTTTTCTACACAACAAACCCCCGCCGTCTGCATCACGCGGACGCGGGGGTTTCAACATTTTATGAGCGCTTTGTGGAAAAGCTCAGGCTCAGCCCTTCTTGTGGGTGGGGACCATAACTTCCAGGCCGCCCATGTAGGGCTGCAGCACCTTGGGGATGGTCACGGAGCCATCGGCCTGCAGATGGTTCTCCAGGAAGGCGATCAGCATACGCGGAGGAGCCACGCAGGTGTTGTTCAGGGTGTGGGCCAGATAGGTCTTGCCGTCCTTGCCCTTGACGCGGATGTGCAGGCGGCGTGCCTGTGCATCGCCCAGGTTGGAGCAGGAGCAGACCTCAAAGTACTTCTGCTGGCGGGGGCTCCAGGCCTCGATATCGCAGCTCTTGACCTTCAGGTCAGCCAGATCGCCGGAGCAGCAGTTCAGCTGGCGCACGGGGATCTCCATGCTGCGGAACAGCTCCACGGAGTTCTTCCAGAGTTTCTCGTACCAGTCGGCGCTCTCCTCGGGGCGGCAGACCACGATCATCTCCTGCTTCTCGAACTGATGGATGCGGTAGATGCCGCGCTCCTCGATGCCGTGTGCGCCTTCTCCTTGCGGAAGCAGGGGCTGTAGGAGGTCAGGGTCAGGGGCAGAGTGGCCTCGTCCAGGGTCTGGTCGATGAAGCGGCCGATCATGGTATGCTCACTGGTGCCGATCAGGTACAGATCCTCGCCCTCGATCTTGTACATCATGGCATCCATTTCGGGGAAGGACATCACGCCCTGCACCACGTTGCCGTGCATCATAAAGGGAGGAATGACATAGGTGAAGCCCTTGTCGATCATAAAGTCCCGGGCATAAGCCAGCACAGCCTCATGCAGGCGGGCAATGTTGCCCAGCAGGTAGTAGAAGCCATTGCCGGCAACGCGGCCAGCAGCGTCCATATCGATGCCGTCAAAGCTCTCCATGATCTCGGTGTGGTACGGGATGGGGAAATCGGGCACCACAGGCTCACCAAAGCGCTGAGCCTCCACGTTGTAGGTGTCATCGGGGCCGATGGGCACACTGGGGTCGATCATCTGGGGGATGGTGTACATGATCTCCTGGATGCGGTCAGCCAGCTTGGCTTCCTCGGCTTCCAGCTCTGCCATCTTGTCCGCGTCGGCCTTGACGGCGGCGTTGTTGGCATCAATCTGTGCCTGCAGCTGGGCCTTCTGGGCCTCGTCGGTGCACTTCTTCAGCTGACCGAACAGGGGGCCGTTGGCCTTGCTCAGCTTGTTGCGGGCAGCCTTCAGGCTCTCAACCTCCTTCAGGCACTCGCGGTACTTTGCGTCCTTCTCGATGACTTCATCCACCAGAGGGAGCTTGGCATCCTGGAACTTCTTCTTGATGTTTTCCTTGACAGCATCCGGGTTGTCACGGACAAATTTGATATCAAGCATGATTTACTCTCCTTACTCTATTTCGGTTCGCACGGGCAGGTAAGCCCTTTCCCATGCCGTTCAAAGGCGGCGTGCCGCCTTGGATCGCTATGTTTTTCTTCTCGGTCAGGCTTGCCTTCGTACAACCTCTCAGTCGGGCTGGCGGCGTATACGAAAAGCTTCCATCGGCTGCCAGGGCCTCTCCTACCAGGCAACAACAATGACGGAGAGGTTTAATCCTCAACCTGATATTGCCCTAATAAGTTTGCAAAAGCCTTCAGCTGTTCATCCGAGTAGAAGTGGACGGTCAGCTTGCCCTTGCCGTGTGGTAGGCCACATTGACCTCACTGCCCAGCGCCTGCTTCAGGCTCTCTTCCACCTCCACAGGCAGGGTGCCGCGCGGGGCAGGCTCCACAGGCTCTTTGGGGGGCTTGGCCAGCTTCTTGCACAGGGCCTCTGCCTGCCGGACGTCAGCTCATGGTCGGCAATGATCTGTGCCGCCTGCTCCTGCAGCTCCGGGGTGGGCAGACCCAGCCACCACC
>ENA-OQCN01000780-OQCN01000780.1-human-gut-metagenome-genome-assembly--contig:-NODE-780-length-16808-cov-4.611174_pt1 | contig 16808 bp, 20 predicted proteins | sample MGYA00242497_ERZ504576 | MGnify/ENA primary metagenome ERZ504576 (study PRJEB26092, sample SAMD00036296) | human gut metagenome | host: Homo sapiens | study: EMG produced TPA metagenomics assembly of... | reverse complement strand
ATGGCGTACTATGATAAGGATAACTTATGAGGAGGGGAAAGTCAATCTGGAGAATTCGCGAAATAAACATGCTCTTTCAAGGAGTGATGGAGAAGATAACCAGAATTCCAAAATAAAAGCCTTTGACTGCACGCCGCGTGCAGCTATATGCTAGAAAGGAAAGCAGGGGAAAGCTGAATGGAAAAATAATAGTACAAAAACTTCAATGAAATAGAAGAAAAAGAGCATGGTAAAATATTACTGGCAGGTCAGTGGATTCTGGAGAGTGAAATAGCAGGATTGAGAGAGAAAGTGGGAAAATTAGGGGAAGAAAAAAAGGTAAGTTGGGAGAAATTGAATGAGATATTTTTGAAGGAAGTTTAATCAGACATACATCCCTTCGCCTTTGCATAGATTGTAAAAAAAACAAACTATGCAGGGGTTTTTATGAAAGATTATATTGAGGAGAGAGCGGTTGAGATTGCTTATTATATTATTGAAAATAAGGCGACGGTGAGGCAGACGGCGGTGGCGTTTGGAGTAAGTAAGAGTACGATACATAAAGATGTAACAGAACGTCTTCTCCAGATCAACCCATCTCTTGCAGGTGAGGCGCGAAAGGTTCTGGATCTGAACAAATCGGAACGGCACATCCGGGGCGGACTTGCTACCAGAGAAAAGTACCTGCATCAGCACGCATAAAAAATCCTTTTCTTTGCAAAAAGATGGTGTATTACATTTTTACAGTATATAATAGAGAAAACGGGGATATACAAAAGAGAAGGGACAGGAAAAGAGAAGAATGGGGAAAACGAAACAAAAACAGGATCGAAGTCATTATCTGTTTTCCAATCGGGAACTGGCAAATCTGATCGGACCTTTGGTAATCGAGCAGTTATTGGCAGTTTTTGTTGGGATGGCAGATTCTATTATGGTTGCAAATGTTGGAGAAGCAGCTGTGTCGGGCGTGTCGCTGGTTGACAATATTATGATTCTGATCATCAATATTTTTGCAGCACTGGCGACTGGTGGAGCAGTTGTTGCCGGACAGTATATTGGCAGGAAAGATGAAAAATCAGCATGTAAAGCGGCTACACAGCTGGTATGGTTTGTGAGCCTTAGTGCGGTTGCGATCATGATATTGGTTTACTTTGGAAAAGATATAATTCTGAATCAGGTATTTGGTCACATTACAGCGGAAGTAAAAGGACATGCAGATATTTATCTGCTAATTGTAACAGCTTCGATTCCATTTATCGCGTTATATAATGGTGGGGCAGCAATTTTCCGTGCGATGGGGAATTCGCAGGTATCCATGCGGGTATCGCTTTTGATGAATGCGATCAATGTAACCGGAAATGCAATTCTTGTGTTCGGATTACGGATCGGAACGGCGGGTGTTGCAATACCGACACTGATTTCCAGAATGGTTGCCGCGATAGTGATAACAGCGTTGCTCTGCAATCAGACACGTATCTTGCATATTGAGCGGACACTGAAAATCCGGTTTGATGGAAGAATGATACGGAAAATACTTGCAATTGGGGTTCCCAATGGTCTGGAAAACAGTATGTTCCAGCTGGGCAAAATTTTAGTGCTGAGTCTGGTTTCAACCTTCGGTACTTATGCAATTGCGGCAAATGCAGTTTCCAATGCGATTGCGCTGTTCCAGATTCTTCCTGGAATGGCGATCTCGCTGGCAATTACGACAGTTATTTCCCAGTGCGTCGGCGCAAATGACTATGAACAGGTACGTTACTATCTGAAAAAACTGCTTGCGATCATTTATGTGGCAATGGTGGGAACGGTAGCACTTATTTTCCTTGCACTTCCATTGATTTTGAAAGCATACAATTTGTCAGATCAGACAGCAGCGGCAGCAACAAATATTATTCATTTCCATGGAATCAGTGCAATGATTATCTGGCCACTTTCATTTGCTCTTCCAGCAGCGTATCGTGCGGCAGGAGATGCAAAAGCCTGTATGTATACATCGATTGTGTCGATGTGGATTTCCGGATCGGATTCAGTTATCTGGTAGGAAATATATGGGACTGGGAGTATTTGGCGTGTGGGTTGCAATGGTGATCGACTGGGTAGTACGTGCAATCTGTTTTATTATCCGGTACTTTAATGGAAAGTGGAAACATGGGGCAATTGTGTAAATACAGAAGAAAGTTGTCATTTGTGTTAGAAAGATGATGCTTGAATATGAGTTTTAATTGCAGACCAGAGTTCAAACTTTGGTTTGGGCGATAGAAAATGCTTGTAAAACATCCAGAGCTCTACTATAATAAAATATAAAAGCAATAAATAGAAAAAGCGGTCTGAAAGGATCGTATTTTACAGGAGGAAAACCTTGAAGAACGAATTAGTGATTGTACTTGACTTTGGTGGACAGTATAACCAGCTTGTCGCAAGACGTGTCAGGGAATGTAATGTATATTGCGAAATTTATTCTTATAAGATTGATATCGAAAAGATTAAAGCAATGAACCGAAGGGAATTATCCTGACAGGAGGACCGAATAGCTGTTATGAACCGGATTCACCGACTTATTCTGAAGAACTCTTTAAGCTTGGCATTCCGGTACTTGGTCTTTGTTATGGTGCACAGCTTATGTCTCACGTACTTGGCGGAAAAGTTGAAAAAGCTGACGTCAGAGAATATGGTAAGACAGAAGTCATCATCGACAAGAAAGATTCCAAAGTATTTGAAAATGTATCTGCAACAACAACCTGCTGGATGAGCCATTTTGATTATATTTCGCAGGTGGCACCGGGATTTGAGATTACTGCACACACAGCAGACTGTCCGGTAGCAGCAGCAGAAAATGCAGCAGAAAAGCTTTATGCAATCCAGTTCCATCCTGAAGTGCTTCATACACCGGAAGGAACCAAGATGATCAACAACTTTGTAAAGAATGTCTGTGGATGTGTCGGCGAATGGAAGATGGATGCATTTGTTGAAAATACCATCCAGGAAATCCGTGAAAAAGTTGGGGACGGAAGAGTACTTCTTGCGCTTTCAGGCGGAGTTGATTCCTCTGTGGCAGCAGGACTGCTTTCCAGAGCAATTGGCAAACAGCTTACCTGCGTATTTGTAGATCACGGTCTTCTTCGTAAGAATGAAGGCGATGAAGTTGAGGCAGTATTTGGACCGAATGGTCAGTTTGACCTGAACTTTATCCGTGTCAATGCACAGGAAAGATACTACAACAAGCTTGCCGGAGTTACAGAACCGGAAGCAAAGCGTAAAATTATCGGAGAAGAATTTATCCGTATTTTTGAAGAAGAAGCAAAGAAGATTGGTGCAGTGGAATTCCTTGCACAGGGAACGATTTACCCAGACGTTGTAGAAAGCGGACTTGGCGGAGAATCAGCAGTGATCAAGTCTCATCACAACGTAGGAGGACTTCCGGAGTATGTTGATTTCAAAGAAATCATTGAACCACTTCGTGATCTCTTCAAAGATGAAGTCCGCAAGGCAGGTCTTGAACTTGGACTTCCGGAGAAGCTTGTATTCCGTCAGCCATTCCCGGGACCGGGACTTGGAATCCGTATCATCGGAGAAGTAACGGCTGAAAAAGTACGGATCGTACAGGATGCAGATGCAATTTACAGAGAAGAGATTGCAAACGCGGGACTTGACCGCAGCATCGGACAATATTTTGCAGCCCTGACCAACATGAGAAGCGTTGGTGTTATGGGTGACGAGAGAACTTACGATTATGCAGTTGCACTTCGTGCAGTGAATACGGTAGATTTTATGACTGCTGAGGCAGCGAAGATTCCGTATGAAGTACTTGATAAAGTAATGAGCAGAATTATCAATGAAGTTCGTGGGGTTAACAGAGTATTCTATGATCTGACGAGTAAACCGCCGGGAACGATTGAGTTTGAATAGTTGACGCTGGGCTACAAAGCCCGTAACCACGGGGCTTTGCGGCTTTGGGTGTTTGAAATTGCATTATCATTGCATTTTTATATTTCTTTGTGATACATTGCAGTATGCTGATTACTGGTATAATTAGCAATACTTTGAGAAGCTGACTGGTAGCTGAGAACCCCGGTCAGCTTCTTTGCAATCTCAATATTGGTGTTTGGATACAGATGACCATAAGTTCCTAGTGTCGTCTGTATTTTTTCATGTCCAAGACGCTCTTTAATCAGCAGTGGATTTTCGCCCATGCTGATAAGCAGGGAAGCATGCGAATGTCTCAGGGCATGAATTTTGATTCTGTGGACACCAGCTAAATTTGCCAATTTCTCTAATGCTCTTGGAAGCGTTGTTTTGCTGGTGGGTGTACTGTTATAACTCAGTACGAATCCACAATTTGGTAAAACCTTTGCCTGGACCGCCTTCCATTCTTGTAATTCCTTGATGGTATCAGCATCAATATAAATGGTACGGTTGCTTGCCTGCGTCTTAGGTTCAACGAATTTGTAGTCATTCATTGTTTTATAGTACAGTGTTTTACTAATAATCAGCATACCTGTTTCAAAATCAATATCATCCCACTGTAAGGCGGCAGCTCTCCAATACGCATTCCAGTCATAAATAAAAGCCAGAACGAGATGAAGAGATAGTGCTCGTAGTAGTCACCTTTGTACAGCAGGGATATTACCTTCTGAAACTCCTCCAAAGTCCAGAAGTCGATCTTTACTTTTTTAGATTTGATATTGCCGATCATGCGGGCAGGATTCTTCTTTGCAAGTCCGAGGATAATCGCCCGGTCAAAAGCTAAACATAACATTCCCTGAACAATGCGTACATAGTTTGGACTGAATTGTTTTGCCAACTTGAGCTGCCAGGTCTGTACATTTATCGCTTCTATTTCGGACACTTTCTTCTTGTAGAAATAGGCAAAGTGTTTTTGAATGGTCGAGTAACGATTCTTGTAGGTACTTTCTTTCACCTGAGTTTTGTACCACGGAAGATAGATTTCTTCAATAAACTTTTTGAAGGTAATGTCTTCCTTCTTATCAGCTAATTCTTCCGTTGATGCAAGAATCAATTTGGAATACTCGGCACGGGCTTCTTTTTTTGTTGAGAATCCGCTGCGGTATTTTTGAATCTGTTTTCCGGTTACAGGATGATATCCGAGGTTGGCTCGAAAATAATAAGTGCCGTTTTCTGCTTTTTTAATTGGATCTTTTGCCATGATTTCACTCCTTACTAAAATGCAAAAAGCACGATCATTCTTGCTTATCGGGCAAAGTAATCCCTAATAATTCTTCAACGGCTTCTTTTGGAACCCTGTCTAATTTTCTGGATTGATAATAGGTATGCCCCTTTTCTACCATAAGTTCCTTTGCTTTTTTGATAATATCAGCAGCAAAGGAAGGACCGTAGCCTAATTCAATCAAATCCCTTTTTGTTACAGTTATCATGAATCTCCTTTCCACAGACAGGGAATCAACTTGATACCTGTCTATTATTATATCAAATTTTGAGTAAAAGTTCTCTAATAAAAGCGCTATAAGCTAAAATCCCAAAAGTCTATGTTATTCTTTCAGAAGCCAGTTCCTATGCCCGTTCCGGCCACGTAAAACGGTGTTACTTTGTAACTATTAAGCTGCAGGCGTGCGAAGATGCAAACTATCTGCAGTCACCTATATCAATCTCCCGAAAGATTTCTTTTGTTTTCAAGGTACGGCGAATGGATATATTACCCATTCAATTAAGGAATAGGGGGCTTTTCTTTAAGATTGAAAAATTTTAAGAAAAAATGATAAAAATAAAAGCTGCCTTGATTTGGCAGCCACGGAAATCTATTTGCGTTTTAGAGCCAGACGATTCAGCATGGAAATGAGCGCAAGCATATCCTCGTCATCGAGTTGTTTCATCAGATCAGTTGCTTTGTCAATCAGAGGAAGATTGTGCAGCTCTGAATCGAAGAACTGTTGAGGAGTGACTTCCAGATAGTCACAGATATCCAGAAAGCTCTGCATGGTAGGCAGAGAACGTCCGGAAGTGAGGGACTGGATGTAGCTTTTATTTTTGCCAAGATCCAGACTCATCTGATATTCAGATACATTTTTCTTTAAACGCAGTTCGCTGATGCGTTCTCCAATAAAGTTTTTATCCATACATTTACACCTCTCTTCCACATTTTAAACTATTTACTTACAGCAAATTACGGAATAAAATAGAGATATATTTGAAATATAGTGATTATTCCGTAATATAACCGTAATTTACTAAAATGATACAAAAAAAGAAATTATGGATGATAGAAAATGGATTTGGGGTATGATGATAGCAAAGGAAGTGGATGTCTGTGCGGATTATAGGAAATGAGCAGGAAATTGAATGGGCGAAGGAAGCACTGCGGAATCAATGTAACGATTGTCCCTACTTGGACTGCTGTAATGAAAAGGCGAAAGAGGAGTCAAAGCAGTGTGGAACGGTTCGGTTTGGCTGCCGGGAGTATCTGAAAGAGAAGATTGAATTCGTAGTAGAAAAATAGATGTAGTATTTTGAACAAATATAAACACCATATATAGTATAAGCCTGAATTGACATGAGGAATATCTTGTGCTAGTATACTGATATAGTTTATTTTATGCACACCCTTTTTGGGGAGTTTCGGGATTCATAAGAATCTCCAAACTTACAGGAAACAGCAGGAGCTGATTCCTGGCATAAGTAGTTTATGTTTGTAGTGAGTGTCACGGTATGCCTTTTTTGGCTGCGTGGCACTTTTGTTTTTTCAGGAAGAAACCAGACTTTTAAGAATGAACAGAGAAAAGACTCTCTTTTCATTCTTTTTTGTGCTTACATTTAGGTTTCGGCATAGTTGCATGCCACAACCAGCTTCGGCTGTTGATGGATAAATATTATTTTAAGAAAGGTGGAATAAGAACATGAATGAAGCAAGAGTGTATGCAGATGGATTTGAGAGATCCTTTGCAGAAGTAAAAGATCTGCTGGAGTTTCTGGCAGAGAGAGGAAGAAATGCCAAATGGATCAGAAAGCCAACGAATACGTTACGGCTGGCACCACTGGAAAAGGAGGCTCAAAATCTGGATGCGGCAGATGCATCCATGGAAGAAATTTTGGAGGATACAGAGAAGAATACGCAGCTTGTACTGAAAATGAGAGGAGAATCCTATCCGGTACGTGACTGTGCCATCCGCACCATTTTAAGCCGCGCAGGTGTCAATGGAGACGGGCTTCGCAAGCTGGATAAGGCAACATATGCGAAGGTAGTCAATTACTGCCTGCGGGTTGCAAAAGGGGATGCCCTGATTAAGATTGCGGACGGAAAGGTTTCCGCAGTACATGGCGGGGATAAACATGATTATTGCATCCTTGATATGAAAGCCATGTTTGAGACAACCTGCGAATATCTGAATCTGAATTTCAAAGGCAGTGTTTACATGGAGGGCTCTGGTATCTATGACCATTCCATTGTATCTGCCATGTGGAAGCTCGGAGGAAGTCAGGAACTTCTGGATACTTACCGAAAAGCACTGGATGCACACGGAATGGATGAGAAGATCCTGTCACCGGCACTTCGTTTTACCACATCTGACGTGGCAGCGAGCGGTGCAAATCTGTATCCGATGCTTTTGACAGACGGACCAAACGGCGTTATCAGTCTGGGAAGTCCAATCAAGCTGGCTCACGATAAAGGGGCAACGATTCTGGACTTCCGGAAAATCTGGAGCAGGTATGCGCCCGCTATGTGGATGCGATGAAGAATCTTACTCAGCTTATGGACATTGAGATCCGTAATCCGGTGAACTGCCTGAAGCTGCTGATGAAGGAACTTGGCATTAAACAGAAGATCCGGAATGAGGTGGTGGAGCTATTTGTATCCCAGAACGGGGAAGGTGCCTGTACGGCACATGATCTTTATTATGCCATGAATGAAGCCTCCTTTTTTGCAGCCTGTGAAGGAATGTCCGGACAGGGCATCCTGAAGCTGGAGGAGGATATTACGAAGGCGCTTATAAAAGACTGGAAAAAATATGACGTTTATGGAGCAGTCAAATGTTAGGAGGAATTGGAATGAATAACAAAGCAGAGTATACACCGGAAAAGGTTGTGGATATCAGTAACCTGTCAAGAGAAGACTGGTTGGAATACCGCAAAAAAGGAATCGGCGGCAGTGATGTAGCGGCAATCATGGGGATCTCTCCATTTGCCACTATCCGGGATCTGTTTTACAACAAAACAGGTGTGCAGCCGGTCATTCAGGAGGAAGAGGAAAGCAACTGGGTTGCCAAGGAAGTCGGACACCGGCTGGAAGATCTGGTGGCAGAAATCTTTTCCAAAAAGACCGGACTGGAAGTATTTCCGGTACGTGTCATGTTCCGGCATCCATTATATCCGTTCATGCTTGCAGATGTGGATTTTTTTGTTCGTATGCCGGATGGGACATTTGCGATTCTGGAATGTAAAACCTGCAATTATAATGCGAAAGATAAGTGGGCTGATGAGGGTATTCCAGCTCATTATGTGCTGCAGGTAAGGCATTATCTGTCTGTGATGAATATGCAGAAAGCCTTTATCGCATGCCTGTATGGAAATAACGAGAATGAGTTTGTGTATCGCACCATTGAGCGTGATCTGATTGAGGAAGAAGACATCATTGATCAGGAAACGTATTTCTGGCAGGAACATGTATTGAAAAATGTAGTACCGCCGCATAACGGGAATTCCGATCTGGTTCTGGCAAATATCCGTAATTATGGTGGTTTTGCAGACAAATCTATTCCGGAAATTGTGCTTTCCGGTCTGGAATCAAAAAATCTTGAGAAGTATCTTACCCTTTCGGAGGAAAAGTCACAGTTGGAAAAACGGAAAAAGGAAATCGAAGCAGAACAGCGGGCAATCAGTGTTCCTTTTGTGGAACAGCTGGGGCAGGGCTGCAAGGCAGTGCTGGAGGACGGTACGAACCGTTACCGTATTACCTATAATCCGACCAGACGTACTTCGGTTGGGAAAGACCAGATGGAGAAGCTGAAAAACCAGCATCCGGATATCTATGAGGAATATACAAAAACAACGGAGAGCCGTACTTTCCGAATTAAGAAGGAGGCGGCGTAATGAGAAAACCAAATGAACGGATGCGGATAAAAAGCTGGAGGGATATAAACAATGAGGTGCAGATTTAAACATAAGATTTTCCAGAATGAGGAGAATGGGTATACGATTGCCATATTCACCACACAGGATACGTCTGTCCCCCTGTCAGCCAGAGACAAATATCTGGCATCCCGGAATATCATCGGCTTCTCAGCGATTGGATTCGGTCTTCCGCTTACAGACGAGATTGAGCTTGAGATGGAAGGCAGATGGGAGAGCGGAGAGCATGGAACTCAGTATCAGGTGGAAAATTTCATGGAGGTTGTACCACGGACAAAGGAGGGTATCTTAGGATACCTTTCTTCCGGTGCAATCAAAGGTATCGGTCCCAAGATGGCAGATACTATTTTCCGGAAGTTTGGGCTTCAGACACTGGAAATCATGGAAAACAACCCGCAGGAACTCTTGAAGATCCGTGGAATTTCCGAGAAGAAGCTGGCTGCTATTGTGGAGTCCTATGGAAAAAACCAGGTGTTCCGGGAACTGATGACGTTTCTGGCGCCTTTTAAGGTAACACCCAAAAAAGTGAATATGATTCTGAAGAAATTCGGAAATGAATCGGTGGATATTATCCGGCACCGCCCTTACATGCTGAGTGCAGTCAAAGGCTTCGGTTTCTGACTGTGGATGCGATCGGAAGACAGTGCTGCTGTGCACTCAATGATCCCATGCGGATATCCGGGTGCATCGGACATATCATGAATCAGGCAATGAAAGAAGGACATCTGTTTAAGCAGCGTCAGGAGGTTATCAGGGAAGCACTGGAAATGCTGAACCGGGATCTGCAGGTCATGGCAGTATCGGAGCAGGATGTCAGTCAGGTGCTTTACCGGCTGGTGCTGCAAAAAAGCATTGTTGTGGAGGAAGAACGGATCTATTCTATCCGGCAGTATGAAGAAGAAACACAGACCGCTTCCATGATAGCCAGACGGCTTTTGGAGAAGCCGGTTTTGCTGTCCATTGAACCGGAGCTGGAAAAGGCACAGAAGACACTGGGGATCACGCTGTCAGAAACACAGAAACAGGCAGTGCGGATGGTGTTTGCACATCCCATCAGTATTATTACCGGAGGCCCGGAACCGGAAAGACAACGGTTCTCAAGGTGATTCTCTATATCCATCAGGCGTTATGCAGGTCAGAGGTACAGCTTATGGCTCCGACCGGACGTGCGGCAAGACGTATGGTGGAGAGTACCGGCTGTGAAAATGCATCCACGATGCATCTGGCCCTGGGGCTTTTGGGAGATGATACGGATTTTGAACCGGATTTTGAGTACCTGTCTGCCGGATTTCTAAATGTAGATGAGGTGTCCATGGTGGACATGCATCTTGCCTATGAATTTTTCCGGCGGGTTAGCAGACATGCCAGAGTCCTTTTAGTCGGGGATAAGAACCAGCTTCCATCCGTAGGAGCCGGGGATGTGTTCCGGCAACTGATTGCCTGCGGGCTGATTCCGGTCACGGTACTGGATCTGGTTTACCGGCAGGGCGCTTTGAGCAGCATACCTTATAATGCAAAACTGATGCAGGAGAATAAGACTAATCTGAGCTTTGGGGAGGATTTTCAGTTCATTGCCTGTAAAGGAGCAGATGAAGCGGCAGAGATTGTCCGGAGGATTTATCTGGACGAGATTGCAAAAAACGGCATGGATCAGGTACAGATCCTGACTCCGTATCGGAAACGCAGTGCTGCCGGAGTGATGAATTGAACAAATCTCTGGAGGATTTTGTAAATCCGCCAATCGCAGGGAAGAAGGAACTGCATATCGGCAGTCAGGTGTTCCGGGTTGGCGATAAGATTTTACAGAATAAAAATACCGAGATGGCGAGTAACGGCGATCTGGGCAGGATACTGGACTGTATCACGGATGAGGATGGAAATGCCAGGGCAGTGATCGGATTCCCGGATGGGCGGCAGGTGCAATATGAAGCTGACCAGATGGAAATGATCGAACATGCTAACGCAACAACCATCCATAAGGCACAGGGTTCCGAATGTCCGGTTGTCATCATCCCTTGGGTAAAAGCCTTTTATATGATGCTGAAGCGCAATATTCTCTATACCGGAGTGACCAGAGCGAAAAGCAAGGTTTATCTGGTAGGGGAATGGGCTGCAGTCTGTCAGGCAATCCATACGGATGACAGCGGGACAAGGAACACCATTCTGAGTGAGCGGATCGTACAGTATTACGATCAGTATCAGAGTGAACAGAAACCGGAAATGGAGCAGTTAAAACTTGTTGTTTAAAAATATTTTTCAATTTTTGAAATAAGCGGACTATTACTCTTATATAGGGGAACGTCTGCTTTTCTAAATGAAAGGAGCAGAGAATGAAAGAATTATTGTATAAGAAATCAGAGGCAGTTGCCGCTTTGAACCGTGTGGATGGCTTCCATCCGATGGAACTGGCAAGAAAGATTGGAGAAGAAGGGCAGGAGGAGCAGCTTTATCTGGATGTGAAATACCGGAAGCTATGGTTTCGTCTGGTCAATCCGGCAGGAAAGATCATCAGCCGGATTATCACTTTCACAGAGAACATGGCAGTTGTGGAAGCACGTATCTATCTGGATAAATGTGATCAGGAAGACAATTATGTAGCCAATTCCTTTTCGCAGAATTCCGGAGCGATGACCCGAAGTTTGGAGACAAATTTCTGGAAATGGCAGAAACAGCAGCCGTAGGAAGGGCATTATCGGATGCCGGATATGGTGTGCAGTTTGCGGATGTGGGAGAGGAAAATGATCCTGCACAGGTAGATGCCGGAATTCCATATCAGAATCCACAGATGCCGGATTCAGGTGCCATGGAAAATGCAGCCATGCCGGATTCGGGTGTCATGCCAAATGCCCCTATGCCAACTTATGGAGAGATGCCAGGTCAGCCGGAATATGCAGGCCAGCAGATGATGAATCAGTCTATCAGCAGGCACAGGCGGCGGGAAGCACCATTTACCATGCAGTGGACAAATGCCTGGCTACGGTTCCGCTCCGGCTGCCTCTACGCCGCCAAAGACCGGACAGATGCTGCAGGGAGCATTACAGAATCTGGATACGTCCCTTCCGGTAGAAGAACTGATGAAACACATGAACTATGAAATGGCAGTCGGGACTGTGATTCCGGGAAAGGGAAAATACGGCGGAAAGACCATGGGACAGGTGGCAGTTGAAAGCCCGTCAACGATCCAGTGGTTTGCCGAGCAATATTCCGGACCGAACAATCTGGTTCCGGCGGCAGCAAAGGTAATTTTACAAAAAGCAATGCCGATGGCTGGTTAAGGAAGAACCCCGCAGAGAGCTTTTTTCTGCGGGGGAAAGGAGGAAGAGACCGGGATGTATTATGATATGTCTGGGTTTGATTATGGAATACTGGATGTGGTGCAGGTGCTGCATCTCAGAAAGCGGCGGGGAAACTATTATGACTGCCCGTTTTGTGGAGAGACGCATGGAAAACTGAATATCAATGTGGAAAAGAATGTATTCCGGTGCAACCGCTGTGATGCGTCCGGGGGGATGCTGAAGCTTTATGCGGATTTGCACAATGTTACACTCTCCGAAGCAAATCAGCAGATCCGGGAAGCATTAGGAAAAGGAGAATACCGGACGGATTATATCAAAGCAACGCCGGTACAGGAAGAAAAGGCAACGGCAGAGCTTGCACCCATAGAGGAAATCCACCGGACGTATCAGAGAATGCTGTCCATGCTCACGCTTAACAGGAAGCATCAGGAGGATCTGCAAAGACGAGGATTAAAACCGGAACAGATCGAAGCACAGCGTTACCGGAGTGTCCCGCTGTTTGGAATGAAGAAGCTGGTCAAAAGGCTGGCAGAAGAAGGATATATGGTGAAAGGCGTGCCGGGATTCTACCGGGATACAGACGGAAACTGGACGATTAACTTCAAAGCAGAAAACTCAGGAATCCTGATTCCCATAGTTTCTTTGGACGGGTTCATCCAGGGTTTTCAGATCCGGGTAGATCATGTGACTGACACGAAAAAATATATCTGGCTGTCCAGTGTCAATTATGACCAGGGAGTTTCCTCCGGAAGTCCGGTACATGTGATCGGTGATCTTGCCGCAGAACGTGTCTATCTGACCGAAGGAGCCTTAAAAGGGACCATAGCCCATTATCTGTCCGGCGCTACCTTTGTGTGCGTTGCCGGAGTGAACCAGTACCGGAATCTGAAACCGGTGCTGGAGCGGATGAAAGGATATGGGATGAAACAGCTTTTGGAGGCGTATGACATGGATAAGAAGATGAAAGTAGCCTGCAATAAGCATGACAGTAAGTGTGCGGTCTGTTTTGAGCGTTCCCCTGTTATCTGCCAGCATAAGGCGGAGAAACGGAGGATTATCCAGAACGGCTGCAATAAGGTCTATGAAATCTGCCGGGAGCTTTCCCTGCCGATGAACCGGATGGTCTGGGATATGGACGAGAGCGGGGAGTGGAACGGGAAACACAAGGGGATTGATGACTATTTAGCCGCCATCAAACAGAAGGAAGGAACCGGGGCACAGACTTCGGCTCTTCCGAAAGGAGAACAATCATGAGAAAAAAAGGAAATACGGTTCTTGCAGGACTCATTATCTGCCTGTTGCTTGTTTTTCTCGCAGCGGCAGGAAAACTCTTTGGTGCTTATCTGAAGTATCAGAAAGGGGACGTAAGTTACGAGAAACTGCAGGAATATGTTCAGGAACCAGAGGAAGAAGAATCACCGGAGTCTGAGAAAGAAAAGGAGGAACCTAAGAATAGGTATCTAGAAATTGATTTTGCAGGTTTAAAAGCGGTTAATCCGGATGTCATAGCGTGGATTCAGATTCCGGCACTGGATATTAGTTATCCGGTGGTACAGGGGAAAGATAATGCATATTATCTTCATCACCTTTTTTCGGGAGAATCCAATATCAACGGGAGCATCTTTGTGGACTGCCATAATCAGCCGGACTTTACGGATCAGAATACGATCGTGTACGGGCATAATATGAAAAACGGGAGCATGTTCGGAACTCTGGATAAGTACCAAGACAAAGAGCTATTTGAACAACATCCGGAGTTTTATCTCTATTTGCCGGACAAGATCCTCAAGTATCGTATCTTTTCCTGCTATGCGGGAAGAACCGGAAGTGAGGGATATAGGTATCATTTCCCGGAAGCGGAAGATTTTCAGACGTTTCTGGATACGGTGTCTTCTTATAGGGATTATGATACCGGCACCGAGCTGTCGGCAACGGATCGGATAGTTACGCTGTCTACCTGTGTCAATTCCAGACGGAATTATCGCTATCTGGTACATGGAAAATTAAGCAGTGAGATCATCACAGAGGAATAAAAGAATCGTGCTGGTGTGAGAAGAAATTTCTTATGCCAGCTTTTATTATGGGAGGAAATGTAATGGGAACAGCATTGGTTATGGAACATGCAAACGCACTGGCACAGATGATAGTCAGTGAAAAGGACAAGTTATTTGATGAAAGAGTGGAGGCTCTTGTAAAACTTTATAGAAGGGCGGAATTTTATCTGAAGCAGGGATTTCTGGAGAGCATCGTCTGCGAGTTCCATCGGAAGAAAGTGGAAATGATTATGCAGGCGGAAACAAAAGGAGAGATTACGGAAATACTGAAGTTATCAAAACCGCATTTTGACGGGAAAAAATTTGTCTATACCTCTCCGTATGCTGTGGAAGAGGAAGAGCTTCTCCTTTGGTCTCTGACATCACTGCAAGGTCCACTCGATGAAGGGTATCGAAGATATCGGGAATTATTTGAGAAGTGCCTGCCGGAGATGGCAGAAAAGATTCCGGCGTAGAACAATGGCATAACAAAGGAACGAAAAAACTATCTTTTATTTTACTGTAATTTCACTCTTTATTGAATCTGCAATACTTTACAAAGTTTTTTACGGAAAAATGCTTCGGATTAATATACTTAACACCAGTATCTATCAGCTTAAATTTTGAATAACCAAACACCAGTGTTTCATTATTCACAAAAATCGTCATCTATCCAGAAAGCAGGTAAAATATGTTCACAATAATCAGAGTATTTTCTGCATTCAATACATTCTTCATCTAAAGAATCTACGCCGACATAATGAATATGATAATCTACAGTATCGTTTACAAATCTTTCAAGGAAGATGTTCAAAACAAAGGCTACTCTATCATCACAATAAACATAACCAATTAAATTCTTATGAATGATACAGTAAACGAGATAAACACAGCGTGTATCAACGATGCAGTTGAAATTGTATCCAGATTAAAGCCTATTTATACTTTAAAGCATGCACGGAGACAGCAAGAAGACCTATTCCTGTACGGAAGAGGTCTTCCCGTCCTTATACTAAAGTTAATTGGTATGCTGAAGTCCCGCAAAAGCAACATTTAATTTACCTCCAGATTACCGCTTTTAAGAGATAGATAATCGGAACTTCCGCTAAGCAGATAGAAAAAATATTCCCCTTTTTCATCTGGTGAGAAACTATATTTTCCACTCAGTTCATCGAACACTTCTCCTTCATACATTATCCCGTCTTTTACATAACCGATAATCAAATCTTGGGATACTGTAATGTCTGATTTATATTTATCAAACGAAATGACTATATTATCTTTATCAGTTAGTTCCCATCCCTTTCCATTGTCTTGTGTAAGTACACAAAGTGAATTGTTGATTAGAATTATTTCTGGAATGATATACATTTCATCTGATTTATCAGTAGGAATCTCTACTATTGATGATGGTATGAAATTAGGCATCAGACTGCTTTTAACAATTCTGCTTTCAGGAAATTCTGATGAAGATTTGGCTAATTCCTCAATATCAACAACTTTCCCATTTTCATTGGTATATACACCGTCTTTTAATATGATGTAGCTTCTATCATTGGTTTCTGTCCCGATTAAATGTCGATTGCTGTCATCAATTAAAGCCGATGTTAACAGATGACTGATTGCAGCATATACAGGCATACACAAAAACACTGAAACCACAGTTACAATAATTGCAGTTCTATAAGTGAACTTTAAAGGCTTATGTTTTGAAGCTGTTTTACAAAATACATTTTGACGTATCTTTTGTTTGGAATATTTTTTCAGTATTTTATTGCAATCATGAAAATACACTTCCTCAATAAAAGATTCATCAATTTCACTCATTAACTCATTCAAAGAAAATTTTACAGTCTTCATATCTAAATCCCTTCTTTTCCATTTTTAGTTTTAATTTTTTACGTCCGCGTAACAGTTTGGATTTTACTGTAGATTCTTTTAATCCGGTTTCTTCTGCTATTACAGCGATTGTCTTAGTGTAATAGTAGTACGAGATAAAACATTTTCTTTCGTCACTGATAGTTCATATATGCTTTCTTTTAAGCATTTGATTACTTCTTCTTTTAACGGCCCGTATTCAATATGTTCGTTCGTTCCAACCTGAAACGCATCTTCGTAATTTTCAAAATGCATCTTAGAGGTTTTTCGTAATGCGTTTTTTGCCATGTTTCTTGCGATTGTTCCTAAATAGGGTTTGAATGTGCTGTAGTTATCTGTATCTCATTCCTTTAGATAACTATAAAACAACGAAGCCGTTAGCCCTTGTGGTTAGCGGGTTTTCGCTGTTCTGTACTTGTTGCAAAATCCGCTTCGGTCAAATCTCGGTCAAATAATTTTCTAAAGTAAATGTTGCATCCTTTTCTATTTCTCTTTCTTATTCTTTGTTCTGATTATATGATTT
>ENA-OQCN01000778-OQCN01000778.1-human-gut-metagenome-genome-assembly--contig:-NODE-778-length-16823-cov-5.003713_pt1 | contig 16823 bp, 29 predicted proteins | sample MGYA00242497_ERZ504576 | MGnify/ENA primary metagenome ERZ504576 (study PRJEB26092, sample SAMD00036296) | human gut metagenome | host: Homo sapiens | study: EMG produced TPA metagenomics assembly of... | reverse complement strand
ATCAACTGGGGCGATGAGGCAAGGGCCGCATGGTCGATCTGATCAGCCAGGAGTATGACATCGTTGCACGGTATCAGGGCGGCAACAACGCAGCCACACCGTGAAGAACGAGCGCGGCAAGTTCGTGCTGAACCTGCTGCCCTCCGGCATCCTGCGCCCCAACGTTGTCTGCGTGATGGGCAACGGTATGGTCATCGACCCGCACCATCTGGACGGCGAGATCAACAAGCTGCGGGAGCAGGGCATCACCATCACCCCCGATAACCTGAAGATCTCCGACCGGGCCACCATCACCATGCCCTACCATGTCGATCAGGACGGCCTGGAAGAGGCCCGCCTGGCCAAGACCGGCGCACAGTTCGGCTCCACCAAGCGCGGCATCGCCTACACTTACGGTGACAAGTACATGAAGAAGACCCTGCGCATGGGCGACCTGCTCCACCTGGACGACAGCGTGAAGAAGCGCCTGGTGACCATGGTTGATTCCAAGAACCTGGTGATGGAGGCAGCTACCACTCCGCCCCCATCAGCGTGGACGAGATGTGGGCATGGCTGGAGAAGTATGCCGCCATCTTCAAGGATTACATCTGCGACGTGGGCCAGTATCTGGCTGACGCTGATGCCGCCGGCAAGAAGGTGCTGTTCGAGGCCCAGCTGGGCGCTCTGCGCGACATCGACTTCGGCATCTACCCTACACCACCTCCTCCAACGTCATCGGCGCTTACGCCCCATCGGCGCAGGCATCCCGGGCCATAAGCTGACCAACAGCATCGGCGTGATGAAGGCTTACTCCTCCTGCGTGGGCGACGGCCCCTTTGTCACTGAGCTGGCCATGACCGAGGAAGAGAAGCACGCCCTGCGTGAGGCTGGCCACGAGTACGGTGCCGCCACCGGCCGTCCCCGCCGCGTTGGCCCCATCGACCTGGTGGCAAGCCACTACGGCGTGTTCTGCCAGGGCTGCGATGAGGTTGCCCTGACCCTGCTGGACGTGCTGGACTACATGGAGAAGATCCCCGTGGTCACCGGCTACAAGCTGACCGACGGCACCATCACCAAGCGCTTCCCCATGGGCATGGCTCTGGACACCGCACAGCCCGTGGTGGAGTATCTGCCCGGCTGGCACTGCGATATCACCGCTGCCCGCAAGTGGGAGGATCTGCCCCAGAAAGCCCGCGATTACGTTGAGTATCTGGAAAAGGCTATTGGCTGCAAGATCACCTACATCTCCGTTGGTGCCGAGCGTGAGGCTACATCCATCACAACGTCTGATCCGCGCCACAGAACCCGCCGCATTGAAAAGGAAGCGTGACTATGTTTGATATCATCACGGACAGCGCCTGTGACCTGACCCCTGAGACGGCCGCAACACTGAATATTGAGATCATCCCCTTCTATGTCTCGCTGGACGGTGAGCACTACCGCAAGGAAGGCAAGGAGATCGCCGTGCGCGATTTCTACCAGTTCATGGTAGATAACCCCGCGGCCTACCCCAAGACCAGCCTGCCTTCGCTGGAGGATTTTGAGACCGCCTTCCGGGCCCATGCCGAGGCGGGCCGCCCGGTGCTCTGTATCTGCTTCACCAGCAAGATGAGCGGCTGCGTGGGCAGTGCCCGCAACGCCCGGGAGCTGGTGCTGGAGGATTTCCCCGACGCAAAGATCGAGGTCATTGACAGCACCGCCGCCACCGTGACCGAATCCATCGTGGTGGAAAACGCGGTGGCCATGCGGGATGCAGGCTGTACGCTGGACGAAGCCGTGACCTGGCTGGAAGCGGAAAAGATCACCAACCAGATCTTCTTCACGGTGGGTAATCTGGACTACCTCATCAAGGGCGGGCGCATCGGCAAAGTCACGGGCCGTGCCGCCAACATTCTGGGCATCAAACCCATGATCCTGTTCAAGGAGGGCGAGATCTTCTCCGCTGGCGTGGCCCGCGGCCGCCAGAAGAGCTTTGAGAAGGCCCTCGACCTGCTGATGACCTATCTGGCCGAGCACAACGGCACGCCCGATGACTACTGCATCACGGTGGGCTACGGCTACGATGCCGACGAGGGCAAGCGGCTCTGGATGCAGACCCGCGCCGCCCTGCGCGCCAAATACCCCACCTGCGAGTGCAATGTGGTCCTGCTGCAGATCGGCTGCACCATTGCCGTGCACACCGGCCCCTATGCGCTGGGCATGGGTGTGATGCGGCGGTGGAAAAAACAGTAACTCCCTCAGTCGCCTCCGGCGACAGCTCCCTCTAGGAGGGAGCCTTACGGCAGCGAAAAGCCTCTCTCTGAGAGGGAGGTGGCATTGCGTCAGCAATGACGGAGGGAGTTCCCACATAGTAAAAAAGAAGCCCCGACGAATGTCGGGGCTTCTTTTTGTTTTTCAGCCTTGATTTTTACGATGCACGATCACAGAAGACGGTGACACGGGTCTTGCCGCCGTAGGTGCAGGTGTACAGCACCAGGCGTAGCCGCTGTGTTCCACTTCCTCCACACTGTGGGGGTCAAGCACTTCGACCTTGTTCACGACGTACTCATTCACGATGCCGTCCATATCGGTGAAGGTGACGTTGTCCCCCGCTGTGAGGGAGGTCAGCTTGCCGAAATGGCTCTCGTAGTTGTGCGCCGCAATGACCAGATCATCGGTGCGGGAAGAGCCGAACTGGCGGCAGGGGGCGATCTTCAGGCGGGGGTAGCTCCACTCGCTCATCACCGGCAGGTCAATGCCGATGGCGGGGATGGAGATCTCGCCCACATATTCGTTGCCATCGACCTCCACCACCGGGAGCGCGGGGTCCAGGGGCCGCTCTCTGCCTCCGGTTCCGGGGTCTCCACCTTCTGCTGAAGGTCGGCCACCACGGTCTGGGCCTCGGCACCGGCGTGGGCATCCTCGCAGCGGTTGTAGGCGTACAGGCCGCCCGCCGCCAGCAGGAGCACCACACCCAGCACGATGCAGACAAGCCCGGGGGATACTTTACGCATTCTTTTCACGTTAGCCTATCTTTTTTTCCGTGATGATTTTTCCGCACAGTGGAGCCCTCCCTGCATCATAGTATTTTTGGCAAAACCGGAGGAAAAGATATCCGACTTTTGTCGTTCTTTCCCCTGGCAGGTTATTTTTACCAGACAAACCCATTATCGTAATTATAGCATGTATATCCAGTATTTTCAATAGTGAAATTTTATTTTCCCTTCCCCTTTTCAGACAAAATATTCTGCGATATACAGCAAGTTATGAACCGCCGTAATATATTGCGGGGAGTAGTGCAGTCTAACTTATCCGCACCGCCCGCCGCATTGATATCTCGCGCAGTTTTGTGTTGTACATTCGCAGTTTCACTCTCTATAATACATGAAACGCAGATTCCTTTCACTTTTTTTCGGGATTTTTTGAAAAAGTTTTCGGAACCCTCTCAGTCAAAGCCTGACGGCTTTGCCAGCTCTCCCAAAGGGAGAGCCAATTGCGGCTCGACCTTCAGCGGCATTTACCGCCCAAAAGCCTGCCCAAAGCTCCCGTTTCCCTTGCAGATGCGTTGGCTCCCCCCTCGGGGGAGCTGTCGAGCGAATGCGAGACTGAGAGGGCGTGCCTCACCAAAAAGCGCCCCCATCACTCAAAGGAGCAATGGGGGCGCTTTGTCCTATTACAATGGATTCCGCTTACTCAGCCTTGGGGGCTTCGGGAGCCTTTGCTTCCTCAGCCTTTGCGGCGGGCTCTGCCGGAGCGGCAGGAGCGGCAGCGGGCTTCGGAGCCTGCTTCACCACGGGCTTGGGGGGATTCGGATCGTCCTTCAGCGGGAAGAGGATGATGTGCTTGGGGCACTTCTGGGCGCACATGCCGCAGCCCTTGCACTTGTCGTAGTCGATGCGGGCCACGCCGTCCACAACGTGGATGGCATCGAACTTACAGGTGCGCTCGCACATGCCGCAGGCAATGCAGGAAGTGGTGCACAGCTTGTTTGCCACAGCACCCTTATCCTGATTGGAGCACATGACCACGGGCTTGCGGGGGCCGCCTGCGTCGATCATAATGACGTGCTTGGGGCAGATGTTGGCGCAGGCACCACAGCCGGTGCACTTGTCCTTGTCCACCTTGGCCACACCGTCCACAATGTGGATGGCATCGAACTTACACACCTTGGTGCAGTCGCCCAGGCCGATGCAGGCAAAGGTACAGGTCTTGGGGCCGCCGTACAGGGTGGCAGCAGCAGCGCAGGTCTGGATGCCTTGTACTCGTAGCTGGGCTTGCAGTGCTCGGAGTTGCCCTGGCACTGGACCACAGCCTTCTTCTCCACGGCGCTTGCCTCACCGCCCATGATCTTGGCAATGGCGGCAGCAGCCTTGGGGCCGCCGGGTGCGCACTTGTCGCAGGGAACGCCGTCCATAACAACGGCCTTTGCGTAGTCGGCACAGCCGGCGTAGCCGCAGCCGCCGCAGTTTGCACCGGCCAGGCAGGCAGAAACTTCTTCAATACGGGGGTCTTCCTCAACCGCCATGAACTTTGCGGCCAGCACCAGAACAACGGCACCGATCGCGCCCACGATGGTACAGAGGATCACAGCAGATACAATATTCATAATCCTGTTCCTCCCTTACAGCGTCACGTTGAACAGGTTTTCGACGAGGCCGCCGAAGCCCATAAAGGACAGGCTGGTGATGGCTGCTGCGATCAGGGTGATGGGCAGGCCCTTGAAGGGTGCCGGGGGATCGCAGGCTTCCACACGCTTGCGCACGCCGCTGAACATGACCATGGCCAGCATAAAGCCGACACCTGCACCCACGGCACAGACCAGAGCCTCAATGTAGGCAGCGGCAAAGCCAAGGGTAGCAACGTCTGCGCCGTAGTCGTCCACGACCAGAATGGTCACGGCCAGCACGCAGCAGTTGGTGGTGATCAGGGCAGGTAAACGCCCAGAGAATTATACAGTGCAACAACATACTTCTTCAGGAAGATCTCGATGAACTGCACCAGCACTGCAATGACCAGGATGAACACGATGGTCTGCAGGTAGCCCAGGTCAGCGGGGTTCAGAACGAAGATCTGGATGGGGAAGGTGACAGCCGTTGCCACCAGCATAACAAAGATAACAGCGCCGGACATACCAATGGAGGAATCCAGCTTCTTGGAAACGCCCAGGAACGGGCAGATACCGTAGAACTTCACCAGCACGTAGTTGTTCACCAGGATCATGCTGAAGAAGATCGCAGCAAGTTTGACTAACATCTTATTCTGCCTCCTTCTTCAGGTTGTCGAGGTCGCAGCAGCTCTTGCGCTCGATGCGGGCATCCAGCTTGCCTTCCAGCCAGACGCAGCCGGCCATCAGCACGCCGTAGCAGAAGAATGCGCCGGGAGCCTGGGTCATAATGCTCATCTTGGCCATGCTCTCGGGCAGGACCTGGAAGCCCAGCCAGGTGCCGCTGCCAGGATCTCACGGATGGAGGCCATCAGCACCACGGTCAGGGTGTAGCCGATGCCCATGCCGATGCCGTCCAGTGCGGAATCCACCACATTGTTCTTGCAGGCAAACATCTCGGCACGGCCCAGAATGATGCAGTTGACAACGATCAGGGGCAGGAACACGCCCAGTGCGGTGTACAGGCTGTCCATGTAGGCGTGCATCACCATCTGAACGATGGTCACGAAGCCTGCAATGATGACGATGTAGCAGGGCAGATGGACTTTAGCGGGGATCACGTTGCGCAGCAGCGAGATCAGGATGTTGGAGCACACCAGCACGAAGGTGAAGGCTGCGCCCATGCCCAGCGCGCTGGAAACTGCGTGGTAACAGCCAGGCAGGAGCAGGTGCCCAGAACCAGACGCAGAACGGGGTTTTCTTTGATGATGCCGTTGGTAAGGATGCTTACCTTGGACTTGTTTTCGCTTGCCATTTCTTACCAACCTCCTTTATGCCAACTCGTTGTAGCAGTTGATGCAATCGTTGATGGCGGCAAACAGAGCCTTAGAGGAAATGGTTGCGCCGCTGTATGCGTCGTAGCCCTGGCCCAGGGTGATGTTCTGGGTGCCATCCATGCCATCGAACTGAGCAAGGAAGCTGTCGGTGGCAACGTTGCTGCCGATGCCCTTGGTCTGGGTAGAAGCGTCCACCCAGATGCCGGTGACAGTGCCGTTGGTGTCGAAGCCGATGATGACGGACAGGATGCCGCCGTCAAAGCCCTTTTCCTCAGCCTTGATGGCCAGGGAGCCGTCGGTGGCCTTTACAGCACCGGTGATGTTCTCGGTGGTGTAGTCGGTCACTTCGTCCAGATCGGAGGCGCTGGAAACGGTGGGCATCACGTCCACATAGGCAGCCAGCGTTGCGGCCTTCTGGTTTTCCTCAATGATGGGAGCCGTAAAGGAGTTGACCATGGCCAGCAGCAGGCTGACGATCAGTGCGATCACGCTCAGCACAACAACAGGCTTTACACTGGTCTCCCAGGAAGAATTCTTATTCATTTGCCAGCACCCTCCTTTGCTTTCTTTGCAGGCTTAACATAGCCGTAAGGAGTCTGACGGGTCCAATCGTTGATAAAGGGGACCCACAGGTTCATAAACAGCAGCGCGAAGGAAACGCCCTCGGCGTAGCTGCCCCACTGACGGATGGCGAAGGTGACGATGCCCAGGCACAGGCCGTAGATCAGCTTGCCCTTCAGGGTAAAGGGCTGGTAACATAGTCCGTTGCCATGAACACAGCACCGAACATCAAGCCGCCGGACAGGATGCCGACCAGTGCGCCGTGCAGGCTGCCGGTGGAGATCAGGTAGAAGATAAACATGCTGCCGATGTAAGAAGCGGGGATGGCGATGCTGATGGTCTTGGTGGCCACCATATAAATCAGGCCCAGCAGGATGGCCAGAGCGCAGGTCTCGCCCAGAACACCGCCGTGCACACCCATGAACAGGTCCAGCAGGCTCAGCTTGCTGGTGTCAGCCACAGCCAGCGGGGTAGCGCTGGACAGCTGGTCAACCGCTGCATCGGGGAACACCCAATTGTTCATGGAACCGGCAAAGCTGATGAACAGCACGATACGGCCGACCAGTGCAGGGTTTGCAAAGTTCATGCCAATGCCGCCAAACAGCTGCTTGACCACGATGATGGCAACCAGGTCGCCGATGATGAGCTGGCCGATGGGCATACCCACGGGCACGTTCATGGCCAGAATGATGCCGGTGACCACAGCGGACAGGTCGCTGATGGGGTTTGCCTTCTTCAGCAGCTTGCAGTACAGCCACTCAAAGGCCACGCATGCCACAACGGACACTGCAGTGACCAGCAGGGCACGCGCACCAAAGATGATTGCAGAGGCCACCACACAGGGGCACAGGGCAACGATCACGTTGGCCATCAGGCTCTGGGTCGTTTCCTCACTGCGCAGGTGCGGGGAGGCCGAAACAATAAGCTTCGTATCCATTACTTATTGCCTCCTTTTTTGATTTCACCAAGGTAGAACGCCTTTGCCAGGCCCATCATCTGGGTGCAGGGGCGCTTTGCCGGGCAGACAAAGGTGCAGGAGCCGCAGTTGAAGCAGTAATCAACATGCAGCTTGCCCACTCCTGAACGTCGCGGGCTGCATAAGCCTGGTTGACCTCCACGGGCTCCAGACCCATGGGGCAGTACTCCACGCAGCGGCCGCAGCGGATGCAGGGGTTGACCTGCGGGGGCTCTGCAGCAGCGGCGCTGAGCATGATCAGGCCGGAGGTGGTCTTGGTGGTGGGGTAGCTCAGGTTCTCCACAGCAGGGCCCATCATGGCACCGCCGGCAACCACCTTGCCCAGCTCCACGCCGCCCTTGAGGCCGGCAGCGTTCAGAACATCCTCGTAGGCAGTGCCCACGGGAACGATCAGGTTCTGGGGCTTTGCGCAGGCATCGCCGTCCACGGTGATGGTGCGCTCGACCACCGGCATACCGGTAGCCAGATACTTGCCCAGGGTAGAAACAGAGGTCACGTTCATCACGATGGCACCTGCATCTGCGGGCAGACCGCCGTGCGGCACCTCGCGGCCCAGGCACTTCTCGATCAGGATCAGCTCTGCGCCGGTGCCGTAAACACTGGGCAGTGCCTTGACCTCGATGGCGGGCTTGTCTTTGGTCTTCTGGTTCAACAGCTCGATGCACTCGGGCTTGTTGTTCTCAATGCCAATGATGCACTTCGGGATGCCGGTGTACTTCAGCACGGCCTCGATGCCGCGGACGATATCATCGCTGCAGTTCAGCATCTCCTGCGTGTCGCTGGTCAGCCAGACTTCACACTCGGAAGCGTTGATGAGCAGGGTGTCCACGGTCTGCTTGGGCTGCAGCTTGACATCGGTCGGGAAGCCTGCGCCGCCCAGACCCACCAGGCCGCACTCACGCACGGCTGCCAGGAAGCTGGCCTTGTCGGTGACCTCGGGTGCCTTCACGGCAGGGTCCACGGTCTGCTTGCCATCGGTCTTGATGACAACAGAGTCGCACATCCGGCCATTGGAGAGACGGAAGGGTTCCACAGCGGCCACGGTACCAGAAACACTGGAGTGGATATTTGCAGAGACGAAACCGCCTGCTTCACCGATCTTTGTGCCAACAAACACTTCGTCGCCCTTTTTGACCAGGGCTTTCGCCGGAGCGCCGATGTGCTGGCTCATCAGGATGCGTACCTGCGCGGGCAGAGGCATCGGAACTGGTTTGCTTGCAGCGGTTGCCTTGTCATGCGGCGTATGCGCGCCAAGCGCCGCACGTTTCAGCTTGTTCAACATGGAATAAATCCCCCATTCTGCTTGAATTGCCACCCCTGCCCTCATGCGGGCGCACTACGGCAGGGACAGCAGCTGCTTAACACAGTTATTGTATCATTTTACAGCTGGAAGTTCAACGACAACAGCACCAAAATGATGCAATTTCCTCAATTTTCTTTGCCATTTTTAACGATTAGTCGTATCTAACCAATTGTTTTTTTATTAACAACCACCAACTTCACGCAACTTTACTACCGTTTGCCTTTCTGCCGGGATTATGGTATACTGATGCTAATGACCCTGCGGAACGTCCCCTGCTCCGCATGTGAACGACCGGGCCATGCCCGCCAAGGAGGATCGGATACCATGAAGTTCTCAAAGCTCTGCTTGCCATCTTCACGTTCTTAGCCGCCGCACTCACCTGCACGCTTCTCTTTGTGCAGGACAGAAACGCCCCCCACTATATTAAGATCTACGAGAACGAGCAGTAAGCAGTTTCTCTGACACAAAAGCCCCGGAAAGCGGTTTGCGCCGCTTCCGGGGGCTTTTTATGCGTTATGCTGTTTTGGCGTTGTGTGATGCTCAGTTCACGTCGAACAGGCAGACCGCCTGATAGACAGTGCCGTTAGAAGTGGTAACGTATGCAACGCCGATCTTTTCAGCCAGATTGAATGCGCTCTCGTCCTTGAACAGAGAATCATATTTGAAGCTGGTTCTGGTAGCCGGATTATAGTTGGCCGGCGCTGCAAGCGGAGTTGTATCCTTGGTCAGACCAACCACGATCTTGACATTGCCCAGCTCTGCCGTGATCTTATCATAATTCTCACGATACTTTGTATTGCTGCCGTCATTACGCCATTCCAGCCAGTTTTCCAGCAATGCCTTGGTCACAGCACTGTATTTTGCACTGTATTCGACCTGACCCAGGCCCTTATTAGCTGCGGTATTATTGATCGTCATAACCACTTCGACCGTGCCATCGTCCGGCATGATCTTATCCGAGTCGGTGGTGCCACCGTCGCAGGCGGTCAGCATTGCCAGTGCCAGAACAAGTGCCAGAACTTTTTTGAAACGTTTCATTGCAATGCCTCCTTGATGTTATTTAATCGTTATCTTCACACCCGAGCAGAAATCTTATGTAGGCAAAGGTGCGCTCCTGCCCCAGATCCCGGACCATCAGCAGCAGCTTTTCCAGCAGCGCCCTTGTTTCGGGATGGAGCAGATAGTGATCCTTGCTCTTTTCATAATACTGCCACGGGGATGCGTCGGTGTACTTGTCGCCCAGATAGATCTGGCTGGCCGCCACGCGGTCGCAGACCATCTCGCAGACATAGCGCAGGGGCATTTTCATGCCGCCCAGGCGGATTTGTTGGTTGTGTAGTCGATCCAGTATTCCAGATGGTGCTTGTTGCGGCCCTTATGGTGGAGCCATGCCGAGGAATAGCCCCGGGCGGCGCGCTCTGCCTCGTTGGGGCTGTGGTCGCCTGATAGTAGATGCAGCCCGGGATGAACTCGGTGGGGCTGTACTTGCTCAGGTCATGGGTCAGGCCCTGCTGATAAAGGCCGCATTCAAAGCAATACTTCATCACCAGCAGTTTATGCCGGGTGATGGTCTCAAAGTGTCCCTTGATGTTCATTGGAGGGTACCTCCCCGGAATCTTACCGTTACCCTGCCCTCTTTCAACCTGCGCAGATCGTCGCTCTCCGAAAAATCCTCCCGGTCACGGGTCAGGTTGGGGTTGTAGTAGGGGTCATCCAGAATGTTTTCCTTGCCGTGGATGGTGTAGAGCCGCTGCTGCTCCGCCGCAAAGCGGGCCGCCTTGACGGGGTCTTTTTCATCCCCGCCCCGGCTCTTGCTCTCATAGTGGATGAGCTCGGCGTAGGGGGTCCAGGCGATGCGGTAGCCCGCATCCCGCACCCGCAGGCAGAAGTCCACATCGTTGAAGGCCACGGCGAACTGCTCGTCCAGCCCGTGCATCTCGTCATAGACGGCGGTCTTTACCAGCAGGCAGGCACCGGTCACACCGGAGAAGTCCTGCACGGTAGAGGTGCGGAACAGATAGCCGCTGCCGCCCTTCTTCTTATACTTGTGGCTGTGGCCCGCGTAGCCGCCCAGACCGGTCACGATCCCTGCGTGCTGGATGGTCTCATCCGGGTACCAGAGCATGGCACCGCAGATCGCCGCGCCGCCGGGGTGGGCACACTGCCGGAGCAGCTCCGTGAGCCAGTCGCCGTTTACCACTTCCACATCGTTGTTGAGCAACAGCAGGTAGTCGCCCTCTGCCGCTTTCCGGCCAAAGTTGTTGATGGCCGAGAAGTTGAAGCCCTTGCCCGGTAGGTGACCACCTTCAGGCCGTCGTACCGCTGCCGGGCCTTCTCGTAATAGGCAAAGGTGGCCGGGTCTGTGGAGTTGTTCTCAATGACGATGACCTCGAACCGGTCCCAGGTGGTCTTTTTCCAGATGCTCTGCAGGCACTTTTCCAGATCCTCGGTGTGATCCTTGTTGGGGATGAGGATGCTCACCTTCGGCTCCCCCACAATGTCCCACCTGACCCGATAGGTACTGGGGTACAGGCCATCCTCTATGGTGCCGGTGCGGCCGGTGCGCTCCAGATGGTCGGCCAGCGCCTTCTTTGCCGCTTTGGCAACGTAAGGCTTGGCATCGGTGCCGCCGGAGGTCGAGCCTTCGTGCACCCGCCAATAGTAGAGCACCTGCGGCACATGGGCCGCGCCGCCCACCTGCTCAATGAGCCGGAGGAAAAGGTCGTGGTCCTGACTGCCATCACATTCGGGGCGTTCCCCGCCCATCTGCTCGAACAGCTCCCGCCGGAACACGGCAGATGGCAGATGTAGTTGCAGCAGAGCAGATAATCCGGGGCGTAATCGGGCTTGAAGTGGGCCACCAGCGGCTTTTCAATCTTTTTGGTGAAGAGGGCCTCGTCGCTGTACAGGAAGCCGTCCGGCTCCCCTGCCTCACGCAGCTGTGCGATGGCCTTTCCCATGGTGTACATGGCGTGGGGCGCAAGGATGTCATCGTGGTCGGCCAGCGCCAGATATTCCCCCGATGCCAGTTCAGCGGCGGCGTTGGTGTTGGCCGCAATGCCCTTGTTTTCGATCTTTTTGTATACGATGTGTTGATATTTCGTCTGATATTCCCTTACGATATCCCCCACACTGCTGTGGGCGGCATCGGAGGCATCCGCCAGGCAGAGCTCACCATTGGGGGCGGTCTGGTTCACGAAGGAATCCAGAAACTGCCGCAGAAACACCTCAGGAGTATTATACAACGGTGTCAACACGGAAATCGTCGAAAGTTGGCAGTTTTCAAAATTTTTTCCCGCCATTTCGGCTCTCTGGGCTTCCAGCACCTTTTTGGCGGCAGGTAGCGGGCCTTTTTGCCAAAGCACCGCCGCCTGACAAAGCCCGCGCCCCGGGCCAGCATGGTGCCCAGCCCCTCGTCCTTTGTCAGCTGGACCGCATAGCCTGCCAGCTCTCTGGCACGTTTCAATCGCACATTCATGGCTCAGGCCTCGCCGCGCTGGGTGGCCTTGTAGGCCGCGCAGACTGTCTCGGTATCGCCGTTCATTTTCAGGTGGCCGTGGCTCAGCCATGCCACCTTGCTGCACATCCGCTCGATCTGCTCGATGGAGTGGGACACCAGAATGACGGTGGTGCCGCCTGCCATCAGCTCCTTCATCCGCTTTTCGCATTTCTGCTGGAACAGGAAGTCGCCCACCGAGAGCACCTCGTCCGCGATCAGGATATCGGGCTTGGTGATGGTGGCAATGGCAAAGCCGATGCGGGCCACCATGCCGGAGGAGTAGTTTTTCAGCGGTACATCCAGGAAGTTCTGCAGCTCGCTGAACTCCACGATCTCGTCGAACTTCTCGTCCAGATACTTGGGCGAGAACCCCAGCACCGTGCCGTTGAGGTAGATGTTCTCCCGGGCGGTCAGGTCCATATCAAAGCCCGCACCCAGCTCGATGAGCGGGGCGATGGTGCCGTTGACGGTGACCTTGCCCCTGGTGGGCTTGTACACGCCCGCAATGGTCTTGAGCAGTGGATTTGCCCGAGCCGTTCAGGCCCACCAGACCGTAAAAATCGCCGGGCATGATGTCCAGGCTCACGTCCTTCAGGGCGTAAAACTCGTCGTACTGCAGGCGGCCCTGCACCATGGCCAGCAGATATTCCTTCAGGCTCTCGTGCTTTTCGGTGGAGAGGTTGAAGCACATGGACACGTTGTCCACTTTGATGATCGGTTCCATTCTTCTCCCCTCCTTAAATATGCAGCACAAAACGGTCCTGCGTTTTGCGGAACATGTGCACGCCCACCCACATGGAGACCACTGCGCAGATGCCGCAGACTGCAAACATGTTGAGGTCCAGCGGGATGCCCCACATCAGGGTGCGGCGGAAGCCGGTGATATACCAGTACATGGGGTTCAGCTTGATGATCTGCTGCATGTTGAACCCGCCGATGGAAAAGGTCATCTGGGTGGGGTCATAGAAGATGGCGGAGAAGTAGAGCAGCGCCGTGATGAACACGCTCCAGATGTGCATGATGTCCCGGAAGAACACCGTTGCCGCCGCCAGGAACAGACCCACCCCCAGGCTGAAGAAGAAGAGGGTGATGAGCGGTAGAGCGCTTCCAGAAGGGTCAGGTGGAAGGGCGCACCGGTAAAGATCATCACCAGCAGCAGGGCCACAAAGCTGAACACGCAGTTCACCATGGCAAAGCAGCACTTTTCCAGCGGGAAGATATACTTGGGGATATACACCTTTTTCAGCAGGGGGGCGGCGCTGAGCACGCTGCTCATGCTGGAGGAGGTGGCCTCGTTGAAGAAGTTGAAGAGCAGCTGACCGCACATCAGGAACACCGGGAAGTTGTCGATGCCGCTGCCCCGCATATCCATCAGGCTGCTGAACACAGCCCAGTAGACCAGGCACATCAGCAGGGGGTTCAGCACGCTCCACAGCACACCCAGCACGCTGCGGCGGTATTTCAGCTTGAAATCACGGCTGACCAGATTCCACAGCAGATAGCGGTAGCGCCAGAAGCCGTTGAACATTCCTTTCAGTTTCGCCACGGGCTATCACCACTTTTCAAAGAATTCAAACTTCTGGGCTGCAAAGGGCTCATGCAGCTTGTCCTTTGCGCTGGTCTTGTGCTCACAGCCGCAGTCGGGCCACTGCACGTTCACGGTGGGGTCATCGTAGGGGATGCCGCCCTCGCTGGTGGGGTCATAGACATCGGTGCACTTGTAGCAGAACTCGGCCACATCGCTCAGCACCAGGAAGCCGTGGGCAAAGCCTCGGGGATATAGAACATTTTCTTGTTCTCCTCGCTCAGGGTCACGCCCACCCACTTGCCAAAGGTGGCGCTGTGGGGGCGGCAGTCCACGGCAACATCATAGACCTCGCCCTTGGTCACACGCACCAGCTTGCCCTGGGTGTGGTTCTTCTGGAAATGCAGGCCGCGCAGCACGCCGCGGGTGGAGCGGCTCTGGTTGTCCTGCACGAACTCCTTGTCGATGCCGGCAGCAGCAAACTGATCCTTCTGGTAGGTCTCCATGAAATAACCGCGGTCATCACCGAACACCTGCGGCTCAATGACCACAACACCAGGGATCTCGGTCTCAGTAAACGTAAACTTGCCCATATTTCTTTTTCCTCTCTGTTTTCTTTCAGAAAATTTTGTCTGTTTGTAGTATATGGAAAAGTCCTTGCGGGCTTTTGCGCGATTTTCAGACGGCTCGTTGCCTGTCAAGCCCACCCTCTCCGTCAGCGCTGCGCGCTGCCACCTCTCCCAAAGGGAGAGGCAACGCATCTCCTGGATCCAGCAGCTGCTGGCCATGAGCTGCTATCGGCTCTCCCTTCGGGAGAGCTGGCGCAAAGCGCCTGAGAGGCGAGGCCGTCAATGTCTCGCCTTCTGTTTCCTGCGGAGCTTCGCCCTCAGCCGTACCACGCCGAACGCCGCAAGGGCAGCCAGCACGGTGGCACCGACTGAGATGGCCAGCAGGCCGCCTGCGATCCTCTTCGGCCCCACATCCCGGGAGGCGGGCAGGGTGGCGTTGGCGCTCTTGGCCAGCAGCTCCTCCAGCCCGGTCACAGCGCAGGCACCCGGACGCTGGCCGTTTCCTGCACGTCCCGCCCATGAATGGTATACACCGCATACACCGCCGGGTCAACCCCCAAGAGGTATCGTTCGGGCAGTTCCAGCGTGACCGACACATCCGCAGCGGTCAGGCCGTCGGCCAGCAGCAGCTTCACGCCGGGGTCAGAAACCGTCACTGTGCCAGCGTGCTGCCGCCGCCCGCCACTTCCAGCTCCCCGGTCACGCCCTGGGCAGGGATCTCGGTGTAGCCGGTGTAGCGGGCAAAGGCATCGTCCAGCAGGGTGCGGACATCGTTGTATTTGTCGGTCTTGATCTGGCTCTGCATGGTCACGCAGATCAGCCGCACACCGTTCTGCTCCGCCAGGCAGACATAACTGTACCGGGCAATGTTGGTGTAGCCGATCTTGGAGCCCAGGATGGCCGGGATATAGTACCGGCTGGAGCCCACCCGCATTTTATCCTGCTGGTGGAAGTACCGGGTCACGGGCTGGACATTGGTCGGGCCCATGGTGTACATCTCGTTCCGGGTAAACAGCGTCTCGAACCCGGGCTGGGTCAGCGCCCAGCGCAGGATCTGCGCCATGTCATAGCAGCTGGTGTAGTGGTCCTCATCGCTGATGCCGTGGGGGTTGGCAAAGTGGGTGTGTTCCAGTCCCAGCTCCTTTGCCTGCGCGTTCATGGCGGCCACACCGCCCTCAATGGAGCCGCCGCCGAAGTATTCGGCCAGCAGGTTGGCCCCATCGTTGGCGCTGGCCATCATGGTGGCATACAGGGCATCGGTCAGGGGCACTTCCTCCCCTTCCTGCAGGGCGATATGGCTGGAATCGGTGCCCGCCAGCGAGTAGACATCCTCGTGGCTGACCGTCAGCTTGACATTGTCCCACTTGCCCTGGGCCTTTTCACAGGCAAGGCCCAGCGTCATCACCTTGGTGATGGATGCCGGGTGCAGTTCCTCGTTCATGTTCTGCTGGGCCAGCACCAGACCGGTGTCGGCATCGATGATGCAGTACGCTTCCGTAGCCGTCAGTGCAGGCCCGGCAGCTGCCGCGCCCGGCGCAAACGCCGCCAGTGCGGTCAAAAGCACCGCACACAGCATGGCGATGTGTTTTTTCATTCCAGTTCCTCTATCTCAAGATATTATGATATAGTATACCACATTTTTATCCCTCTGAAAAGAGAAACCCTCAGTTCCACTCCCGGAGCACCGGCTGCAGCTGCTGACCGTGCAGGGCAGCCTCCAGTGCAGCGGGCAGCAGGGTGAGATCCGCTTTCAGGCTCTGGGGTTTCTGCGCTGCATCGTCCTGTCCGTAGGGCACAAAGTAATAGTGCTTGCGCTGCATCAGCCGGGCGATGTTCTCCCCGGAAGCCCCCAGCCCATCGTTGGTGGAGACAGCAGCAGCACCGGCACCCGACCCGCAGCAGCTTTTGCCGCCAGCGTGACCGGCGTGTCGGAAAGGCCCGCCGCCAGCCGGGCCAGTGTGGTGCCGGTGCAGGGGGCCACCACCAGTGCCCGAGCCAGCTGCCGCGGCCCCAGCGGCTCCACATCCTGCAGGGTATCCAGCACCTGTGGCCGGTCAGGGTCTCCAGCCGCGCCTTCCACTCATCCGCCCGGCCAAAGCGGGTGTTCAGCCGGAGGCCGCATAGCTCATCACCGGCAGCAGCTCCCAGCCCTGCCGCACCAGCTGTTCGGCCTGAGCCACCGCCGCGCCCAGCGTGCAGAAGCTCCCGCAGACCGCAAACGCCACTGTCCCGCGCAATTGCCTTTTCATGGTGTTCCCTCCCTTTCCGCCAGGATCTCACAGACCGTCCGGGCCAGAGCCTCGCCCGCCGTTTCGGGAGCGCAGGCCGCAGGCAGGCTCAGGGCATGGATGACCCGGTGCCCCAGCCGCCGGGCCGCGGCAAAGTCAGTGCCGCCCGGCTTCGATGCCAGATCCACGATCAGGCTCCGGGCCGCAGGGCTGCCAGCACAGCTTCCGTCAGAACCGGGGCCGGGATGGTATTCACCACCGTGT
>ENA-OQCN01000777-OQCN01000777.1-human-gut-metagenome-genome-assembly--contig:-NODE-777-length-16835-cov-2.484977_pt1 | contig 16835 bp, 19 predicted proteins | sample MGYA00242497_ERZ504576 | MGnify/ENA primary metagenome ERZ504576 (study PRJEB26092, sample SAMD00036296) | human gut metagenome | host: Homo sapiens | study: EMG produced TPA metagenomics assembly of... | reverse complement strand
AAGAAAAAGAAATTCCTGATTGGAAGTGCTGTTTGATTTAGCGGATCTTTTTAAAGTATTCGGCGATTCGACAAGAATCAGAATAATGTTTGCAATTTCCGATAATGAGATGTCGATGCTTAGTATTGCAGAGGCTTTAAATATGGAGCAAAGCACTATTTCTCATCAGTTGAGAGTATTAAGACAAAACAAACTTGTTAGGGTCAGAAGAGAGGGGAAGCAAATTTATTATACTCTTGATGACGACCATGTTAAAAAAATTATTGAAATGGGACTTGATCACGTTCTCGAGTAAGGAGGGTGTTTTTTATGAAATATAATTTTACACTTGAAAATCTTAACTGTGCGCATTGTGCGGGAAAGATAGAGAATAAATTAGCCGAAACAGACGGTTATGAGAATGTAAATTTCAACTTTGCAAATAAAAAACTCGTACTTGAGTGTTCAGATGATGTAACGGCACAGGATATACAGGCGGTTTGTGACAGCATCGAAGACGGTGTAGAAGTTATTGATAATACTAAGAGAAAGAATTTAAAGCAGTATACTTTCACACTTGAAAATCTCAACTGTGCGCACTGTGCAGGAAAGATAGAGAAGAAATTAGCCGAAACAGATGGCTATGAGAATGTTAATTTCAATTTTGCAAATAAAAAACTTGTGTTTGAGTCGGCAGAGGATGTAACGGCACAGGACATACAGGCAGTTTGTGACAGCATTGAAGACGGTGTAGAAGTTATTGATAACAATGTAAAAGGAAACACCGTAACTGACGAAAAGGTAAATTCAGCCAAGAAAGATAAAAAGGTTGAAATAAAGAATGAACTTATTTCTATTATTACAGCGGCTGTGCTTGGTGTAGCGGCTTTTGGTCTTGAACTTACTGTATTTCCTGATGCTGAATTCGGTACTGTAGGTTGGTTTGTTCTACTCGGACTAAGCCTTGTTGCCACTGTTTTGTCAGGTTGGAGAACATTTATTAAAGGCGTAAAATCGGTGTTTAAATTAGAGATAGATGAAACTACATTGCTTACAATTGCTGTTATTGCGGCATTTGCGTTAGGCGAGTTTGTAGAGGCGGCTATGGTTACTATTCTCTTTGCAGTGGGCGAAATTGTAGAAGAGAAAGCAGTATCTGCATCGAGAAGTGATATTGCAAAACTTGCGCAGATTCGTCCCGATAATGCAACCGTACTTATAAACGGCAAGGAGGTTGTAAAAGCCGCCGAGGATGTTAAAATAGGCAGTACAATTGTAGTTAAACCACACGAAAGAGTACCGCTTGACGGTGTTATTACTAAAGGAAATACTACTCTTGATACTTCGGCACTTACAGGTGAGAGTGTTCCTGTCGATGCAGAGGCAGGCAGTGAAGTTATGAGCGGTATGATTAACGGCAATTCTCTTATAGAAATAAAAACTACTAAGGAATTTGGCGACAGTACAGCGGCAAGAATTATTAAACTTGTTGAAGATGCAGCCGCTACAAAGGGACAGAGTGAAAAGCTTATCAGCCGTTTTGCAGCTGTTTACACACCGATTATTATACTTATTTCTATTGTAGTTGCTATTGTTCCTCGCTTGTGGGGCTTGGCAGTTTCAGCATATGGATTTATCGTGCTTTGGTTTGTCTTGTTGCATCTTGCCCTTGTGCAATCGTAATTTCGGTTCCGCTTTCTTATTATTCGGGCCTTGGCGCATCATCAAAAATCAGCGTTCTTATTAAGGGCGGCAAGTATATCGAAGCTCTTGCAAAGGCTGACGCATTTGTATTTGACAAGACAGGTACACTTACAACAGGTGAGCTTTCTGTAAACAAAGTTTTTGCTTACGGCAATCATACTTCATCTGAAATTATTGCACTTGCAGCCGCTTGTGAAAGATATTCTTCACATCCGATTGCTATGGCAATAAAAAATAAGGCAGAAAAGGAAAACTTACCTGAACTTCAGATTACAGCGAAAAGGCGGGACAGGGAGTTACAGCTGTATATAACGGCAAAGCTCTTGTATGCGGCGGCACAAAGGTTTTAAGCGATAAACAAAAGGAAAATGCAGAAAAAACCGCATCTGTATATGTAATCTACGACGGTGAATTAATCGGTGCAATCTCTGTTAGCGATACATTAAGACCGGAGGCAAAGAGTGTAATTGCAGAGTTAAGAAAACTCGGTGTTAAAGACAGTGTAATGCTTACGGGTGATAAAAAAGAAAATGCAATGGATATTGCAAATGAACTTAAACTTGATTCTTATTCGGCAGAGCTTATGCCGTCAGATAAACTTGAAAAACTTATAGATATAAAGAAAACTCATAAGTCTGTATGCTTTATCGGTGACGGTATCAATGATGCCCCTGTTCTTACTGCAAGCGATTGCGGTTTTGCAATGGGATTTGGCAGTGAGGCTGCTATTGAGGCGGCAGATGCTGTACTTGCGGCAGGTAATTTAAAACAGTTACCGTTGTCTGTCAGAATAGCAAAGAAGTTGTTGCTACTGTAAAGACAAACATTACATTTGCACTTGGTGTAAAGACAATTGTAATTATCCTTGCAATACTCGGTATCGCTCCGATGTGGTTGTCTGTAATAGCAGATACAGGCGTAAGCGTACTTTGCGTACTTTATGCTGCAAGACTTCTTCATACATTTGATAAAAAGTAATTTATAAATAGATAGATTTCCTCTCATAAAAACTACCGCATTCCGATTGGAGTGCGGTAGTTAATTGTTGTTTTTTTATTAAATTAATTGGAGTGAATTATTATTTTGCTTAACTCGTGCACTAAACCATAAATTACCCAAACTATTGACATTGAACCTTTTAACTTTGTGATAAACTAAGTTAAGCATAATTAAAAGGCTGTTCCGAAGATAGGGAACAGCCTTTATTTAATTATAAGATTTTATCTCGGTTATTCATTTTGTAACATAAGGTCATAAGACTGTCACTTAGGTGTACATTTTCAACAAGGGTGTCGCTGTACTTTCTTGCAATGTCATAGTGACTGAAATTCCAATAGTTCTTTATGCCGTAGCCATAAGTTTGTCAAGTACATTTTCTACACATACTCTCGGAATACACAAAAACGCTGTATTGATTTTGTTGTTTTGACAGAACTCGTCAAGCAGACTGTCGTGCATTATTGTAAGATTATTCAGCTTTTTGCCAACTTTTTCTTCGTTACAGTCAAAACAGGCGATAAGTTCAAAGCCGAGCTTTTCAAAGTTCATATGCTTGGCAACCGCTTTACCGAGGTTGCCCGCACCGATAAGTATAGCTTTATAATTATTATTAAGACCAAGAATATTTTGTATTTCTTCCTTAAGCTGAGAAACACTGTAACCATAGCCCTGTTGACCGAATCCACCAAAGCAGTTAAGATCCTGCCTTACCTGAGAAGCGGTTACATTCATAATTTCAGCCAGTTTTGTAGATGAAATTTTATCAATGTTTTGTTCGTTAAGCTCAGACAAGAAACGATAATATCTGGGCAGTCTTCTGATTACAGACATTGAAATGTTGTCATTTCTGGACATTGTACTTTAACCTTACTCCTTTAACCGAATTGTGTTTGCTTATGCAAGTGAAGCGGCAAGATGCTCGTTTATTGCAAGCAAGAAATCTTCTGAATTAACCTTTTTCTTGTTTTCAAGAGTTGAAATAGCATAAAGGTCGCCTGTCATAATGCCGTCTTCAATAGTGTCGATAGTAGCTTCTCAAGCTTGTCCGCAAAGTTCATAAGTTCAGGAAGATTATCAAGCTCGCCGCGCTTTCTGAGTGCGCCGGTCCATGCAAAGAGAGTCGCAACAGAGTTTGTGGAGGTTTCCTCGCCCTTAAGATACTTGTAGTAGTGGCGCTGAACTGTACCGTGTGCAGCTTCATACTCATAAACACCGTCAGGTGAAACAAGTACGCTAGTCATCATAGCAAGTGAGCCGAAAGCAGTAGCAATCATATCGCTCATTACATCGCCGTCATAGTTTTTGCAAGCCCACATATAGCCGCCCTCACTTCTGATAACTCTTGCTACAGCGTCATCAATAAGTGTATAGAAATATGTAATGCCTGCCTGCTCAAATTTCTCTTTGTACTCGTTTTCAAAAATTTCGGCAAAAATATCTTTGAATCTATGGTCATACTTCTTGCTGATTGTATCCTTTGTGGCAAACCATACATCGAGCTTCTGGTCGAGCGCATAGTTAAAGCAAGAACGTGCAAATGAAGAAATACTCTTGTCAAGGTTGTGCATACCCTGAATGATACCGTCTGTCTTAAAGTCAAAGATTGTGCTTCTTTCCTCTGTACCGTCAGGCTTTGTTACGCAAAGCTCAGCCTTGCTGCCTGCCTTAACAACCATTTCTGTATTCTTGTAAACATCGCCGTAAGCGTGACGGGCAATGCAAATCGGCTTTTTCCATGTAGGAATATACGGAGTAATGCCCTTTACAAGAATAGGACTTCTGAATACTGTACCGTCAAGAATAGCACGGATTGTGCCATTTGGTGATTTCCACATCTGCTTGAGGTTGTACTCGTCCATTCTTGCTGCGTTAGGTGTGATTGTAGCGCACTTTACGGCAACACCGTATTTCTTTGTAGCCTCGGCACTGTCAATAGTAACCTGATCGTCTGTTTGTTTCTGTTTTCAAGGCCGAGGTCGTAGTACTCGCTCTTTAAGTCAATGTATGGGTAAATAAGAATGTCTTTGATTTTCTGCCAAAGAACTCTTGTCATTTCGTCGCCGTCCATCTCAACGATGGGGGTAGTCATTTTAATTTTATCCATTAGTTGTTCTCCTTTGTATAGTCAAGCAAACCGCCTGCAAGAATAATTGCTCTTGTTCTGTCTGAAAGCTCACAGTCGGCAATAACGGTTTCGCCCATTGTTTTGTTTACAACCGTTACGGCAGAGCCGTCTGCAATTTCTTTCTTAACATTCGGAAGCTCAAGCATATCACCGAGTTTAATTTTATCGTAATCTGCAGGATTTTGGAAAGTAAGCGGAAGAATACCTGCGTTAATGAGGTTACTCTTATGAATTCTTGCAAAACTCTTTACAAGAACTGCCTTAACGCCGAGGAAGAGCGGAGCAAGTGCTGCGTGCTCTCTTGATGAACCCTGACCGTAGTTTTCGCCGCCTACGATAATGCTCTTGCCGAGAGTTTTTGCTCTTTCAGGAAATTCCTTATCACATACTGTAAAGCAGTGCTGTGAAATAGCAGGAATATTTGAACGGAGCGGAAGAATCTTTGCACCGGCAGGCATAATGTGGTCGGTTGTAATGTTGTCGCCAACCTTAAGTGAGCAAGATGCCTCTATAGAATCTGTAAGAGGGCTTGTCTTAGGATACTCCTTAATGTTTGGACCTCTTAAAATTTCAACATTGTCCATTTCCTCAACAGGAGCAGGAGCAATAACCATATTATCATTGATAAGGAACTTCTCGGGAAGTTCAATTTCAGCGGCAGGACCGAGCTTTCTTGGGTCTGTAAATACACCTGCAAGTGCCGATACGGCAGCTGTTTCAGGAGATACGAGGTAAATCTGACCGTCAGCTGTACCGCTTCTGCCCTCAAAGTTACGGTTGAAAGTACGGAGTGAAATACCCTTGCTGTTAGGTGACTGACCCATACCGATACATGGACCGCAGGCACTTTCAAGAATTCTTGCGCCGGCAGCAATCATATCGGCAAGTGCGCCGTTCATAGCAAGCATATTGAATACCTGCTTACTGCCCGGAGCAATAGCAAGCGACACGCCGTCTGCAACTGTTTTGCCCTTTAAAATGTGGGCAACTCTCATAAGGTCAAGATAACTTGAGTTTGTGCAAGAACCGATACATACCTGGTCAATCTTCTGACCCTCAAGCTCGCTGATCGGTTTAACATTATCAGGTGAATGTGGGCAAGCGGCGAGCGGTTCAAGCTCCGAAAGGTTAATTTCAATAACCTCATCGTAAACTGCGTCTGCGTCTGCGCTTAACTCTGTGTAATCTTCTTCTCTGCCTTGAGCTTTAAGGAATTCTCTTGTGATTTCATCAGAAGGGAATACGGATGTTGTAGCGCCGAGCTCTGCACCCATATTTGTAATTGTAGCACGCTCCGGAACTGTAAGTGTTTTGACACCTTCGCCGCCGTACTCAACAATTTTGCCGACGCCGCCCTTAACGCTCATAACTCTTAATACTGCAAGAATAATATCCTTTGCAGAAACCCATGGGCTGAGTTTACCCGTAAGATTAACTCTTACCATCTTAGGCATTGTGATGTAATATGCACCGCCGCCCATAGCAACAGCAACATCAAGACCGCCTGCACCGATAGCAAGCATTCCGATACCGCCGCCTGTAGGTGTGTGGCTGTCGGAACCGATTAATGTTTTGCCCGGCTTACCGAATCTTTCAAGGTGTACCTGGTGGCAAATACCGTTGCCCGGTCTTGAAAAATAAATGCCGTGCTTTTTACATACAGACTGAATAAATCTGTGGTCGTCGGCATTTTCAAAACCTGTCTGCAATGTGTTGTGGTCTATATATGCAACGCTCTTTTCGGTTTTGACTCTCGGAATACCCATAGCCTCGTATTCTATGTAAGCCATTGTGCCTGTTGCGTCCTGTGTAAGAGTCTGGTCAATGCGTAAGCCGATGTCGTTGCCGACAACCATTTCGCCGCATACCAAATGCTCTTTAATAATTTTCTGTGCAATTGTGTAGCCCATTTGATTACCTCCGCAAAAAGTATTTTGTGGTATTTGCATTATTAAAAGCAATAACCCGTGTACATTAATTGCCCATTATAAGGCAATTATTAGTATCTATTATATAACATTTTTTCTTCTTATGTAAAGTAAAAATGGATGTAAATACGAAAATTTGCGATTTTGGCACTATCTGTTGTTTATTTTTAAAAATAAATTGAATTTTCAACATTTAGGTGATATAATAAAAAAGTATGTGTAGGATATTTGAACTTAGATTTTTATAGGGGGATAATTTTATGGAAACAAGAGAAAATTTGAGAAATATAGCTATTATCGCTCATGTTGACCACGGTAAAACAACTCTCGTTGATCAGCTCTTAAAACAGAGCGGTGTTTTCAGAGCAAATGAGAATGTGGCTGAAAGAGTAATGGATTCTAACGACCTTGAAAGAGAGAGAGGCATTACAATCCTTTCTAAAAACACCGCTGTAATGTACAACGGCATTAAGATTAATATTGTTGACACCCCCGGTCATGCCGACTTTGGCGGTGAGGTTGAGCGTATACTTATGATGGTAGACGGCGTTGTACTTCTTGTAGACGCTTTCGAGGGTTGTATGCCGCAGACAAGATTCGTTCTTAAAAAGGCTTTGGGCTTGGCAAAAAGCCTTTGGTTGTAGTCAATAAAATTGACGTCCGGGTGCAAGACCTGAAGAAGTTGTTGACGAAGTTCTCGACCTATTTATCGAGCTTGGCGCTGACGAGGATCAGCTTGAATTCCCTGTAGTATATGCATCGGGCCGTGACGGCTATGCAAGCCTTGATCCGCATCAGCCCGGTACAGATATGAAACCTCTTTTTGAGGCTATTATAAATGAAATTCCTGCTCCGCAGGGAGATGCAGAGGGCGGACTTCAGATTCTTATTTCAAATATAGATTCAGATCCGTTTGTGGGTAGAATAGGTGTAGGCAGAGTTGAGAGAGGCACTGTAAAAACAGGTCAGAGCGTCGCAATCTGTCATACAGACGGCAATGTAACAAAGAACGCAAGAATCGGTAAGATTTATCAGTATGAGGGACTTAAGAGAGTTGAGAGCGAAACTGCTGAAATGGGTGATCTTATCTGCGTAAGCGGTATTCAGGATATTAATATCGGTGAAACAATTTGCGACCCTGAAAACATTGAACAGCTCCCGTTTGTTAAGATTGACGAACCGACCGTATCAATGAACTTTATTGTAAATAACTCTCCGTTTGCCGGCAGAGAGGGTAAGTATGTTACATCAAGAAATCTTCGTGACAGACTTTTCAAGGAAATTGAAACCAATGTTGCGTTAAGAGTAGAAGAAACAGACAGTGCGGATACATTTAAAGTATCGGGCAGAGGCGAGCTTCACCTTTCAATTCTTATTGAAACAATGCGCCGCCAGAATTATGAGTTCCAGGTATCTCGTCCGCAGGTTATCACAAAGATGATTGACGGTAAGTTGAACGAGCCTATGGAAATGCTCATTATTGAAGTACCTGACGCTTATGTAGGTGCAGTTATGGAAAAACTCGGTTCAAGAAAAGCTGAACTTATTAATATGGGCACCCGTGAGGGCGGTTCTACTCACATTGAGTTCCGTATTCCGTCAAGAGGTCTTATGGGTTACCGTCCCGAATTCCTTACAGATACAAACGGTAACGGTATTATGAACCATGTGTTTGACGGATATGAGCCGTACAAGGGTGAAATCGTAACCCGTCATCAGGGTTCGCTTATCGCTTTTGAAACAGGCGAAACAGTAACTTACGGTTTGTATGCGGCACAGGAGAGAGGCAGACTCTTTGTCGGCCCGGGTGTTCCTGTATATGAGGGTATGATTGTAGGCGCAAGCCTAAGTCAGAAGATATTACGGTTAATGTATGTAAGAAAAAGCATATCACAAATACCCGTGCTTCAGGTTCTGATGATGCACTTAAACTTACACCGCCGTCAATTCTTTCGCTTGAGCAGTGTCTTGAGTTTATTGCAGATGATGAGCTTGTAGAGGTTACTCCCGAAAATATCCGTATGCGTAAGCGTATTCTTTCTAAGGAACAGAGAATGAAACAGGCATTCCATAAAAAATAATGAGTTTTGTAGTATTAGACCTTGAATGGAACGGCTCATACAGCAGTAAAGAACACAGATTTGTAAATGAGATAATTGAGTTCGGGGCAGTTAAAACTGACGAAAATCTGAATATTATTGACAGATTTGAAATGCTTATTTCTCCGCAGATAGGCAAAAAACTTTGTTCAAAGGTTAAAAAGCTAACCAAAATCACCAACGAAGAATTAAGAGAAAACGGCTGTACATTTATGCACGCTGTTTCTGAATTTAAAAAATTCTGCGGCGATTGCGTTTTGGTGACATGGGGTACAAGCGACATTCTTGCATTGATTGAGAATTATATGTACTATGCTCATAGGCCCGAGCTGCCTTTTCTCACAAGCTATTGCAATGTGCAGGATTATTGTGAAAAATGTCTTTCAGTAAATGATAAATCTTCTCAACTCGGATTATCCGTATGCGCAGATATGCTCGCAATTAACTTTGATGTTGAAGAACAGCACCGTGCATATGCCGACGCAGAGCTTACATTAAAGTGTATGAAACATTTTGTCGAGGATTATCCGATAGACGATTTTATCAAAGATGCAACGGCTCACGAATTTTATGACAGACTGCTGTATAAAAATCATTTTATTACAGATATTAATAATCCGGAGATTGATAAACGCAGTATGCGCTTTAATTGCGATGCTTGCGGAAGGCAGGCTGCAAGACAGGCAAATTGGAAAGTAAAAAACAAAAGTTTTGTTGCTCCCTTTTTGTGTAAAAAGTGCGGAAGAAAGTTTACGGGTAAAGTTTCCTTTAAAAAGAAATATGACGGAGTTATCGTCAGAAAGCGTATAGTCGAGTATGTTGAAAAGCCTGTTGACGAAAACAGCGAAAATAAGGCTTAGTATAATAATACCTTCTATACATATATCAGCATATAGAAAAACCAATGCCGAACGGTCAGACTAAGACTGTTCGGCATTTTTAAGAATAAAATGTGAATTTGGTTTCATTGTTATTTCAATTTATTTCATATTTATTTCAAAACGAGTTCATATAGTTTTCACTTGGCAAAATTATTATATATACATCGTAAGAGATACGAAAGACACAGCATTTAAGGAGGACTAAAAAATGCTTGATAATAAAAATCCAAATGAATTCAATGATATTTATTCAGGTAATGCTGAAAATACACCTGAAAGCAACACAGACATTCCGCAGAAGAATGCAGAGGCTTCATATGAATGGAATTCCGATAAAAGCGACAACAAGTCAGACAGCACAGAATACCATTATTCATATGTAAACGGCAATAATAAAGACGCTTCGCATAATCCTAACAGATATAACGAGCCTACTCAATATTCTTCACAGAATACAAGTTCGGGATACAGCAATAATTACAATAATCCAAATACAAACGCTTATGATAATTACCAATCAAACGGTTACACTGCACAGAACCAACAGTCACAGAATGTATATAATTCTCAACCGTACGGTACTGCTCCCAATCATTCGGCAAACGCAAAACCGCCTAAGCTAAAAAGCCTAAAAAACAGAGAAAACCAATATCAAGAGGCGGTATTGCAATAGCACTTGCAGTTACAATGGTGTTCTCTTGCGGACTTGGCTTTGGCGGCGGTTATTTTGCAAATAAGGTAAATACCAGTACAAGCGGCAGTTTAAATATTACCAAAACAAGCAACAGCGGCACAACCACAACTGCTTCAAGTACATCTACGGCAAATTCAACCTCTGAAATTGTTAAAAAGACAGCCGACAGTGTTGTTGAAATTTCAACAGAAAGCGTTGTAACGGGTTCATTTGCTCAACAGTATGTTCAGCAGGGTGCGGGTTCAGGCGTTATTATTTCTCAAGACGGTTATATTCTTACAAATAACCATGTAATTAACGGAGCAAATTCTGTTAAGGTAAGACTTAGAGATGGCACAGAGTACGATGCAACAATCATAGGCAGTGATTCAGATAATGATATTGCTTTGTTAAAGGTTAGTGCAACAGGACTTTCGCCTGCAACTTTCGGTGACAGCAACAGTCTTGCGGTAGGTGACTATGTAGTTGCTATCGGCAACCCACTCGGTGAACTTGGCGGTACAGTTACAGACGGTATCATCAGTGCACTTGCAAGAAAGGTTACTATTGAAGATACACAAATGACACTTTTGCAGACAAATGCTCAGGTAAATCCGGGTAACTCAGGCGGCGGACTTTTCAATGCAAACGGTGAACTTGTAGGTATTGTAAACGCAAAGCAGAGCGCAACCGAGGTTGAGGGTATCGCTTTTGCTATTCCGATTAACAATGTACTTGATATTTTAAGTGACCTTAAAGAATACGGTTATGTAACAGGTAAGGTTGATCTTGGTATTGACTTTACAGATATTACTTCTGACGAAACAGCTTTCTATTACGGTGTAAATCAGACAGGTTGCTATGTTCTTTCTGTTGATTCCGGTTCAAATGCCGAAAAAGCAGGAGTTACAAGAGGTGACCTTGTAACAAAGGTAAACGATACAGATGTTTCTTCGTCATCGGACATTACTGCTGCACTTGAAAAAGCAGAAGTAGGCGATACAGTTACATTTACTGTAAGCCGCAGAGGAACAAGTAAGACAATTTCATTTGTACTTGAAGAATATATACCTGCGGTAAGCAATTCTCAAATCACTAACGGCTCACAAAAGAGCACTACTCCGACATCAGACAGCGAAAATTCAACCGGTGACGACTCTATTTGGTCACAGATGTTTGGATGGTAATGCTGCTGTTTATATATAAATAATTCATTCTAATCTCTCCATACACAACAGCGATGCGTTTTGCACCGGCTGTTGTGCTGTTTAGCGTTTTTGCAAAATAATAGGGCAGACAAAGCGTCAGCCCTATTATGGTTTAGTGTATTAAATTGCGGTAGCAAAAGTATTTGTGGCTTTGCCCACACTCACAACCTTTGAAAAGGTTGACCAAACTTTTTATTATTATGTTTTTCTAATGCATTATGCTAAATAATAAAATTTACTGTTTCAAAATAGGTTTTGCCAATTTCATAGCATCGTTTGTTCCAAAAGTACGACGAATAACAGTTTCAATGTATTTCTTAATAAGTGTTTCATCATCAACTATTGTAAAGAATCGTAAAACCTGTGTTTGATTAAACCATACTATTTTCATTGGTGCTTTTAAAGTTTTGCTTATTCCGGCAACAGAAAGACTTGCCGCTTCGTTTTTTAATTCTTCTGTTTCACTGCATTTGCAGTTGCTCTTTTTGTATAATTCTGTAATATCGGTATCTTCTGAGTCAATAAAACCGCTCATTACTTGTGATATATTTTCCAAGTCAGCGGCTGCCATATAATCAGCCGAGCTAATCATATAATCCCATCCATAGCCCTGCGCTGCCAAAAGCACATCATATTGATGCCAAGGCCCTGACGGAATATGCTTTATATCTCTGATAAAGGTTACATCATCAATGTATTCTTCGTTATTTTTCTTTTTAAATTTATCAAACAGTCCCATATTATTCTCCTTTATTACAGAAAAGATTTAGTAATAATAAGTCTAAAAATTACCATACTTGTAAAACAAAAACAGACTAACAAAAAGTTAATCTGTTTATGGTGCGAGTGACTTAGTTAAAAAATAAGCAAACTTTCTGCCTCGTTTGATGCGGCTTGCAAAAATTATAAATATCATCAACGCTCTCCCTAAAAACAGTCCACAGGACTGTTTTCTTAACGGTCGCCTTCAAGTCCCGTTATCAATTTGCTTGTAAAACAAAAAAACAGACTAATAAGAAAGTTAATCTGTTTTTATGGTGCGAGTGACGGGACTTGACCCGTACGTCGTGAAACACACGCCCCTCAAACGTGCCTGTCTGCCTATTCCAGCACACTCGCTAATATTAAGTTTTTGTATTGAGATTGTTTCCTCTCAATCAACGAGTGTTATTATACCACCGTAATTTACAAATGTCAACACTTTTTTTGAAAAAATACATTTCAGAAGCAATAAATTTGCAATTTGTATTTTTATGTGTTATAATAAAAATGTTGTGATGTTGAAAAACATCAGTAAATAACAGAATAAAAGGTATTGTGAAGGAGAAAATATGAATAAAAAAATAAGTAAATTTGTTTCTTGTGTTCTTGCTGTAACTTTGTTTATGAGCCTTCTTACTGTTACCGCTTTTGCGGCAGAAAGTAATTATGATTTGAACGGCGACGGAAAGGTATCAGTATCTGATGTAACCGCTTTGCAGTTAAGAATTTCGGGAAACAGAAGTAATTGGACCGATGCATATGAAAAGCGTGCGGATATTAACGGTGACGGCAAAATTGATATTAATGATGTAACCGCTTTGCAAAATATTCTTATGAATGCGTCAAGCGGAGGTACAAGCAGCGGAGCAAGTGCAGCTAATTCATTTTTAATTAAATTACCGTCAAATAAAATTGACAGCAGTTATAAGGGAAGAACATATAAACTTTCCGATAAAGAAAGGGCTTACATAGAAAAAATTGTAATGGGTGAGTTCGGTACTTCTTATGCAGGTTCTGTATTTATTGCACAGTGTATAAGAGATGCTCTTGTTTACGGATATTGCAAAAATCCTATGGATTTAAGAAAATCATCTGCCAACGGCGGTATGGGGTATGACGGATACAAAGAAAATGTAAACGCAAACGCTAAAAATGCCGTGTCATATGTTTTTGACAATGGCGGTAACGCTGTTCAGCACCGTATACTTGTAATGTGTACAGATGAGTATTATAACGCTTATCCGAACAATTGGCATTCAACTCAAAATTACATAACAAAATACGAAAATGTACTGTTCTTTGACTATTGGAACTGATTTTTACCGCTGACCGAGAGGTTGGCGGTATTTTTTATGCAACTTAACCTTTGTATTCTGCATTTTACCTAAAAATACTTTAAATTGAATACAATTTCTGCTATTCTATAAATGTACTTAATAAATGAATTTAACTTCACAGAGGGAATATATGAAGATAAAGATAATTAAAGACAGCACGGTTACCGAAACCGAGATTACGGTTAAATGTGCGGCTGTTGACGAGAATTTAAAAAGACTGCTTGACGAGCTTGAACATAACAATGCAAAGCTGACAGGCAGAATTGATGATAAAACATTTCTTATATCTGCTGAAATGATTTATTACATAGAAAGCGTTGATGAAAAGACATTTATTTATTCTCAAAATAAGGTGTATGAAACCGATTACAAACTCTATCAGACAGAACAGCTTTTACCGCAATCCGATTTTGTAAGGATAAGTAAAAATTGTATTCTTAATATAAGCAAACTTACGAGTGTAAAGCCATTGCTTAACGGAAAAATGGAAGTACATATGAATAACGGAGAAGTTCAGATTGTAAACAGACATTATTTAAAAGATTTTAAAAGTAAATTCGGACTGTAAAGGGGATAGAACAATGAATAAATTAAGTCAGTTTTTTTCTGTTTTTGTAAATTCATTTGCTTGGCAAACACTTATACTTGCTTTGCTTAATGTATTTTTAGGCAGTGGTTTTGTTTTTAATGCATACAGCGTGATTCAATGCTTTATTGTCGCATTGGTTATTTCTGTATTAATGTTTGTGACCGACATGATATTGTCAAACGGTTTTAAACTCAAACTTAGTTTGTTGACTGTAAGCATAATAGATATTTTAGAAGTTTTTGCCGTGGTTATGGTAGTAGGCGGAGCAATATTCGGTTGGTTTGATTTTGTAATGTCAGACTTGCTGATTGCGGCAGGTGTAATTATTGCGGTATTTTTGATAGTGTTTACAATTCATATGTTGAGAATGAAAGCAGATTCAAATACGATTAATAAAATATTAAAGGAGAGAAACAGCAATGAAAAAAGCAATAGTAATTGAAAATTTAACAAAGACTTACGGCGATTTAAAGGCTGTTGACAATATTAGTTTTTATGTTGAAGAAGGCAGTCTGTTTGCATTTTTAGGACCGAACGGAGCGGGAAAGTCAACCACCATAAGTATATTGAATACTTTTTTAAAGCCTGACGGCGGCAGAGTTGAAATCGGCGGAAGAATACTCGGAAAAGAAGATTCAAAAATAAGAGCCGAAATCGGTGCGGTATTTCAGGAAAGTTTGCTTGACCCGCTGCTTACCGTAAAAGAAAACCTCTCGATACGAGGCAGTTTTTACGGTTTAAAAGGTAAAAGTTTGAAAAATGCAGTTGCCGATGCTATCAAAATCGGGTGCAACCGATTTATGAACAGACCGTACGGTAAACTTTCGGGCGGTCAGCGCAGAAGAGCAGATATTGCAAGAGCATTGATTAATACACCTAAAATATTATTCCTTGACGAACCGACTACAGGACTTGACCCGCAAACAAGACTTTCAGTATGGGAAACCGTAAGTAATTTACGAAAAGAATACGGAATGACGGTTTTTCTTACCACTCATTATCTTGAAGAAGCAGAGAACGCAGGATATGTTGTAATTATGGATTCGGGTAAAATTGCGGCGCAAGGAACTCCCGTTGAACTTAAAAGCAAATATGTTTCGGATATGCTTACAATATACCATAAAGGCAGTACAATGGCGGATATTGAAAGAATACTGAAGTCAAAAAATATGAAATACACATTTACTAAAGAAACCGTGAAAATTCCCGTTAAGTCAACTTTTGCAGCTTTGCCGATAGTCAATGAGCTAAAGGATTACGTATTTGATTTTGAAGTTCAGAAGGGTAAAATGGATGATTTATTTGTAGCTGTTACAGGAAAGGAGATAAAGTAATGCTTGCTTTGGTAAAAAGAAATATTAAAATATATTTCAGAAATAAGGGCGCTTGGCTTGCGTCTTTGCTTACGGTGTTTATAATCATCGGCTTGTATGCGCTTTTTCTCGGAGATCAACTTTCAAAAGGTTTTGAGGGTATAGGACTTGACAGTCCAAGACTTCTTACAGACGGTTGGATAATGGCAGGTATTATTTCTATTATGCCGCTTTCAATATCTCTCGGTGCGGTATCAATAGTAAGCGACAGGTCAAAAGGACTTTTTAAAGACTTTTACTGTTCACCTGTAAGCCGCAGCAGAATAACTCTCGGATATATTTTAAGTCTTGCTTTGATTTCGTTTTTTATTACATTGATAGGTTTTATTCTCGGTGAAATATACATAGTTGTAAACGGCGGAGAATTATTAAGCCTTTTGAATATGCTTAAGGTTGTCGGCATAATTGCAATTGACGACCTTGCAACAACTTCTATTGTTATGTTTATTGCAATGTTTATAACAACCGAGGGTGCATATACCGCCGTATGTACAGTTATAGGTACAATTTCCGGATTTATTACAGGTATTTATATTCCTGTAGGTTCGTTGCCCGATTCGGTTGCAACTGCAGTAAAATGTTTTCCGATTTCTCATGCGGGCAGTATGCTAAGACAGATTTTTACAGAGAGTGCAATTACCGAATGTACCAAATCTGTACCTGCCGAATTAAAACCTGATGTAATTAATCAGATTAATTCCGAGATGGGTATAATCTATTCGTTCGGCGACCATACGGTTACTGATTTTGAAAGCATAATTGTTCTTGTTGCAACCGCAGCGGTTTCTTTGTACTGACAGCTTTTGCGGCAAGAAGAAAAAAGAAGTAATTTATTTTAATAATATACATAATAGGGGCGTTGTTTACATACAATGCTCTTATTTTTATATAAATGCTTTTATTTCTTTGAAAATTATGTTATACTAAACAATGTATATTAGATTGGAAAAACCAAATTATAGATTCGGAGATGATATGATGGATTCTATTGAAAGAAAAATTATTGCCGACGGTGTCGCTTTTAACAACATCAAGGTAAATAGATTTAAAAACAATCAGAATGAGCATTAATCTGTATGTACCTTTAAATGTTGAGGATGCGGCACAACAATGCTCTTTTGCGTGGATTGCTTACACGCTCATGCAAGGCTTACCCTGATTTACTCAATTCAGCAAAA
>ENA-OQCN01000776-OQCN01000776.1-human-gut-metagenome-genome-assembly--contig:-NODE-776-length-16857-cov-3.899223_pt1 | contig 16857 bp, 18 predicted proteins | sample MGYA00242497_ERZ504576 | MGnify/ENA primary metagenome ERZ504576 (study PRJEB26092, sample SAMD00036296) | human gut metagenome | host: Homo sapiens | study: EMG produced TPA metagenomics assembly of... | reverse complement strand
GGCCTGCCTGCTGGTGCCGCGCGCCACCCCTTCTGGGAAAAGGAGAGCGTGCCGCTGGCCGAGCTGCGGAACCAGAGGCTCCTTCTGCCCAGTCTGCGGCAGGACCTGTTCGCCCCGCTGTGGGAGCTGCGCCCGGCGGCGTTCTGGCGCCCAACGCCTGAGATAGGCCCCAGCTTTTATCAGGCGTACTACCTCGTGCAGGAGCAGCTCTGCACCTGCCTGACCCGGTACGAGCCGGGCGCGCGGCGGGAGCTGGACCGGGTGCGGGACGTCCTGCTGGAAGACCTGCCGCCCCTCTGCGTCTCACTTTTGCAGCGGCGCGACCATGCTTCGGCTTATATCGACCTGCTGCGCAGCTACCTGATGGAGGTGCTGGGCGGTGCGGTCAGCCTGCCGCCCCGGCGCGGACGGTCGGCAAAGCCCTTCTATAACCTGCCTGTCCTGTCCAGCGCGGCGGCAAAGCCCGCCGTGGTACATCCTGCCCCCGGCACTCAGCTGCCCTTTGAGGGCGGACACAACTTCCGCGAGCTGGGCGGCTACGAGGCCGATGAGGGCAAGCACATCAAGTGGGGCCAGATCTACCGGGGCATCCCGACGTGGAAACTCACCAGCGAGGCTGACCGGAAGCTGCTGGATTCTCTGGGCCTGCGCCTCATCCTCGATCTGCGCAGCGAGGCCGAAGCTGCCGAGACGCCCGACTACGTGCCGGACGGCGCGCGGCTGGTGCGTATCTGCGGTCTCTGCCTCGAGAATGGCAAAGAGGTGGACTTTTCGCCCGAAGACCGGGAGAACCTGCTGAAGGGAATGCCCGACGAGGGCCGTCGGATGGCGGACGCCATGTACGAGCGGATGCTCTTCGGCAACAAGGCATACAAGGAGCTGTTCCGTGCGCTGGAAGCCGGTGAGACGCCGGTGCTCTTCCACTGCTCGGCGGGCAAGGACCGCACCGGCGTGGCCGCCATGCTCATCCTGCTGGCGCTGGGCGCGTCGGACAAGACCATCGCCGAAGATTTTGAGAAGACGAACATCTGGCGCAGGCCGGAGCTGGAAGCCGTCTGGGCCGAGCACGCTGAGGAGATCGCCGCTGACCCCGCCCGGAAGGACTTCTACCTCGGCGTGTTCGGCGTCCACCCGGAGTCTGCTCCCTTCGTGCTGAGCATCATCCGGGAGCGCTATGGCAGTGCCGACGCTATCTGGAAGCCGAATACGGCCTCACTCCGGCCCGCCTGATGCGCCTGCGCCGGATGTATCTCGAATAAATAAAAAAATAATTTCCGCTTTCGGCCTTACTTCTCCTTGACATTGTGCAAAATGTTTCGTAATATAAGAAGTAGTATGGAATCTAAGACGCTGCAGGCGGAACATTCCGCGACCAGATATTTCAATGGGGCTTCATCTGCCCGTTTTTATAAGCACATCTTGTAAATCGAAAAGCTGCACCAGACCTACCGCACAGGAAGATTTTTCTCTGCGTCTGTTCTTGTTGGCCTCTTTTGCGTTGAAAATTTGATTGATGTCTGGCCCGCGTTCGGCCGCACAGCGTCTCCTGCCTGTTAAAGCAAAATTTGACTGTTAAGGAGAGTGAAGAACAATGACCGTGATCGGAGTGATCGTGGCATTGATCGTTGCTGTCGCTGCCGCAGCTGCGGGCTATTTTATTGGTTACAACAACCGTAAAAAGACCGCAGAGGCCCAGATCGGCAGCGCCGAGGCCGAGGCGACCCGGCTGGTGAACGAAGCGATCAAGACCGCCGACCAGAAGCGCAAGGAAGCCATTCTGGAAGCAAAGGATGAGGCTTTCCGCCTGAAAGCCGAGGTCGATGCCCAGAAGCAGAGGCCGATAAAGAGATCAAGCAGCGCCGTGCGGAGATCAGCCGCCAGGAGAACCGCATCGACCAGAAGGAAACTGCCCTCGACCGCAAGACCGAGGCTCTGGAAAAGCGCGAGGAAGAGCTGAAAAAGAAGCACGAGGAGGCCGAGTCCCATCTGGCCGAGGTCGATGCCCTGCGCGCCAAGGAGATGGAGCGTCTGGAAACGCTGGCCGGCCTGAGCCAGGAGGACGCCCGCGAAGTGCTGCTGCACAAGGTGGACGAGGAGCTGACCCACGAGAAGGCCATCCGCGTGGCCGCCTACGAGACCGATTTGAAGGAGAACTGCGACGGCATCGCCCGCAACCTCATCGGTCAGGCCATCAGCCGCTGTGCTGCTGACCACTGCAGCGAGACCACCGTCAGCGTCGTCCCGCTGCCCAGCGACGAGATGAAGGGTCGCATCATCGGCCGTGAGGGCCGCAATATCCGCGCCCTTGAGACTGCGACCGGCGTTGACCTTATCATTGATGATACCCCGGAGGCCATTACCCTGTCCTCCTTCGACCAGACCCGCCGCGAGGTGGCCCGCATGACGCTGGAGCGCCTCATTGGCGATGGCCGCATCCACCCCGCCCGCATTGAGGAGACGGTGGAAAAGTGCCGCCACGACCTCGAGCTGCAGATGAAGAGGGAGGGCGAGCGCGCTGTTATGGAGCTGGGCATCCACGGCCTGCACCCCGACCTCATCAAGCTCATCGGCCGCTTGAAGTACCGCACCAGCTTTGGCCAGAACGCTCTGACCCACAGCATGGAAGTGGCCTGGCTGGCTGGCCTGCTGGCAGGCGAGATGGGTGTGAACGTCACGCTGGCACGCCGTGCCGGTCTGCTGCATGACATCGGCAAGGCTCTTGACCATGAGATCGAGGGCAGCCATGTCCAGATCGGTGTGGACATCTGCCGCAAGTACAAGGAAAATACCCAGATCATCCACGCTATCGAGGCCCATCACGCGATGTGGAGCCCAAGACTCCGCTGGCCTTCATCATTCAGCCTGCGACGCCATCAGCGCTGCCCGTCCGGGCGCCGCCGCGAGAATGTCGAGAGCTATGTGAAGCGTCTGGAGAATCTGGAGGAGATCTCTTCCAGCTTCGAGGGCGTCGAGCAGGCATTCGCCGTGCAGGCTGGCCGCGAAGTGCGCATCATGGTCAAGCCCGACGTCATCAGCGACGATCAGGTCATCCTGCTGGCCCGCTCCATCGCAAAGAAGATCGAGGACACGCTGGATTATCCCGGCCAGATCAAGGTCAACGTCATCCGCGAGAGCCGTGCCGTCGAGTACGCAAAATAAAATATCGAAAGATAGCAAGAGCCGCTGTGCGTATGCACAGCGGCTCTTTTGGCATCTGGTTCAAAATTTTTTCATAATTTACTTGACAACAGGGTTTGTGTGTAGTATACTCCACAGCAACCGAACAAACATACATACAAAGTAGGTTTGTGCTAAATGGGAGGAACATCATGAGAGAGCGAATGTGTTGACAGACAAAAACGACATCACACTCAAAAATAAAGGAGAATCCGTTTTATGTCTGTAGAAATTCTGGATCTGGCCGCACTGGCCCTGACTGCCGTATTTTTTGCCCTGCTGTACTACCTGCACAAGAAAAAGCACGTTGACTTCGGCGTGCGCACCATTCTGGCTGTGGGTCTCGGCCTCATTGTGGGCCTTGTGTTCAAGGGCCACCACACCTATGTCGCCGCTGTGGGTACCATCTACGCCCACGTCGTTTCGGCTGTGGTCATCCCGCTGCTGATCTTCAGCATCATTTCCAGCATCACCAATCTGGGCAATTCCGTCCGCCTGAAGAACATCGGCCTCAAGACTGTTTTCTTCCTCGTCCTGAACACCTTCTTCGCCAGCCTCATCACCCTGATCGCTGGTGTCGTGACCAATGTCGGCCACGGTGTGAAGTATGAGCTGGCCACCGACTACACCGCCAAGGAAGTTCCCACCTTTGTGGACACGGTTATCAGCTCTTCCCCCAGAACCTCGCTTCCCACTGGGCAAACGGCGAGGTGGTGCCTATCGTGGTCTTCTGCATTCTGGTCGCCATCAGCTACAACAAGATCGCCGCCAAGAAGCCCGAGGAGGTCGCCCCCTTCAAGAAGTTTATCGACGCCGGTGACGTTGTGATGGGCCGCGTGGTCAGCTATGTCATCTCCTTCACTCCGTATGCCGTCCTGTCCCTCATCGCCCGTGCCGTCAGCCGCTCTTCTCCGGCCGACCTCGTCCCCCTGCTGAGCGTTCTGGTGTTGGCTTATGTCCTCTGCGCGATTCAGGCCTTCGTGGTCGAGGCGCGCTCATCAAGATCGTCGGCAAGCTGGATCCTGTCCAGTTCTTCAAGGGAGTCTGGCCCGCCGGCACTGTCGCCTTCACTTCTCAGAGCAGTGTTGGCACTATCCCTGTCACGGTCAACCAGCTGACCAAGAAGCTGGGCGTCAACGAGGACATCGCCGCCTTTGGTGCAAGTCTGGGTGCAAACCTCGGTATGCCGGGCTGCGCCGGTGTCTGGCCCACCCTGCTGGCTGTCTTTACCATCCACCTGCTGGGCATTGATTACACCCCGGTGCAGTACGCCTTCCTCGTTGTGCTGGCTGTGGTCGTCTCCATCGGTACCGTCGGCGTGCCTGGCACGGCTACCATCACTGCTACCGCTCTGTTTGCTGCTGCCGGTCTGCCGGTGGAAGCCATCATCCTGCTTTCGCCCATTTCCAGCATTGCTGACATGGCTCGTACTGCCACCACGTCGTCGGCGCTGCCGCCGCTACCACCCTTGTGGCTGCCACCGAAGGCCAGCTGGACAAGGCTGTGTACAATGGCGAGGTCGAAGCACCTGCTGCGAGGCAGTCTGAGCACTTTTCAAAGTGCTTTTGAGACAAAACTTCAGGCACATAAAGTAAAATAAAGTCCGGACAGCCCGCTATGCCGAGAAAGCATAATGGGCTGTTTTCTTTATAAAAGAAAGATGTGACACGAAACTGTACGTGGCAAAAGCACAAGTAATACTTATTTCACATGAACTGTACTTCACATGAATACACATCAAGGGCAAAACTATACAAAATTCAAATCGGAATTTTGGCGTGCAGTTGGTCAAACTACAGAAATCGTCGGGTTGAGGGTATAAATTTGGCAAAAAGTCTTTTCTTTCGGCGGTGGACGATGTATAATGCGGCCAAGGCACAAGGGTGTGCAGAAAGCTCCAGAGGGGGAGCAGAACACCTTGTGCATTTTTCAGAAACAGTCGCTTTAATACGTTAAAGCGGTGTTAGAGAGGGGAAAAGATATTATGAGATTCGATCGTCGTATTTCGCGCCGCAGCTTTCTGGCAGCAGCAGGCGTATCCGCAGCAGCTCTGGCCCTGACGGCCTGCGGAGGCTCCAGCTCCACGGCAGCGTCTACCGCTGCCTCCACCGGTGCTTCCAGCGCAGCTGGCACTGCCGCAGGCGGCACCCTGAACATCATGCTGGAGACTGAGGTCCAGTCTCTGGACCCGCAGATCGCCACCGACGGCACCTCCTTCGAGGTCATCGCCGACTACACTGACGGTCTGATGCAGATGGACGCCGACGGCGCAGCTGTCCCGGCCCTCGCTGAGACCTACGACATCAGCGAGGACGGCAAGACTTATACCTTCCACCTGCGCGATGCAAAGTGGTCCAACGGTGACGCCGTCACCGCAGCCGACTTCGTGTTCGGCTGGCAGCGTGCTGTTGACCCCGCCAATGCTTCCGAGTATTCCTATATGCTGTCTGACATCGGCAGGTGGTCAACGCCGCAGAGATCATTGCTGGTGAGAAGCCCGTCACGGATCTAGGCGTGACCGCAGTGGATGACAAGACCCTCGAAGTTCAGCTGAACGTCCCTGTCAGCTACTTCCTGAGCCTGATGTACTTCCCCACCTTCTACCCTGTCAACGAGGCATTCTTCAACACCTGCAAGGATACCTTCGGCACCAGCCCCGACACCGTCCTGTCCAACGGTGCATTCATCATGACCGACTACCAGCCCGCTGCTACCGCATTCGAGCTGACCAAGAACCCCGACTACTACGACGCTGCAAACATCGCTCTGGATGGTCTGGCCTATCAGGTCATCAAGGACAGCCAGCAGGCTCTGATGAGCTTCCAGACCGGCGCACTGGATCTGACCCTGCTGAACGGTGAGCAGGTGGATCAGGTAAAGGACGACCCCCAGTTTACCAGCGTGGGCGCCGGCTACCTGTGGTACATCAGCCCCAACATCGATGCGGTGCCTGAACTGGCAAACGAGAACCTGCGCAAGGCTATGACCTTTGCTCTGGACCGCGACGCCATCACCGGCGACGTCCTGAAGGACGGCTCTGCTCCCTGCTACACCGCCGTTCCCCCACAGTTCGCCACCGGCCCGGACGGCAGCGATTTCAGCGCCGACCAGACCAAGTTCGCTGATTCCTGCGCATTCGATGCAGCCAAGGCAGCCGAGTATTACGAGACCGCCAAGAGCGAGCTGGGCAAGGACAGCTTCTCCTTCGACATGATCGTTGATGCCGACGATGCACCTCAGAAGGTGGCACAGGTCGTCAAGGAGCAGCTCGAGACCACTCTCCCCGGCCTGACCGTGAACCTGACCGTCGAGCCCAAGAAGCAGCGCGTGCAGGATATGCAGGACGGTAACTTCCAGCTGGGCCTGACCCGCTGGGGTCCCGACTACGCTGACCCCATGACCTACCTGGGTATGTGGGTCACCGGCAACTCCAACAACTACGGTCTGTGGAGCGACGCCGAGTTTGACTCCATCATCGAGGAATGCACCACCGGCGACCTCTGCACCGATCCCGAGGGCCGCTGGGCAGCTCTGTACGATGCAGAAGCCATCGTTCTGGAGCAGGCAGTCATCTTCCGCTGTACGGCCAGTGCAATGCCGAGATGATCTCCAGCGCCGTTACCGGCGTGGATTTCCACCCGGTGGCTCTGAACCGTGTGTACAAGCGGGCCGCAAAGAACGCTTAAAGAAAAAACGCTGAACAAAGGCCGCACAGTGCCCGCAAAAGCCACTGTGCGCCTTTTTGGCATTGTACCTGTCCGCGGCCTGCGCACGACTGACCGCGGACAGGAAAACCAAAGGGGGTTCACCTGACGTGAAAAAATATACGCTCAAGCGTATCCTCACCTCGCTGTTTACGCTGCTGGCCATCCTGCTGGTGCTGTTCATCCTGATGCAGCTGATGCCCGGCTCGCCCTTCAACGACGAAAAGCTGACAGCCGATATGAGAGCCGCGCTCTATGCAAAATACGGCCTTGACCAGCCGATCTACATCCAGTTCTTCCGCTACGTAGGCAATATGCTCCGGGGCGATCTGGGTGTGAGCTACAACATCTCCAAAAATACGCCTATCTCCCAGCTCATCCAGTCCCGCCTGCCCATCTCGATTCAAATCGGCGGCATGGCCGTTACGCTGGGCGCTCTGGTGGGCCTTGTGCTGGGCATCATCGCTGCCTCAAGCGGGATACCATTTTCGACACCATCGCCACCATCATCTCGGTCATCGGCGTGTCGGTGCCGTCCTACGTTTTCGCACTGGCTCTGAGCTACACCTTCGGCTTCAAGCTCCGCTGGTTCCCGATGCTGTTCTCCGCAAAGGATGTCTTAGGTTCGAGTGTCCTGCCCAGCGTGTCGCTGTCCATGTTCACCATGGCATCCATCGCCCGCTTCACCCGAAGCGAGATGATAGAAGTCCTCGACTCTGACTATATGCTGCTGGCCGAGAGCAAGGGCATCTCCGGCCCGGCGCTGATCTTCCGCCACGCCCTGCGCAATGCGCTTATTCCTATCATCACCGTGCTGGCCCCGCTCATCGTTGATTTGATGACCGGCTCGCTGGTGGTCGAGAAAATTTTCGCCATCCCCGGCGTGGGCAGCCTGCTGGTGACGGCCATCCAGTCCAACGACTACAACGTGGTCATTGGTCTGAGCTTCATCTACAGCGCCATGTACATTGGCATCATGCTGGTCGTTGACCTGCTGTACGGCATCATCGACCCGCGCATCCGTCTGGCAAAGGGGGACGACTGATATGGCAGAAAAAGCGATTCGACTGGGCGGCGAAAGCACCGCCGCAGCCATCACGCAGGCCGTGCAGGAACTGTACCCTGAGCACAAGTTCACCGAGGCAGAGTTTGCCCGGAAGGACAACGCGGCTGAAATCGCGGTGGATACCAACTTCGCGGCCCAGAGCTTCTGGAAAGACGTCCGCATCCGCTTCTTCCGCAAGAAGAGCGCCGTGCTGGGCCTCGTGATGATCATGATCATCCTGCTGCTGGCCATCTTTGGCCCGGGAATGAATGCTTATACTTATTCCGGCCAGGATCTGAGCCAGAAGAACTTCGCGCCTCGCGTCCCCGGCATCGAGCAGTTCGGCATTCTGGACGGCAGCGAAAAGATGAGCACGACCACCGGTACCAAGATCGTCAACAACTATGTCGAAAAAGGCAAGGATGACGTCTACTACTGGTTCGGCAGCGACCTCTATGGCCGCGACATCTGGACCCGTACCTGGGAAGCGCCCGCGTCTCCCTTATCATCGCCGTGGCGGCTGCCGTCATTGATATGGTCATCGGCATGAGCTACGGCCTCATCTCGGGCTACTTCGGCGGCAAGGTGGATATGCTGATGCAGCGCTTTCTTGAAGTTGCCAACGGCATCCCCCGTCTGGTCATCGTTACGCTGCTGCTTCTGGTGCTGCAGCCCGGCATGATCACCATCATCTTCGCTCTGATGCTGACCGAGTGGGTGGGCATGAGCCGCATCGCCCGCGCCGAGATGCTCAAGCTGAAGGACCAGGAATTCGTTCTGGCTTCCCGCACTCTGGTGCCGGCAGCTTCTTCATTATCTTTAAGGAAGTGCTGCCCAACATCATCGGACCCATCATCACTCAGGTCATGTTCAGCATCCCCACCGCGATCTTTACCGAGGCATTCCTTTCCTTCGTGGGTCTGGGCATCCCGGTGCCGCAGTGCTCGCTGGGTTCCCTGATCAGTGAGCTGTACAACAGCTTCACCACCCATCCCTATCAGATCATCCCGCCCATCGTGGTCATGAGCCTGCTGATGCTCAGCTTCAACCTGCTGGCCGACGGCCTGCGCGAGGCACTTGACCCCAAGATGAAGAGTATGTAAGGAGGCGCACAACATGCCTGATACGAAAAGAGAACAGGTCTTGTCGGTGCGAGACCTTGATATTACCTTTAAGACGACGGCCGGCCCCGTCCACGCCATCCGCGGCGTGAACATCGACCTGTACAAGGGCGAGACGGTGGCGCTGGTGGGTGAGTCTGGTTCCGGTAAGTCTGTCACCATGAAGGCGGCCATGGGCATTCTGGCCCAGAACGCCAAGGTGAACAGCGGCAGCATCCAGTTCAGCTACCATCACGCCGACGGCAGTCCTGAAACCGTCGATCTGCTGCAAAAAGATAAAAAGTGGATCCGCCGCCACATCAACGGCAAGCGCATCGCCATGGTCTTTCAGGACCCCATGACCAGCCTTGACCCCACCATGACCATCGGCAAGCAGATCATGGAAGGGATGCTCTGGCACTTCAAGATGCCCAAGGCTGAGGCATATCAGAAGGCCCTCAAGCTGCTGGAAGAAGTCGGTATCACTGACGCCGAAAAGCGAATGAAGAGCTACCCGCACCAGCTGTCCGGCGGTATGCGTCAGCGCGTGGTCATCGCGATCGCGCTGTCCTGCGACCCGGACTTGCTCATCTGCGATGAGCCCACCACCGCACTGGATGTGACCATTCAGGCGAAGATCCTCGAGCTCATCCGCAGCATCCAGAAGGAGCGCGGCATTTCGGTCATCTACATCACCCATGACCTCGGCGTCGTGGCAAAGGTGGCCGATTATGTCGATGTCATGTACGCGGGCAAGATCGTGGAGACCGGCACCATCGACGAGATCTTCTACGACCCGCGCCACCCCTACACCTGGGGCCTGCTGTCGGCCATGCCCGACCTCGATACCGCCGACGAGCGTTTGTACACCATCCCCGGTTCGCCGCCGAACCTGCTGCATGAGAAGGCCGGCGACGCCTTTGCACCCCGCAACAAGTACGCGCTGGAGATCGACGACGAGATCGACCCGCCCATGTTCAAGATCAGCGACACCCACTTTGCAGCCACCTGGCTGCTGGACCCCCGCGCTCCCAAGGTGGAGATGCCGCCTGAGCTGAAAGACCGTGTGGCCCGTATGAGCGCAGAAGCAAAAAAGATCGAGGAGGCGGAGTAAATGGCAGCACAGAGCGCTACCCCTCTTCTGAAGGTCGAGGGACTGAAGCAGTATTTCAAGGTGAACAAGAACTTTACCGTCAAGGCTGTGGACGATGTCAGCTTTGAAATTTATCCCGGCGAGACGTACGGTCTGGTGGGTGAGTCCGGCTCGGGCAAATCCACCATTGGCCGCAGCATCATCCGGCTGTATGATCCCACCGCAGGCAAAATCACCTTCGACGGGCAGGACATCAGCGGACGTCTGTCTCACGCCCAGAACAACACCCTGCGCACCCAGATGCAGATGATATTCCAGGACCCGATGGCGTCCCTGAACCCCCGCAAGAAGGTGGAGGACATCATCGGCGAGGGTCTGGACATCCACCATATGTACAAGACCCAGGACGAGCGCCGCGAAAAGGTGGAGAAAATTCTGGAAAAGGTCGGCCTTGCGCCCGAGCATGCTGAGCGTTATCCTCACCAGTTCTCCGGCGGTCAGCGCCAGCGCGTCGGCATCGCCCGCGCCCTCATCATGAACCCGAAGCTCATCATCGCCGACGAGTGCATCTCGGCACTGGACGTGTCGATCCAGGCACAGGTCGTCAACCTGATGAAGGACATCCAGCAGGAGACCGGCACGGCCTATCTGTTTATCGCACACGACCTGTCCATGGTCAAGTACATCTCCGACCGTATCGGTGTGCTCCATCTGGGCCACCTGCTGGAAACGGGTACCACGGAAGAAATTTTTGCAAATCCCATTCATCCCTACACCCGGAGCCTGCTGTCGGCTATCCCGCTGCCGAACCCGGTGGTGGAAAAGCGCCGCGTGGCCGAGACTTACGACTATGCCACTTCCGGCATCGACTACAGCAAAGGCACCAGCCATCTCGTCAGCGGCAGCCACTACGTCAAGTGTACCGATGAAGAGTTTGCAAAGTGGTGCAAATAAAATGAAAACGCAAGTCTCTTGACAACCTGCGTTCTAACGTCTATAATGAAGACAAAGAAAGGCGCTGTCCGCTCAGTGGTCAGCTCCCTCCTCTATCACGGAAATTTAAGAATAAATGACCGCTTGAGTTTGGTAGACTGTAGGGCGGTCATTTTTCTTGTCATTTTTTAGAATAGTGCTTTGCCCGAGGCTTGTCACGAAAGACATCCCTCGAGATCATCCATGTCACATTGATGACACCGATGATGACTGTGGCCAAAAGGTTCAGTGCAGAAAAAACGATATTCAAAATATCCATGATGGAATCCTCCTTCAAGTCTTTCATGTATAAATGATTAAGACCATCCGGAGGATGACAAAAATTGGACTTCCTCCGGACGGCACACGAACGTGATGCGAGGAGGGAGCATGACCGCTGCACTTGCAGGACAGCGCCTCTCTAATCACAGAATAACACAAATAGCAATGGATTTCAATGGCACGGCCTACCTTATATAGTGGGATTCAAAATGTCTTCGGGCAGGGCGTTGTATTCCACACGGAAATTTGGTATCATATACAATATGGCTTTTGTTATGTGATGCGGCGCGATTTGCGCCCGGAGAGATATTGGGAGGAACGATATGATAATCCCCGGCATCCTGTTTCTTTTGGGATTGCTCTGCCTTATCAAGGGCGGTGACTGGTTCGTGGACGGCGCATCGGCGCTGGCCCGCCGGTTCCATCTGCCGGAGCTGCTCATCGGCGCAACGGTGGTGTCTATCGGCACTACCCTGCCCGAGGTGATGGTGTCCACCATCTCGGCGGTGTCCGGCCACGGCGAGATCGCCTACGGCAACGCCATCGGTTCTGTCATCTGCAACGCGGCCCTCATCGCGGCCATTACGGTGGCCGTGCGGCCCGGCAAGGTGGACCCCAAGACCCTGCGTGTGCCGGTGGCTTTCTTCTTTGCAGCTGCGGCTATCTACTGCGTGGCAGCTTACGGCATGGGCCGCTTTACCCGTCCGATGGGCCTGCTGATGTTGGGGATGTTCGTGGCCTATATGGCGGCGAATGTCTGGCAGATGAAAAATGCTCCGGCAGAGCCGGAGCATGAGGAAGAGCCGATGGGCATCGGAAAAATCGTCTTGCTGCTGGTGGTGGGCGCAGCCCTCATCGCGCTGGGCGCGAACCTGCTGGTGGACAACGGCACCATCATCGCGCAGGCGATGGGCGTGCCGGAATCGGTCATCGCGCTGACCTTCGTGGCGCTGGGTACCTCGCTGCCTGAGCTGGTCACGGCCATTACTTCGCTGATGAAGGGCCACAGCGACCTCTCGCTGGGCAATGTCGTGGGTGCGAATGTCTTCAACCTCGTGCTGGTCAGCGGAATGTCGGTGACACTGGCACCGTTTGAAATCCCTCAGAGCGCGACCCTGTTCGGTATCAACTCGAGTCTGGTGCTCGAGCTGCCCGTGATGCTGCTGGTGATGGTGCTGCTGACCATCCCGGCGCTGGTGCGTGGAAAGCTCTCCCGTGTGCAGGGTGTGGCGCTGCTCTGTATCTATGCCGCATTCTGCGCAGTGCAGTTTACAATGTAAAACTGCGCAAATCGACAAAAAGCAATCTTTTCTCTGTTGACAAGCGTTGGCAGGATCCTTTATTATAAGAGTATAATGGTTCGCCCAATAGGGCGGACAGAGAAAATGACCGCCGCGGAGCAGGAGACCGCAGCGGTCATTTTTGCTTGTCTTGAAAAATGTTGTCAGGAAACGAACACTGCCACGACGAGCGCCTGGCCGCCGATGACGCCGACGGCAAAGCCGGATCTCTGGCAGTCGTAAGGCTGATAAGAATCCGACGAAACCAGAAGATTCCGATTGTCGATGAGCTTTCCAGCAACGGGGCCAAACTCTACATCTTCTTTCAGGACGCCGTCCTCCAGAATGTCGGCAGAGAGGAAGGAATAACTGACCCAGTAAGTTTCGCTGGGCGAGGGAGAAATTCTGCTCAGAACAGCGTCGGCACAATTCGCGCGGCAATATTCATCTTCGGGATTTTCGGCTAAAAACTCGACCGCTTTGTTGATGTCGCCGCCGGAGTTCTGCGCAAGATACAGAAATACTGTCTCAGCAGCAGAGTCACTGCCCTGTATAAAATGGTTGGAGATCTGGACGCGGTGGAAATACTCCTGATTCAGAGCAGAAAGAAGCTGTGTCTTTCCCTGAGAGCTGTCATCCGGGGGAATGTCTGGCGGCTGGACAAACTGTCCTGTTCCTGCCCTGATCTGACAGCTGCAGAGCAGAAGCAGGAGACTGAGAACAGCTCCACAAATAAAACTGCATCGTCTGACACACTGCATCATGGTGGGACCTCCTGCCGGCATGGCGCGATTTCGCTGAGATGAAGCAGAAACGATGAAATACAACTCGCTGCAGCGCTTTTCATCTTTTATGACACAATGATATGATTTCAACGACAGAATGTCAATGTCTTTGCAGAAACTCGAAAAAATCTGGAAAAATAGCCAATGTGGGCTGTTGAAATTTGACGTATCAGACAATTTTTGGAAAATGAAAAACAGCCCCGACTAAAAAGCGGGGCTGCTGCAATTACTGGGGGAATATTGAATTTTTTACTCGAGGCTCAAGCTGTCCAGTACTTCATTCACTACATCCAGCGCCACCTGTCCGGGTGCGCTGGCCTGCCCGGGGTTGGCGAAGGTCATGGCAGAGCCGAACGTCTCACCGCACAGGCGGCTCACTGCACCCAGCGCACCCATGCTCATGGTGATGACGGGCGTTTCGGGGTGCTGCTCTGCCATCTCTGCTGTGGCGCCCAGCAATTCGAGGACGTCAGATGGAGAGTTCGGCATCACAGCCAGTTTGGGCAGGTCGGCTCCGGCCTGCTGCATGGCGGTCAGGCGTGCGACCATCTCCGTCCGGGACGGCGTTTTGTGGAAATCATGGCTGGAACAAACCACTGCGACACCGGCCTTGTGCGCCTGCCCGATGAGGGCCGGAAGTTCTTCTTGATTCGGGAAGAACTCGACGTCAAGCAGATCGGCACAGTCGCTGACACAGACCGTGCCGCAGAAATCAGCGTATTGCTGCGGCGTCAGGGAGGTTTCTCCACCCTCTGCTTTGGTACGGAAGGTCACGAGCAGGAGCTTTTCGCCCAGCGCTGCTCGCAGACCGGACAGCACCCGATTCAGTGCGGCAGCATCCAGAGCATCAGAAAACCAGTCGGCCCGCCACTCGATGCAGTCAGCTTTCAGCGCGGACAGCCACCTGGCCTCACGGAGAATATCGTCCTCTGTGCGGGCGACGATGGGCAGGATGACTTTCGGGCGGCCTGCGCCGATGCAGCAGCCGCGGATGGTGATGCTGGACATGATAACTACCTCACTGCAAAAAAGATACTTTCATCATACGGCCTGTCCCGCCGCTTGTCAAGCCTGCCGGAGCAAAAACCGAAAGCAAGTCGTTTTTTGTGGAAATTTGCACTTGCGGGATGGCCGAAAATCGTTTACAATAAGCGCAGCAAAGGCAGTGTGGCCCGCATGGGGCTGCGCTGCCTTTTTCGTCTTGGGAGGGAAAGAAAATGAAGGAAATGAAAACGACTGCGCAGGTGCTGGTGGACTGTCTGGAAGCTGAGGGCGTCGATGTGATGTTTGGCATTCCGGGCGAAGAGACGCTGGATCTGATGTTTGCGATTCGAGACAGCAAGATACGCTTCATCCCGGTGCGCCACGAGCAGGGTGCGGCTTTTATGGCGGATGTCTATGGCCGTCTGACCGGCCGGGCCGGCGTCTGCCTGTCCACCCTTGGCCCCGGTGCTACCAACCTTGTCACCGGTGTGGCGGATGCTTATCTGGACGGTGCGCCTCTGGTGGCCATCACCGGACAGGTCGGCACCGACCGGATGCAGCTCACCAGCCACCAGTACCTTGACCTGACCGCGATGTTTGAGCCTATCACCAAGCGCTCGAAGCAGATCATCCGCCCCGACACGGTGGGCGAGATCGTGCGGCTGGCCTTCAAGCACGCCGAAAAGGGCAAGCCGGGCGCGACCCATATCGACCTGCCCCAGAATATCGCAAAAATGCCCGCCGACGCTGTGCCGCTCAAGCGCCAGCAGATGCATGAGGTCTATGCCGACCCGACCCACATTGCAGCGGCAGGAAAAATCATCAGTGAGGTGAAAAATCCGGTCATCCTTGCAGGCGCAGGTGCCGTGCGCGGCCATGCCGCCGCCGCTGTCACCGAGCTGGCTGACCGTCTGCACATTCCGGTGGTCAATACCATGATGGCCAAGGGCATCATCCGATGGACGACAAGTACAGCCTCTGGACCATCGGCATCCCGCAGAAAGACTATGTCAACCAGCTCTTCGATCGGGCGGATGTGGTCATCGCTATCGGTTACGACATCGTGGAGTGCGCACCGGCCAAGTGGGGCGCACGGGAGAATATGACCATCGTCCACATCGACAGCGCCCCCGCCGATGTCAACAAGCGGTATCAGCCGCTGTGGAAGTAGTGGGCGACATTTCAGAAAGTCTGTATGAGATACTGCGCTGCGCTCGCCGCACTGGTGAGCCGGAATTTGCACTGGCTCTCCGCCAGACGATGGTGGCAGAGCATGAGGCAATGGCGGCGGACGACAGCTGCCCCATGAAGCCGGCACGCATCCTCGCCGATGTGCGGAAGGTCATGGGCCGCGACGACATCGTGGTCAGCGACGTGGGCGCCCATAAGATGTGGATCGCCCGCCACTACGACTGCTATGAGCCCAACACCTGCCTCATCTCCAACGGCTTCGCCAGCATGGGCTTCTCCATCCCGGGTGCGTTCGCGGCAAAACTTCTCTATCCGGAGAAGAAGGTGCTGGCGGTCTGCGGCGACGGCGGATTCATGATGAACAGTCAGGAGCTGGAAACAGCGGTGCGGGAGCATGTGCCTTTTGTGACCCTCATTTGGGAGGACTCCAGCTACGGTCTCATCAAGTGGAAGGAGCAGGAGCAGTTCGGCGGCGAGCACTGCTATGTGGACTTCTCGAACCCCGATTTCAAGCTGCTGGCAGAGGCTATGCGCTGCAAGGGCTATCGCGTCGAGAAGGCAGAGGAACTTATCCCCACGCTGGAAGAGGCTTTCAAACAGGATGTCCCAGTGTCATCGTGGTGCCGGTAGACTATAGTGAGAATATGAAGCTTACGGAACACCTCAAACAGGTGTATGCCCAGAAGTAACTATTATATATAAGAGAGAGCATCCGTTTGCCCGGTGAAGGCAGCAGATGCTCTTCTTATTATATATGGTGCAACGCCCCCTCCATTGGGAGGAGCCGCACGCCGCAGGTGTGCTGAGTCGGTGCCAAAGCAGGGACTGATTTCAAGCAAAAAACTAGTGGATGTATACAAAAGCGAAAAAAGAGCAAAAAACTTGTAAAAAAGACTTGCAAAGTGGCCCGGCGTATGGTATTATACTTGAGCGCCAAGCGCTGAGACAAAAGAATGACTTCTGAGTCCCAGCTGGAAGTAAAGCGAAAAGAACCAATAGACGTCCGAAAGTTCCGGTCAGCGCCGAGAAACCGAGAACGCTCCAAGTTCGATAAGAAACGAAAAAATTCGAAAAAAGAGCTTGACAAAAAATCACTTCTGTGATAAAATAATCAAGTTGTCAGCCGCATGGCTGAGGCGCTACAGGACCTTGAAAATTGAACAATATCGAAAAACTTGTAACGGAACCTATTTTCGTGTTGGAAAAACACGTTAAACAATTCCAAACAAAGTAATTCACACAGG
>ENA-OQCN01000775-OQCN01000775.1-human-gut-metagenome-genome-assembly--contig:-NODE-775-length-16863-cov-3.519598_pt1 | contig 16863 bp, 21 predicted proteins | sample MGYA00242497_ERZ504576 | MGnify/ENA primary metagenome ERZ504576 (study PRJEB26092, sample SAMD00036296) | human gut metagenome | host: Homo sapiens | study: EMG produced TPA metagenomics assembly of... | reverse complement strand
TATTTTTTTTCAAGATTCAGACATAAAACACTAAAAATTTACACCCGCCAAAGTTGTAAAATGAGTTCCCCGGAGAAGGGTGGTTCACAACTTAGTGCTGGCAATCGCATCAAGCCGGGATCCGTTTTGTGACTTTGGGAGAAAATTAGAAGTCTTTGTATGCCTGTTCACAATACAGTGTTGTGCTGCCACGGACGGCAGCACAAGTCTTAATGTGCCCGGATGGCACATTTAAGACGCACACGTCACTCCGGCATAAAACTAAATCAGGCATACTTAGACTTTCTTATTTTCGGACAACGGAACAAAACAGTCCCGGCTTGATGCAATTTGCCAATCTAAAATCCCCAGAACCACCCTACACGAGGAAACTCATGTCACCCACAAACCATCATTGGTGGCAGCTTATTATAATGACGGTGTGAAAAATACTTGTAAAATCAGGAAAGTCCTGTAAAATAAAACATAGACTGCAATGAGATAAACAGTATGGTATGGTGAACAATATCAGAAAAAAAGCACGAAGATGCAGGAGGATACATATGGAACAGTTAAAAGCAGTAATACTTGCAGCAGGCAAAGGAACGCGAATGAAATCGGATCTGCCGAAAGTGGTACATACAATCGAAGGAAAATGTCTGGTGGACTATGCGATTGAAGCTGCGATCGGAGCAGGTGCAGAGGACATCTGTCTGGTTGTCGGATACAAATATGAGGTGGTACGGGAGACGATCCTGCATCAGGAAGTAAACTTTGTATTACAGGAGGAGCAGCTTGGAACCGGTCATGCGGTGCGTTGTGCAAAAGATTTCTTAGGGAATGAGGGACAGACAATGATCCTGTTTGGGGATACGCCTTTAATCACGGCAGAAACCTTAAAGCGTTTAAGAGAATATCACACAGAGAATAAGAATACGGTTACTGTATTATCTGCCATGGTGGAAGATCCGACAGGATATGGAAGAATCATCCGTGATGCGGACGGTAATTTTGTGAAAAGTGTAGAGCATAAAGATGCGAGTGAGGAAGAGAGAGCATCGCATGAGATTAATTCCGGTATGTATATTTTTGATACAAGGGAATTAAAAGAGGCACTTGAAAAAATCCAGCCGAATAATGCACAGGGCGAATATTATCTGCCGGATACGCTGACAATTATAAAGGATAAAGGACTGAAAGTAGATGCGTTTGCCTTAAGTGACCCGGAGGATATCATGGGCGTGAACGATCAGGAGCAGTTAAAATCAGCGGCAGAGGTCATCCGCAGACGAAATCAGGCAAAATAGATGGGATGGAAAGATTTATTCCGGTCACTGTGGATAAAAGATACAGAAATGGAGAAATACATGTTTTTGATCGTAGGGCTCGGAAATCCGGGGAAACAGTATGAGCATACCAGACATAATATCGGATTTGATGTCATGGATGCGCTTGCAGAGAAATATAATATCAGTATCAGTGAAAAAAACATAAGGCACTCTGTGGAAAAGGTGTCATAAACGGGGTGAAAGTTGTGCTGGCGAAACCGCAGACCTATATGAACTTGAGCGGGGAGAGCGTGGCGGAGCTGGTCAATTATTACAAGATGGATCCGGAAGAGGAGATGATCGTGATCTATGATGACATCAGCCTTGCGCCGGGAAATCTGCGCATCCGCAAAAAAGGAAGTGCGGGTGGGCACAATGGAATCAAAAATATCATTGCGATGACCGGGACGCAGAATTTTTTGCGCATCAAAGTCGGTGTCGGGGAAAAACCGGCGGGATGGGATCTTGCAGATCATGTGTTAGGACATTTTGATGCCGCAGACCGCGCGGAAGTTGAGAAAGCGATCGGCATGCCGTGGAGGCAGCAGAAATGATGATCACCGGTGAGACGGATGCAGCGATGAACCGTTATAATGTGAAAAAGAAGGAAGAGTGAAAAGGAGTATCATGAAAACTTTTACTGAACCTTTGAAAGAGCTCAAAGAATTTGAAACCTTAAGTGCGGGGGTGCATGATCTGCGTGGTATTGCACAGATCTCAGGATGTATTGACGCGGCAAAACCACATATCATGTATAGTGTAAACAATGGTTCTGGAAACAGAATCATTGTTACGTTTCAGGAGCAGAGAGCAAAAGAAATCTATGAAGAATATCGTTTCTTTGATCCGAAGGCAGCATATTATCCTGCAAAAGATATCCTGTTTTACCAGTCGGATATCCGTGGAAATGTGCTTACCGCGGAGCGTATCAATGCATTAAAAATGCTCGCGGAGGAGTCATCCTGCACCATAATAACTACGTTTGACGGTCTAATGAATCCAATGCCAATGCCGGAAAAATTTATCCAGGAAGTCAAAAAGGTTTCCGTCGGAGATATATTAAATCTGGAAGAACTCACAAAACATCTGGTGGAACTTGGTTATGAGAAGAACTATCAGGCGGAAACGATGGGAGAATTTTCCGTGCGCGGTGGAATTTTAGATATCTTTCCACTGACGGAAGACAATCCGTTTCGAATCGAATTCTGGGGGGATGAGGTTGATTCCATCCGTTCTTTTGATGCGGAAAGCCAGCGCTCGATTGAAAATTTGGAGGAGATTTCGATCTATCCTGCCTGCGAGCTTGTTCTGACGGCAGAGGAGCGGCAGGAGGGAATCAAAAGAATTTTAAAAGAAGCAGACAAGGTATCCGCAAAACTCCGGAAAGAAATGAAAACGGAGGAGGCGCACCGCACCAAAAGTGCTGCAGCACAGATCGCAGAGGAAGCGGGAGAACTGGGCATCAGCGCGGGACTTGACGCATATCTGTCCTATTTCTGTGAGGAGCGGGTGTCCTTGCTTGATTATTTTAACAGGGAGAACACCGTTATTTTTGTGGATGAACTGGCACGTTCCATCGAGCGCGGTATGGTGACGGAAACAGAATTTTCTGAGAGCATGAAGCAGCGTCTTGAAAAGGGATATATTCTGCCGGGACAGATGCGGGAGCTTTTTTCCTGCAAAGAAATACTGGCAAAAATGGAAAAGATGGCATGCATTTCCCTGGTGGCGCTGGACTTAAAAAACAGCCATGTGGATATCAAAGAAAAATTTGTCATCGATTCAAAGACCGTCAACCCGTACAATAACAGTTTTGATCTTCTGGTCAAAGACCTCACCCGCTATAAGAAAAACGGATACCGTGTGATCTTACTTTCCGGATCAAGGACGCGTGCAAAGCGGCTGGCAGAAGACCTGATGGCGGAGGAACTGAATGCATTCTATTCAGAAGATTTTGATCACGAGGTAAAACCGGGTGAGATCATGACCGGTTACGGAAAAATAAAAAAAGGTTATGAATATCCGCTGCTTAAATTTGTTGTGATCTCAGAGAGCGATATTTTCGGCAGTGAAAAGAAGAAAAAGAAGCACCACCGTACCTATGAGGGAGAAAAGATCGCAAGTTTTACCGACCTTAACATCGGTGATTATGTCGTGCATGAAAATCATGGACTTGGCATCTACCGTGGAATCGAAAAAATAGAGGTCGATAAGACGGTCAAAGATTACATCAAAATAGAATATGCAGGTGGTGGAAACTTATATATCCTCGCAACGCAGTTAGAGCTGATCCAGAAATATGCCGGCGCGGATGCAAAGAAGCCGAAACTGAACAAATTAGGCGGACAGGAATGGAATAAGACAAAGACAAAGGTGCGCGGTGCGGTAAAAGAGATCGCACAGGATCTTGTAAAACTTTATGCACAGAGACAGGATCAGGAGGGATTTGTCTACGGCCGGATACCGTCTGGCAGAGAGAGTTTGAGGAAATGTTTCCGTTTGAGGAAACGGAGGATCAGGAGCTTGCAATCGAGGCGACCAAAAAAGATATGGAGAGCACAAAGATCATGGACCGCCTGATCTGCGGGGATGTCGGTTACGGCAAGACGGAGATCGCAATCCGTGCGGCTTTAAGGCAGTACAGGATGGAAAACAGGTCGCTTTTTTAGTGCCGACAACGATCTTAGCGCAGCAGCATTACAATAACTTTGTGCAGCGTATGAAAGATTTTCCGGTCAACATTGATCTTTTGTGTCGTTTCCGGAGCAGTGCGGAGCAGAAAAAGACGGTGGAGGCGCTGAAAAAAGGAAGTGTTGATATCATTATCGGAACGCACAGACTGCTTTCAAAAGACGTAGTATACAAAGATCTTGGGCTTCTGATCATTGACGAGGAACAGCGTTTCGGTGTGACGCATAAGGAAAAGATCAAGCAGTTAAAGACCAATATTGATGTTCTGACGCTCACGGCAACACCGATTCCAAGGACACTGCACATGAGCCTGATCGGGATCCGTGATATGAGTGTGTTAGAGGAACCGCCGATGGATCGTGTGCCGATCCAGACGTATGTGATGGAATATAATGAAGAACTGGTGCGTGAGGCAATTTCCAGGGAACTCTCCCGTGGAGGACAGGCATATTATGTATACAACCGTGTGCGGGAGATCGCAGATGTGGCAGCAAAGATCGCAGAGCTTGTACCGGAGGCGAACGTTGCTATGCGCACGCAGATGAAAGAGACAGAGTTAGAGAACATCATGTACCGTTTTATCAACGGAGAGATCGATGTACTTGTTTCTACAACGATCATTGAGACGGGACTTGATATCTCAAATGTCAATACAATGATCATCCACGATGCCGATAATATGGGACTGTCGCAGCTCTACCAGCTCCGCGGGCGTGTTGGCAGGTCCAACCGGACGGCGTATGCGTTTTTAATGTACCGCAGGGATAAAATGTTAAAAGAGATCGCAGAAAAAAGACTTGCTGCGATCAAGGAGTATACGGAACTTGGAAGTGGCTTTAAGATCGCCATGCGTGATCTTGAGATCCGTGGTGCAGGAAATCTGCTCGGCGCAGAGCAGCATGGACATATGGAGCGGTCGGATACGATCTTTACTGCAAAATGTTAAACGAGGCAGTGAAGGAAGCAAAAGGTATGGATGTTGCGGAAAGTTTTGATACCTCGATCGATATTGATATTGATGCGTATATTCCGATGGGATACATTCCGAATGAGATGCAGAAACTTGACATTTATAAGCGCATCGCAGGCATTGAGACGGCGGATGAGTCAGAAGAAATGTTAGAAGAGCTGATCGACCGGTTTGGAGATCCGCCAAAGTCTGTCGAAAATCTGCTTTATATTGCAAGGGTAAAATCCATGGCACATCATCTTTACTTTACAGATATTGCACAGAAAGGTGATACACTGCGGTTCACCCTGTATGAGAAAGCGAAGATCAATGTGGCGGCAATTCCGGAGTTTACCGCTTCCTTTGACAAACATGTGAAGTTTACCATGGATGCAAAGGAACCATATTTTACCTATTTCCTGAAACTGAATACCAGGGAAAAATATGTGGAAGCAAAAGATGTGATGGAAACATTTTTGCAGCGTGCAGGGGAGATGCTGATGGAAAAATAACTTGCGGCTTTTTACAAAACGAATTATAATAAACTGAATGACTGCCCATATCGGAAAAAGAGGGCACTGAGGAATATATGAACAGCAGAAAAATTACCGCATTATTGTTAAGCAGCGCTATGGCTTTATCTGTACTGACAGGCTGTGGCGGAGTCAATAAAGATAAAACAGTGGCAACTTTAAACGGAGAGCCGGTCAAACTTGGAGTCGCAAACTTTGCAGCAAGATTTGGTCAGGCGGGAGCAGATGATTTTTATACCGCATATTTCGGAAAAAATGTCTGGACATCCGATTTATATGGAAATGGAACAACCGGGCAGGATAATTTTAAAGACAGCGTGATGGATTCCTTAGAAGATATGTACGTGTTACAGCTTCATATGGATGAGTATAATGTCAGCATTACAGACGATGAAAAAGCAGCGATCACCGCAGCAGCAGCACAGTTTATGGAAGATAACAGCAAAGATGCAATCAATGCACTTGGTGCGACGCAGGAGATTGTGGAGGAATACCTTACATTAGAGACGATCCAGAGTAAAATGAAAGCAGCAATCGTTGCAGGCGCAGATACCAATGTGACAGATGAGGAAGCAAAAACGGGTGCATACAGTTATGTGGGCATTTCTAAGACGACACATCAGGATGAGAGTGGCAATACGGTAGATTACACAGATGAAGAGAAAGAGGAGCTTGCAGCAAAGGTAGCTGACTTTGCAAAAGCAGCGAAGGAAGATGGTCTTGATGCGGCGGCAGAGGATGCAGGCTATACGGTAAGCACCGGTACTTTTACGCAGGAAGATGATTCTGTGGATGACAATCTTTTAGCAGCATTGAAAAATTTAAAAGAAGGCGAAGTAACAGATCTGATCGATGGCGACAGCTCTTATTTTGTGGCACGTCTTGATAAAGAAGTGGACGAGGATGCAACAGAGGAGACACGTCAGAGCATTATTGAGCAGCGCAAAGATGATCTGTATGATGAGACGCTCGATGGATGGAAAGAGGGCATCGAGTGGGCAGTGAAAGAAAAGTCATGGGATGACGTGAATTTCGATAACCTGTTTACAACTATAAAAGATACAGAGACAGAAAGCACGACGGAGCAGGCAACAGAGTAAAAAGAAAACGTCGAAAGCACAGTCTTTCGACGTTTTTTATGAAAATGGGAAGTTTATAGCGGGAGAAAACAGATGAAAAAAGACAATATCGTACTGATCGGGATGCCCGGAGTTGGAAAAAGTACTGTCGGAGTCATATTGGCAAAAGTACTTGGGTTCCAGTTTGTGGATGCGGATCTGGTGATTCAGGAGAAAGAAGGAAAGTTACTGCGTGAGATCATTGCAGAAGAGGGTCCGGACGGATTTATTGCAGTGGAAAACCGTATCAACAGTGAAATAGAAGCACATCATTCGGTCATTGCTACCGGGGGAAGTGTCGTATATGGAAAAGAGGCAATGGAGCACTTAAGGCAGATCGGAACTGTGATCTATTTAAAATTAGATTATGCGGATATCGACCGCAGACTGTCAGATATTAAAGGCAGGGGCGTTGTTTTAAAAGACGGACAGACGTTAAAAGACCTGTATGATGAGAGAGTTGTTCTATATGAAAAATATGCGGACATCACGATCGCGGAGGATGGCTGAACGTGGAACAGACGATCGAAAAGATCGTGGCGCAAATTCAAAAAGAATCTTTGTAAAATCACATCAATGGAATGAAAGAGTCAGAAGATGAACAAAAGATTAAAAGATAAAAAAATGCTGTCCGGCATCATTGCTGCTGGCGGATTCCTTATCATACTGGCAGGAAGTGCGCTTTCGCAGCAGACGGCATTAGGACAGAACTATCAGGGCGTGTATGTAGACGGAACATTTGTCGGGTATGTGGCGGAAAATGTCGATGTGAAGGATGTAATCCTTCAGGCAAGAAGAAAACTGGCAGAAGAATCTGCAAGCCGTTTATGCATGGATTATGAATGGTCTGTAAAAACAGAAAAGAAACCGTTTGTGCGTTTAGAAAAGAAAGAAACACTGGAAGAACAGTTAAAAAAGATATTAGCAGAGAAGACGATTGAGAGCAGGGAGCGTGCCTATACGGTTGCGATCGGTTCCTACCGTGGAAATTTTAAGACATTGGATGAAGTGTCAGATTTCTGAATCAGGTCAGAAAAAAAACGGATGAAGACAATGCCTATACTGTTGTATATCAGACGTTGGAGGGACAGATCGGTGGAATATTAACGGCTGATCTGAAAAAGGCAGAAAACGAAGACGATCCGGCGGAAACCGGGGAGAAAGAAACGCAGGATATGCAGGCATCGTCGCTTGCGGGCGTTTCCTTAGAGTCTGCAACGCAGCTTTTAGATGCCGTGACATCGGATGTAGCAGATTTTTATGAAACGGGTGTCCTTGATATGGCATTTGTGGAAAATATTGAGGTCTATGAGAATTATGTGCAGTCAGATGCGTTTACCACTGCGGATGATGCCGCTGCTGAAGTAACAAAAGAGAAAGAATCGAATAAAATATATGTAGTAGAGAGTGGTGACTGTCTCTCTGTGATCGCACTTGACCATGATACAAAAGTGGCAGATATTATGGCATTGAACGGACTTGAGAATGCAGACTCACTGCGGGAAGGACAGGAGCTTATCATTGCGGTTCCGGAACCGGATTTAAAGATCAGGCTGACTGTGGGAGAAGTTTACGAGGAAGATTATGAGGAGGAACCTGTCATTAAGGAAAATGATTCCTGGTATACCAATCAGGAGGAAGTTTTAGAAGAGGGCGTGGCAGGTCATCGTGAGAGAAACGATATTGTTGTATATGAAAACGGTGCTGAAGTGAGCAGAGAGTTAGCGCACCAGAAGATCATGACGGCAGCGAAGGCAGCAGTTGTGAGCGTGGAACGATCGTGCCGCCGACATACATTAAGCCGCTTGCCGGTGGAAGGTTTACATCAGGATTTGGAAGACGCTGGGGAAGAATGCATAAAGGTGTGGACTGGGCATGCCCGATTGGAACAACCGTGTACGCATCCTGTGCGGGAACTGTGATCCAGGCATCTTATAACGGTGGATACGGCAATAATGTGGTGATCAGCCACGCGGACGGAAGACTGACGCGGTATGCACATAACAGCAAGCTGCTGGTGAAAGTCGGCCAGAAGGTGGAGCAGGGGGAACCGATCGCACTGAGCGGAAGTACCGGACGTTCCACAGGACCACATGTGCATTTTGAAATCTACATCGGAGGGGCTGCAGTCAATCCGTTGAAGTACATCAGTAACTGATAAAAGTTGAACGGAAGTGTGCGGAAATGAAGGGCATTTTTGGGAATATCTGCATATTTACAACAAAATTGAAACTGTGATATAATTCTTGACAAAAGCACATAATAGCAACTATAATTATGTGTTTGTATGAAAAGGTTCATAGAGGTGTGGTATGGAACAATATGTCATTAAAGGAGGCAATCCGTTAGTCGGAGAAGTGGAGATCGGCGGAGCAAAAAATGCTGCGCTTGCCATTATTTCTGCGGCGGTTATGACGGATGAGACCGTTACAATAGAAAATTTACCAAATGTCAGAGATATCAATGTGCTGTTAAATGCAATCAGTGATATTGGTGCGAAGGTAGACAGACTGGATGCGCATACAGTAAAGATGAACGGATCATTTATTCATAATCTGGTTGTGGACAATGAATATATCCGTAAGATCAGAGCATCCTATTATCTGCTGGGAGCACTCCTTGGAAAATATAAACATGCGGAGGTAGCTCTTCCGGGTGGATGTGATATCGGAAGCCGTCCGTTTGATCTTCACCTGAAAGGATTCCGGGCACTTGGTGCGACGGTAGATATCCGCCATGGTCTGGTGGTTGCAGATGCAAAGCAGCTGAAAGGTACACATATTTATCTGGATAAGGTATCTGTCGGTGCAACGATCAACATTATGATGGCAGCAGCATGGCAGAGGGTAAGACAACGCTGGAGAATGCGGCAAAAGAGCCTCACGTTGTTGATGCAGCCAATTTTTTAAACAGCATGGGTGCAAATATCAGAGGCGCCGGTACGGATGTGATCCGGATTGTTGGTGTTGAAAAACTGCACAAGACAGAATATTCTATCATCCCGGATCAGATCGAAGCCGGAACATTTATGCTTGCTGCAGCAGCGACAAAGGGAGATGTCACCGTAAAGAATGTCATCCCGAAGCATTTAGAGGCAATCAGTGCGAAGCTGCTTGAGATCGGATGTGAGTGGAAGAGTTTGATGATGCGGTGCGTGTGGTATCCTCAAAACCACTGCATCACACACAGGTTACGACGCTCCCGTATCCGGGATTTCCGACAGATATGCAGCCACAGATCGCGGTTGTGTTAGGTATTTCGGAGGGTACGAGCACCGTTACGGAGAGTATTTTTGAAAACCGTTTTAAATATGTCGGTGAGCTGGCGCGCATGGGTGCCAACTTTAAAGTAGAGAGCAATATAGCGATCATCGGTGGTATTGAGAATTATACCGGAGCCCGTGTCAATGCACCGGATCTGCGTGCCGGAGCGGCTCTTGTGATCGCGGGACTTGCGGCGGAAGGCATCACGGTGGTAGACGATATCTACTATATTGAACGTGGATATGAAGAATTTGAAAAGAAACTCGCATCACTGGGGGCTGTGATCGAGAAAGTAAGCACAGAGAAAGAGATACAGAAGTTTACACTGAAAGTGTCATAGCAGTTGAAAACATGGCAGGGAAAACTGTCATGCAGGAGCTGCTATGCAGGGACTATTATGTAGAAGCTGCTAAGCAAGAGCTGTTATGCAGGGACTACGATGTAGAAGCTGCCATGGAGAGGGCGTTTCCGGGTATGGGAGACGTCTTTTACCATGGCAGTTTTTGCGCGCAGACATTCATGATGATAGCGTTTTAAGGGAAGAGGGAGAACGATGAGAAGAATATTTCAAAAAGAACTTGATATGATCCTTCACTGGAATCTTACACTGGTTGGAGGATTTCTTGGAACCTATGCGATATTGCTGCATGCAGGAAATTTTGGTTCCGCACAGACCGGAAATGTCATGGAGATGGCGGCGGCACTTACCGGAAAAAATTTTGCAGAAGTGGGGATACGATTTTTAGCATTTCTTATTTTTGGAAGTGCGATCGTGATTTCTTATCTGTTGACGAATTTTACGAAACTGGATATGCGAAAGCTGGTGCTCTGGGTAGACGCAGCAGGACTCACCGTTACAGCGATGATGCCGGAGGGGATGTCTGCGGTTGTGAGTCTTTACCCGATATTTTTCTGTTCGGCATTTCAGTGGGGCAGTTATTCCGGCGCATCGGGTATAACAGTGCAAGCATTTTTACTACGAATAATTTTAAACAGTCGCTGCTCGCATGGACACAGTTTGTATTGACAAAAGATCCGGAATTCCGGAGAAAAGGAATCATGTATACGATGACGGTACTCTCATTTTTTGTTGGTGCATGCATTGGCTGCGTATCCGTCTATACATATGGGGCATATGGTGCTTTTATAGGATTTGTACCACTGATTGTGGCACGCCTGTTTATGTACATTGGAAAGATACCGGTAGAGAATGGTACACCGGAAGAAACGGAAGAAGAAGCAAAAGAAGCACTCGAAGAGGCAAATCTGCTGGAGAACGATCAGAAACTGTGATCGTTCTCCGCAGAACCTCTGCGGTGCTGCGTTTTTACTTACAGAATACTCTGAATATGCAGATCAAGACGTGTAGAGAGATCAATACAGGAGTTGTCGTTTAACTGTACGATCGGTCTTGCGAGATGCTGCTGGTTTAACATCACAATATTGGCACTCTGTCCGTTGCTTAAAAGAACACGGTTGTTCTGATAAGTGGATGCGATATGCTGCAAAAAGGTAAGGATAAATTTTGGTTTGTATTTCTGAAGACCTTCCTGCTCAAATCGTTCAATGACCTGGAAAGGACAAAGAGGAGCGCGGTAAGAACGCGCGGCAGTCATGGCATCGTAAACATCGGCGATTGCAACAACCATCGAGAAGTCATCTAAGTCTTTCTGGGTCGCTTTCAGCGGATAACCGGATCCGTCACAGCGCTCATGGTGGAGCAGGGCAGCTTTTTTGATATGTGGATCAATATTTAAAGCTTCAATAATTCGTAGCCGAATTTTGTATGCCTTTTGACAAGATCAAATTCCTCGTCGGTATATTTGCCCGGTTTGTTTAAAATCTCATCCGGAATCTTTAATTTGCCGATATCATGCAAAAGACCGCAGAGTGTCAAAGTGTCTAAAGTGGCGGCGTCTACTTTCAGCCATTTACCGATACGGCGGCAGATCAGAGCCACATTTAAAGAATGTGCGTGAGTGCTGTCGTCGTAGGCGCGCATATTATGCAGCATATCAAAAAGTTCCAGTGATGTCTTGCAGGAATTGAACAGTTTGACTGTCTGTTCGAGAAGATCATCAGTGTCAAGCGGCTGATTGTGAAAAACATATCCCTCCATGGAGGACTTTAAAGAGTTCAGTACGAATGAATGATCAAACTGGAACGTCTGAAACTCTTTCGATGCTTTTACTTTTTGGGAGTAAGCCGGGATAAAATGCGGTGTTTCAGGATCTTTTGGTTCATCCGGATCTTCAATACACACTTCTAAAACACAATAAAAGGAAAGACGCATGATAAGCGGTCTTGTAAGTGTGACGCCCTTATCAACGATCATCTGTCCGTTTTTTGTCAGGATCTGTTCGGCAGTGACCATGCCTGGTTCAAGTTTATTGACTGTTACCTTCTTCATAAAAAACCCCATTTCATTTGTACGTCTGTCACGTTCATAATTAAGTATAGTATAGAATTTTCACATTTGAAAGTCAATCGGGTTTGTGTAAAAGGTTAAGAAAATACACCTTGACATTTGGGAAAAACAGGTGTATTCTAGCCACTGTGAGTTTTTCAACTTAATATTTTTAGAATTTTCTTATTCAGAGTGATGGAGATACAAAGGATCTGTGAAGTCACGGCAACCCCTCTACGGAAGGTGCCAACCTGAGCGAATCGTACCTGACAGTACATATATGTTCGAACAATAAGAGGATTTGATGATTGATTTACAGCTATCACTTCCACTTGTTTTTCGCAAGTGGATTTTTTGTGTAATGGAGAATTACGCAAAGAACACGAAAAACACTATCAGAAAAAGGAGCATAAAAATGGAAAAAAGATTATTTACATCCGAATCCGTAACAGAAGGACATCCTGACAAAGTCTGCGATGCAATCTCTGACGCAATCTTAGATGCATGTATGGCAGAAGATCCAATGAGCCGTGTTGCATGTGAAACAGCAAGCTGTACAGGCTTTGTTTTAGTAACCGGTGAGATCACTACAAAAGCACAGTTAGATATTCCTGCAATCGTTCGTAAAACAGTCAACGAGATCGGTTACAACGATGCAAAAACCGGATTTGACGGAAATACCTGTGCAGTTATGGTAGCGCTTGACCAGCAGTCACCGGATATTGCAATGGGTGTTGATAAGGCATTAGAGGCAAAAGAGGGTGCCTTAACAGATGATCTTGATACCGGAGCAGGCGATCAGGGTATGATGTTTGGTTATGCAACCAACGAGACACCGGAGTTAATGCCATATCCGATCTCTTTGGCACACAAACTGGCATTACAGTTAACCAAAGTAAGAAAAGACGGCACACTGACCTACTTAAGACCGGACGGAAAGACACAGGTTTCCGTAGAGTACGATGAGGCTGGAAAACCGGTACGTCTTGAGGCAGTTGTACTATCAACACAGCATGACGATGATGTGACACAGGAGCAGATCCATGCAGACATTAAAAAATACGTTTTCGATCCGATCCTTCCAAAAGAGATGATCGATGCAGAAACCAAGTTCTTCATCAATCCGACCGGACGTTTCGTAATCGGCGGACCGCACGGTGATGCAGGTTTAACAGGACGTAAGATTATCGTAGACACCTACGGCGGATATGCACGTCACGGCGGCGGAGCTTTCTCCGGAAAAGACTGTACAAAGGTTGACCGTTCTGCAGCATATGCAGCACGTTACGTTGCAAAGAACATCGTAGCAGCAGGACTTGCAGAGAAATGTGAGATCCAGTTATCCTATGCGATCGGTGTAGCACAGCCGACATCCGTTATGGTAGATACTTTCGGCACAGGTAAATTATCCGATGAGAAGTTAGTTGAGATCATTCGTGAGAACTTCGACCTTCGTCCGGCAGGAATCATCAAGATGCTTGACTTAAGAAGACCGATCTACCGTGGAACAGCAGCTTACGGCCATTTCGGGCGTACAGACTTAGACCTTCCGTGGGAGGCAGTTGATAAAGCTGAGACATTAAAAAATATCTGTAAGAGATATCTGAAATACAAAACTCATTTGTCTTCACAAAAAGTTTAGACAATTTTATATAAATTAAATGGGATTTGAAATTTTTCATGCTATAATAGGTCATAAAGGTATGTTTATGAAGGTCATAAAATACCCTTATGACCTTTTTGTGGGAACAGAAACCGGAAAGGCGAACATGTAATATGAAACTGAAATCAAAAATCATCATTTCTTTTTGTATTATCATATTTGTTCCGATCGTGCTGATGATGGCGGCACTTTTCAGTTTTCAGCGTATACAGGTGAAGGCGATTGAGCAGACTTATGGAATCAAGGAAAATAATTACAGCTATTTTTCCAATTCCATGCAGCTTTTAAGCCGTTTTACGAAAGAATGTTTCAAGGAACTGAAAGATGCGGCGAAGAATGATCCGGCACGGCTGGAGGATCAGGAATATTTAAATGAACTCAACCAGACATTAGAGGAGAAGAGTTCTTATCTGATCGTGAGAAAGGATAAAGAGTTAATTTATATCGGTGAGGATGCAAGCATTTCGCTGCTGACACAGCTGCCGTCGTATGGGGATACGGTGAAAGATGAGGACGCCGGCACTTACATTGATGGTGACGAACAGGTGCTGATCAAGCAGATCGACTTCCAGTTTCAGGATGGGAGTGACGGAAGTGCCTTTATTGTTACGATCTTAGAGGAGACAGTTCCGGAGGTAAAGAAACTTCTCATTGATGTGCTGATCTCGATCCTGCTGATCCTTGTGCTGACTGCGACGATGCTGACCATCTGGATGTATACCAGCATGATCAATCCGATCAAAAAACTGCAGACGGCGGCACAGAATATCAAGGATGGCAATCTTGATTTTCAGTGGAATCGGACAGCAGGGATGAGATTGGGGAACTCTGCAGATCGTTTGAGGAGATGCGCCTGCGCTTAAAGGATAATGCGGAGGAAAAGATTGAGGGCGAAAAAGAAAACAAGACGCTCATCAGCAATATTGCACATGATTTAAAGACGCCGATCACGGCAGTAAAAGGGTATGCGGAAGGACTGATGGATGGCGTGGCGGATACACCGGAGAAGCGGGATAAATATATCCGCACGATCTACAATAAGGCAAATGAGATGGATACGCTTTTAAATGAGTTGACATTGTATGCTAAAATTGATACGAACCGTATCCCTTACAATTTCGCAAAGATCAATGTATCGGAATATTTTAATGATTGCGTAGAAGAGATCGGACTTGATCTTGAAACAAAAAATATCAGGCTTGCCTACTTTAATTATGTGGACGAAAATGTTTTGATCATAGCAGATCCGGAGCAGCTTCGTCGTGTGATCCACAATATTATCGGCAATTCCATCAAGTATCTGGATAAACAGCAGGGATTTATCAATATCCGCATCAAGGATGTCGGTGACTTTATCCAGGTGGAGATCGAGGACAACGGAAGAGGTATTTCCGCAAGAGATCTGCCATATATTTTCGACCGGTTTTACCGCGCGGATGCGTCGCGCAACTCGGCAACCGGCGGCAGCGGTATTGGTCTGTCCATTGTAAAGAAGATCATAGAAGACCATGGTGGAAAGATCTGGGCGACCAGCAAAGAGTCCATCGGAACGGTCATGTATTTTGTAATTCGTAAATATCAGGAGGTACCAAATGAGTAAAGTTTTGATTATTGAAGATGAGGTTGCAATCGCAGACCTGGAGAAAGATTATTTAGAACTCAGCGGGTTTGAGGTGGAGACTGAGAATGACGGCGTGGTCGGATTAAAACGTGCGCTCTCCGAAGATTTTGATATGTACATTTTAGATCTGATGCTGCCGGGCATTGACGGCTTTGAGATCTGCAAACAGATCAGAGAGGAAAAAAATACACCGATCCTCATGGTATCTGCCAAAAAAGACGATATCGATAAGATCAGGGGACTGGGACTTGGCGCGGACGATTACATCACAAAGCCGTTCTCACCGAGTGAGCTTGTCGCGAGGGTAAAGGCACACCTTGCCCGCTATGAGCGCCTGATCGGAAGCAACGCAGTAGAGAACGACGTGATTGAGATCCGCGGCATCCGTATCGACAAGACAGCAAGACGTGTCTGGGTCAACGGGGAAGAAAAACAGTTTACGACCAAGGAATTTGACCTTTTAACATTCTTAGCAGAGCACCCGAACCATGTGTTCACGAAGGAAGAACTCTTCCGTGAGATCTGGGATATGGAGTCGATCGGAGATATCGCAACTGTGACCGTGCATATCAAAAAGATCCGTGAGAAGATCGAGATGAATACTAATAAACCTCAGTATATAGAGACTATTTGGGGTGTAGGATACCGCTTTAAACTTTAGTTTTTATCCCAAATATTCTCCGACTATTTGGGGTGTAGGATATACATTTAAACTGTAAAGGTTTTTTATTTTGCATGTATCAGAGAAAAGAAAAATGGCGCGGAAGTCAGAAAATGGCTTCCGCGCCTTATTGCCAGTACATCGTTTTCAAAGAAGTAATATGAATTTGATGAAAGTACAGATCAGAAACGGAAGATTTTGATCATTTGATTGATAAGAAAGAAGCGATTAACCGTCTTTGCTATGAAAAGCCGGATATGCAGATTTGCTTTCGGACAGAAGATGCTTTGAAAAAGCTGCATTTCCGACATGCATTGCATGAGTGATGGATATCTTGCAGAAGAGCTTGAGATAGAGTATAAAAAGGGTATATAATAAAAATGTTCGGGTTCAGATAACAGGACAGAAAAACAGGGCACATTTTTCATATTCCGATCAATATAGGATAAGCGAGGAAACACAAATGAGTAACTACGAAAAACCAGTTGTTGTAATGGCAGAAGAAAGCACAGAGGGCGTGTATCTTGCAAGCGGAGATCACCTGGAACAGTGCAGATTTGGAAGAACAGAGGCATCTGCAGGGCAGATGCGTGCCAGGAATGTTCTAAGAGCGGTGGAAAGAGAGCTACTCCTTTACCGGGAGAAGAATC
>ENA-OQCN01000774-OQCN01000774.1-human-gut-metagenome-genome-assembly--contig:-NODE-774-length-16868-cov-3.027477_pt1 | contig 16868 bp, 19 predicted proteins | sample MGYA00242497_ERZ504576 | MGnify/ENA primary metagenome ERZ504576 (study PRJEB26092, sample SAMD00036296) | human gut metagenome | host: Homo sapiens | study: EMG produced TPA metagenomics assembly of... | reverse complement strand
CAACTTCATCATATGCGGCATCCTTCATGCCCTCAATGGCAATCAGAGAACCGTTGATCTGACTTAAACCTAAATATTCAATAGCCATAACGGCTCCTCCTTACGCATTTTTCTCGATGACTTCATCGTAGAATGTATCAATATCCTTCATATACTGATCAAACATATCAAGACGATCATTCGGCACATCATACTTGATATTGATGACACGGTCAAAGATGTTGCTCTGCTTTAAGACGCTCATCGGATGACCCATAGTTACTAGTGATCTAGCACGGTCATATAAGTAGAGAATGACACGCATCTGCGCTGCCTGCTTTTCAATCGGCACGCATGTATCATCCTTGTGGAATGCATTCTGCTGCAGATATCCCAAACGAACAACTCTTGCAATCTCCAGCGTCAGCTTCTGATCATCAGGAAGTACGTCAGAACCAATCAGCTTTACGATTTCCATCAATGCACTTTCCTGATTTAAGATTGCCATCAGGCGATTTCTGTTTGCAATGAAATCCTTTCCTGCTTTTGCATTATACATGGTGCCAGATCCTGTACATACTCACTGTAGGATGTCAGCCAATGGATAGCCGGGAAATGTCTTGCATAAGCAAGAGATTTGTCCAGTCCCCAGAAGCAGCGCACAAAACGCTTTGTGTTCTGTGTAACAGGCTCTGAGAAATCGCTTCCCTGCGGGGAAACAGCGCCGATAATAGTAACACTTCCGACACTTCCATTTAAATTGTGCATCATGCCGGCACGCTCATAGAATGCAGATAGCTTTGATGCTAAGTAAGCTGGGAAACCTTCCTCGGCAGGCATCTCCTCCAAACGTCCTGACAACTCTCTAAGAGCCTCTGCCCAACGTGATGTAGAGTCTGCCATGATGGCTACATGGTAACCCATATCTCTGTAATACTCAGCCAGTGTCAGTCCAGTGTAGATACTTGCCTCACGCGCTGCAACCGGCATGTTGGATGTATTTGCAATCAAAACAGTTCGATCCATAAGTGGATTGCCGCTCTTTGGGTCAATAAGCTCTGAAAACTCCTCAAGAACCTGAGTCATCTCGTTTCCACGCTCACCACATCCAATATAAACAATAATATCGGCATCAGACCACTTTGCAACCTGATGCTGAGTCATCGTCTTTCCTGTTCCAAATCCACCAGGAATAGCTGCGGTACCACCCTTTGCGATTGGGAACAATGTATCAAGAATACGCTGTCCTGTAATAAGCGGCTCTGATGCTGCATAGCGCTTATTAGTTGGTCTAGGCACACGAATTGGCCACTTCTGAGTCATAGACAGCTCTTTTTTTGTTCCATCATTCTGAATGATCGTTACAATAGTCTCATCAATGGTGTATTCACCATCATTTGCAACGCTCTCTACTGTACCCTCAGTGTCAGGCGGAAGCATACACTTGTGTACAATCATTGGTGTTTCTTGAACCTCAGCGATTACTGTTCCGCCAAATACATGCTGTCCTGGCTTTACTGTAATATGTGCCTGCCACTTTTTGTTGCGGTCAAGTGCGTCTACACTTAAACCTCTTGTGATATACATACCACCGGCCTTTGCGATCTCGCTCAGCGGTCTCTCTATACCATCAAAGATGTTATGAAGGATACCAGGTGCCAGTGTTACAGAAATTGCTGCACCTGTTGAATATACCTCATCGCCTGGCTTTAATCCTGTTGTCTCCTCGTAAACCTGAATGGTCGTTCTTGAACTGTCAAGACGAATGACCTCTCCTACCAGTTTCTGCGGTCCAACATAAACCATTTCACCCATACGAAAAGCAGTCTTTCCTTTAATATAGATAACTGGTCCGTTAATACCGTAGATGATTCCTTTTACATCAGCGGCCATCGTATTCACCTCCGTCAAACTGGAACTCATTTCTAACCTCAGCAATTCTTGAATCCATTGAATTGTCTATGAGTATGCTTCTTGCTGGAATGACAGCTCTCATGCCGCCGCCAAAGGAATACTCGCTCATCGTCAAGGTGCACTTTGTTTCCTCTTCAAGGTCATGCTTTTTAGATGCATCAGCTGGATCCAGATAAATAATAATGTCATCATTTTTTGCAAATGATTTTGCATCTATAATCTGTTTTTTGATCACCTGAACATACTCAGGTGTCTTTTTATAAGCTTCTACAAGAGCAGCAACCTCTTGAAACAGCTTATCTTTAAATTCGGTTTCCTTCTGGCTTAACGCACGTTTATTAACCAGATGCTCATGTGCCAGTTTCTGATTTCCCTGTCTCTTTACAGCTTCCACTTCAACCGCAAGATCTTTCTCTTCCTGAGAAAGAATCATAGCTTTTCGCTCCTCAAACTGCGCATCAAGCGCAGCCTGATATTCCTTAAGCGAGGCATCCATTTCCATTGTGGCATCCTGAACAGATATTTCCATAAAATGGTTTAATTTTTCTTCCAGTGTCAATTAAATCACCTTCCATTCTTTTTCACATTACATCATACTATGGATTATAACTTTAATCCTATTGCTTCGTTTACGTAGGAAGTAATGAAATCTGGCTTGCGGCCTGTTCCATGACGATCAGGAACCTCAATGATCAGAGGCAGCTTGTGATCCAGCTTCACTTTATTGATCAATTCTGGATACTCTCTTCCGAACTTTTCCGTCAGCAGCAGGATTCCGATCTCCTTATCTTCCAGCGCATGGTCTATTGCTTTCTTTAATTCACCCTGTTCGTGAACGACGCAGCCTTCAATTCCGGCCAGACGCATGCCCACAAGGGTATCTACATTGTCACTGACCAAATATATTTTCATATTGAATATGCCTTTCCTGACGTTGTTTCTACTTCTTTACAGCTGACCAAGAATCATAAAGGAAATGATCAAACCATACAGGCAGACACCTTCTGCCAGACCTACGAAGATCAGGGACTTACCAAGAATAGAAGAATCTTCACTAATTGCACCTAATGCTGCGCTTGCTGCACTTGCTACGGCGATACCACCACCGATACAGGAAAGACCAGTTACAAGAGCGGCTGCCAGATAACCCATACCAGTAGAAAGGCCGCCTGCTGCCTGTGCTGTCTCTGCTGCTGCCTCTGCTGCCTGTGCGTTTCCACTGAACATGAAGCCGCATGCTACTAACATGATACCGAAGAATGCTGCTGCATTTGTGCCAATTGTGAGCTTATAACGTGCCTTATTCTTTGTTCCGCTTAAGAAATATGCAAATGGAACGACGATGCTTAATAAAAGTGCTGCAAACAATGTAATCTTAACTAACATAATAAAATCCTCCTCTTATCTTTGCTTTGTATTGTGTTTTTTTCAAAAATGTCTTATATCCATGACTGCCTTTGCAGTCTTTTGGATTTCTATTTTTACTGCTTTGTGTTATACGGTTCAAACTCTCTTCCATCACCTTTGTAGAAACGGGAGAACATCTCGTAGTATTCCAGACGAAGTACCTGAATACCAACGATCAAACCTTCCATACCGCATACAAAGAGATTTCCAAGAATAACAACAAGAATATTCGGTGTGCCGCTTTCTGCACCTGCAAGCATCATAACAACCTCCATCATGGCTGCATGGCTGACAGCAAATGCTCCGATACGGACAAACGAAATAGTATTTGAAAAGTAGCTAAGCAGTACCTCGATTAACTCAAACAGTGCCTGAACAACAATCATAACTGGACCTGTTTTCTCCGCTGGCTTTTTCTTCTCACAAAGATCAGTCAGCTGCTCCTTAAATGCAATACACAGAAGCGGTATAATAAACAGTACCGCAAGCAGTGCACCGCCTGGAAGGCTGTGACCTGTCATCAGCATTACGATGGCAAATACAAGCAGTCCGTAGAATACAAGACCGGCAATTCCGTTTGTATCAAAGCACAGATCACCGAGACTGTGATTTTTTGCCGCATTGATAATGTGGATTATCATTGTCAGAAGAATCATTCCCATACCAAATGCAACTGCTACAATAAATACCGTATTCAGTCGTCCGATCATAGGAAGATCAGTCATCTTTGACATTGGTCTTAGCCAAATCGGTTCTATTACATCCTCAAAACCAAAGATACTTCCGAACATAAATCCAAAGAAGGTGGAGAATACACCTGCCATACTTATGATGGCTGCAAGATTCATCTTCTTAAAGTGATACAGCAAAAATCCTCCGATTACGAGCACTAAGCCCTGTCCGACATCTCCAAACATCCATCCAAAGATAAAGGAATATGTCAGTGCAACGAATATGGTCGGGTCAAATTCATTATAATTTGGAAGACCATACATACGAATATACATCTCATACGGTTTAAACAGCTTTGGATTGCGAAGCTTTACAGGCGGCTGTGAAACACGATTTTTGTTGTCATCATGGATAAGACAAATCACATTTGGATCACTTTCAATCTCCGCCTTAAATTTCTTTGCGTCACGCGCTGTCATCCAGAAGCATATAATATAGAAGTTTTTCTTATCTGCACCTGTAACAGCTGCCAATCTTCTTATATCAAAGTTCTTTGAAAACTTCTTAAGCTTTGCCACTGCAGCAAGGATCTTTTCCTTCTTTGAAGAAAGCACATGATCAATCTCGCTCTGCTTTTCCTTTATCTTAGCATCAAGCTCACCAATATGCTTTGTCAAGAGTGCCAGTGCCTCCTCTGGAGTACCCTCATACTCATCCGGAAGGCGAAAACGTTCAAAGTGAAGTGCCTTATAAACAGCATCAATCTTTGCAATCTCATTCTTTGGGCTAAAATATACGCCCCATACATAATCCTGATCCTTTTTGCATTCGTAAAAGATCGTATTGACATTATCGTACGTGTACTGCATAAGCTTTTCCACGTAATCGACTGGGATTCGTCCGAAGCGATACTTTACAGACTTAAATGCAAGCAGCTTGTGAACATCATATCCCAAATTATTAAATGGAATAATCTGATCCACTAATGCCTGCAGCTGTGTCTTTTCCTTGTTCAGCGCTTCAAGAGACTTCTCTGCTTCCTTGATCTTAGCATCTGCATCATCAATTAAAGCTACAGCCTCTTTGACATCCATAGAACTATCCGTCTTTGTTTCCTTTGCTCCCATTGCGGACATAAGCTGTGTAGCTTTGTTTAAGGTCTCGCGGTACGGATTGATCTCAATGAACGGCTTAAGTCCAGTTGTCTCAGAAAGCTCTGTCATTGTGCTTTCCAACTGAAACTCATACTTGGACAAATGCTGTTCAATTGCTCTGTCAATATCATCTTTGGGTCCCGTAATGCTTAAGAATTGCATTTTTTCTATCATGGTTACCCCTCGACTTTCCTAAATAAACTTACTTTCTGCACAAAAATGACAATCACTGCGTTACTGCGTATTTCATCAGTTTTGCTGTTGGGATTCCATAGCGTATTCCCTCGATAATTGATGTAATACGTGCAATTTCATGCTCTTTGCGGTACAGCAGCGCATTGAGCGGTGCAACTGAATATGGATTTTTTCTGCCGGCAAGCTCAAAAATATGCTCTACCAGCTCAGTGTACATCTTTTCCACAAAACGAATCTCAGCAAAATCGTCTGCGTACTTCTGACCATAGTAGCCGTTTACAATGAGTAATCTCGCTTCCTCATACGTAGGCGCCTCTACAATAGCGTGATGTCATCTGGTTTTAAATGGTAATAGCTAGGAACAACCATCGCATACAGCTCAGGTGCTGTCATTCGATAGTTTTTCTTTGCACGCATCAGCCACTGGATATTCAGCAGATCGATTCGTCTTCCATAACTATCCGCAATGATCTGTCTTTCTTTTCCCTTAAGAAGCTTATCTTTCTGTTTCCAGATATAACTGAAATAATACACGTCAAGGCTGCCTCATAGTCGAACAAACTTGGCTCTTCAGTATGGCGTATGGCGTCAAGCGGATGATAAAACGGTGTATTTTTTAATGCATCAATCAACTCATCCACCGTTGTGCTATTCTCAATCGCATCTGTATCCAAATGCGAATGACGCGCAAAAAACGCGCTGCGGTATGCCTGATCCTCTTGGATACTCTGACCTGAAATGACTTTTCGAAGACAACCCTTAAGATATGCCGCCTCATAGTGCAAAAAGTAAAAATCCAAAAACGCTCTTTGCTCTCCTCTGGCGAAACTGTACAGACGATTGTAATCATTGTAAAGCGATCCCATAAGCGTCGCCTCAATCATTCCTCTGTGACTGTCATGTTCATCAAAGTCCCTCAGCAGCGCTCATATTCGGAAAACTGTCTCAAATAGCCAACTGCTTCACCGACACTCGCACAAGATGCCAGCTGTTCGTACTGCTCCTTCTTTAAGAGCTTTCCTCCCATGGCACGGGCTTTTGCACTGATACCGCTGTAAGATAAGATACCAGAAATAATAATCACCCCTTTTCGTAAGATTTTTTGGCACAACACTAATGATACCATAAAAGTTATTGCGCCACAATCTTTGCCAGCAACTGTCTGGCGATCGCCGAATGGCTTTCCTCATAAATACGGTCCATATGAGCAAGCTGTTTTTCAAGCTCCTCCTTCTGAGCTTCAAGTTCTTCAGCGATCTTTTTTTCAAGCTCTGCCTGCTGAGCGCTGATTTTCTTTTGTGTCTCTTCATGAACCTGCTTTTCAAAGGCTGCAATTCTGGCATCCTGGTCTTTGGCCATCTGCTTCTTCTTTGCACCTGCCTCCTCAATAATTGAAGATGCTGCAGTTTCTACTTCACTTAATCTTTGAATAATCTGATTCATCTGCATGCCTCCTTTTTCGCACATTCATTATAGTATGATGATACAAAATTGTCATTGGCGAATTGTTTTAAAAAACTCAAATAAATTTCATATTTTTTTTGTTAATTTTTTGTCATATTATGACGTTTTTCTCTCGTTTACGATCGTTTTTGGCGCGTTGACTTTTTAGTAACTATCATATATACTTCTTATATAAAAAGCTTTGTGGTTTGCAATTCCATTGTTTTTGATTTGCAGACCGCTGCAATTAAGTTTGAGGGAGGTTGGAATATGAAACATTTTGCTGTTACCATTACCAGAACCTGCGGTGCCGGTGGTACTTCCATCGCAAAGATTCTTTCCGCTCATTATGGAATTGAATACTATGACCGCATGCTGCTTCGCCTGGCTGCCGGAAACAGCGGCATCAATGAAGCAGTCTTTGCTGCAGCCGATGAGGATACAAAGAAAAGCCCACTATTTAACGCCTTTAAGAAGGTCTATAACGGCGAGCATATCCTTCCGGAAAAAAGCGAATATGCGACAAGTGATGACCTGTTTGCCTATCAGGCAAAGGTTATGAAAGAATTAATCAAGGAGAACTCTTTTATTGTAATCGGAAGAGGCGGAGATTATGTATTAAAAGATTATCCGTATTTAGTTCGTGTATTCGTTCACTCTCAGTATAAGGATTGTCTTGCGCATGAAATGGAAATTATGCAGTGCAGTGAAAAGGATGCTGCCGAGCGCATCGCAAAGACAAACAAATACAGAAGTGATTATTACAAGCATTTCACCGGAAGAGAATGGATGGATGCAAGAAATTATGATCTTGTTTTGGATACAAGCCGCTACACCTATCAGCAGTGTGCAGAGATGATTGAAGCAATCGTTGCTGAGCGCATGAAAGACTGAGAGGTCGGAGATGAGATTACGCAACGTCAGAGGCGCACGTGAGGAAATGCTTGTAAATCCCTACGTGATTCAAGAGCCACAGCAGTACAAAGGACATGTTGCTGTTCAAATTTTTGGCAACAACAATCCGATCTTCATTGAGGTTGGAATGGGCAAGGGACAATTTATTACATCACTTGCTGCACTTCATCCAGAAATAAACTACATCGGAATTGAGAAATACTCTTCTGTTTTGATCCGTGCCATTGAAAAGCAGGAAGAGCTTCAGCTTCCGAATTTAAAGTTTCTTCGCTTTGACGCAGAATATCTTCCTGATATTTTTGCACCAGGCGAAATTGCTCACATTTATTTAAATTTTTCCGACCCATGGCCAAAAGACCGACATGCAAAGCGCCGTCTTACAAGCAGCCGATTTTTAGGGCTGTATGACCAAATTTTAGCAGACGGCGGTATTGTCGAATTTAAGACCGATAATCAGCCTCTATTTGATTTCAGTCTGGAATCTGTAAAAGAATCTGGCTGGACACTTCTTATGCAGACACGCAATCTTCACCATAGTGAGTTTGCTGAGGGCAATGTCATGACAGAATATGAAGCAAAATTTTCTGCCATGGGAAACCCAATCTATAAATTAGAAGCCGTTCACGATAAAAAAGCTTAATTATGCAAATGATCACAAAATGCTCCTGCCGCATATCTTGTGGCAGGAGCATTTTATTTGGAGGTCTCCATGCATTGTCATCATTTTCGCAAATTTGTTATTCGTCACAGCTGCTGTCCTTTTTTCGACTGCACTCTGTTACATTTATATCGCTGTTTTCAAACTGCCGCCAAAGCCTGTGCCCACTCAAAAGAAAAAATGTTCTTCAAAGCGGCCTTGAAAATATTTTTAATTTTTTCAAAAAAACTGTTGACAAATCAATTGAGCTATGATAGTATATAGGAGTCGCGTGAGTGACAAACAAAAAGAAGCGCCTCTAGCTCAGTTGGTAGAGCACCTGACTCTTAATCAGGGTGTCCAGGGTTCGAACCCCTGGAGGCGCATGATTTAGAAGCATCCGAGTTAATCGGGTGCTTTTTTTGTGCTATCGCAAAGCGTTCAGTTTCAAGGCGTTAAAAAAAGATGGCACAGCTACGTGCCATCTCTATTTGATTAAACCTCATCTTCGTTTGTCAGCACATCCTTCTCTATAAAAATAGGACGCTGTTTTCCCTGAATATACATTCTTGCTATATATTCTCCCATAATTCCCAAAATTAAAAGTTGGATACCTCCAATTAAAAGAATCAATGCGACAATTGTTGCATATCCCGGCACATCTACACCGCAGATCAGCCGCTGCAAAACAACCACAATAAAATAGATAACAGCAAGAAGTGACGTGAATGATCCAAGCACAGTTGCAATTTTTAACGGTGCAGTTGAATAGCCAATGATACCCTCAACCGCATACTTAAACAGTTTCCAGAAGCTCCACTTTGTCTTTCCTGCATGACGCTCCTCGGCAACATAAGGAATATAGTAAGTATCAAATCCAACCCATGAAAAAATCCCCTTTGAAAAGCGATGATATTCTGGCATGCTTAGAATTGCATCAACCATTTTTCGTCTGCACGTGCGAAAATCACTCGCGCCATTGACAAACTCTACCTCACTCATTCGATTGATAAGGCGATAAAATTCACGTTTAAAGAAAGACAGACCTCTTCCTTCATTTCGCTCTTTTTGAAAAGCAGCAACACAGTCATACTCTGGATGTTCATCCAATATCTGAACCATCTCGCGCACAATTTCAGGAGCTGCTGCAAATCAGCATCAATCAATGTTACAAGATCACCCTTTGCATGCTTCATTCCTGCCAGGATTGCTGCTTCCTTTCCAAAATTACGCGAAAACTGAACGATTGTGATCGGTGTTTCTTCTCTTTTCTCATAAAACAGCTTTTTTAACTCAATCCCGGTATTATCCCTGCTTCCATCATTTACCATAACAAGCTCATACTCATAGCCACAGCCCAAAAACGCATTTACAGCTGCATCATAGAATGCTCGGACATTATCCTGCTCATTATAGCATGGAACCACCAGTGATAATTTCATCCTGTTACCTCCTGTCTTGCCTACTTGTCTTTCACATTTAAAAACCAGATTTATCATCCATCGCAATCTGGTCAGATAGTCCCCACTTTTTTACTTCATCGCCTACTATAACACAATTATGCCCTATTGGAAAGTATATTTTACGATTTCCTTTTCTTTTCAGCATTTTTATGTTATCATAAAGGTCAGTCTGACTGACTTATCAATGTTTTACGGTGCAAAACTGTGCCCATTATGGAAAGGTGTGAATATTGTTTATGAAACTGTTTTACGTTCTTCTTTTTCTTTATGCCTATGCATATGTCTTCTTTTACTGCCGTGCCATGCCACAAGTGCTGCAACAAAGGCTGAAATTGACACCATGCAGCACATCTGCCTGACGAATGGCCTGATGCGCCTGAAATCACAAGCGAGGCCGCAATCCTCGTTGATATTGATACTGATACAATCCTATACGCAAAGAATGCGACAAGCTCCATGTATCCTGCCAGCACAACTAAGCTGATGACAGCTTATCTGGCTCTGTCTAACACTTCTTTGGATGATATTGTCACATTTTCAAAGAATTCTATTTATAGTCTTCCAAGCGGCAGCAGCCACATTGGCATGCATATTGGGGAATCCTTAAGCGTTAGAGACTGTCTGTATGGTCTTTTACTTCCTTCAGCAAATGAAGTAGCAACTGCACTTGCTGAACATGTCAGCGGCTCTGTATCTTCCTTTGTGGAACTAATGAATAGTACTGCTGTAAGTCTTGGCTGCGTAAACACAAACTTTGCAAATGCCAATGGCCTTCAGGATCCAAACCACATGACATGCGCCTACGATTTGTATAGAATTATGCTAGGCTGCCTGCAGTATTCTGATTTTATCTCTATTTCATCCACACCAGCTTACTATAGAAAGGCCGATTCCATTCTAGACCGCGATATTCCTATGGGCACTACAAATAAGCTTATTAAAAAAGATTCCGACTACTACACACCGTTTGTTGTCTGTGGAAAAACTGGCTGGACCGAGGAAGCTGGACGCTGCCTCGTTACGTATGCTTCAAAAGATGGACGCAATTTAATCTGCGTTACAATGAACACAGAAGATCCAAACCAATATAAAGACACTATCCAGCTTTTTAATTACGGATTTGACCATTTCAGTGTGGCAAAAGCTTCTGAGCAGGATCAGACCTATAGCACACAGGCGCTTATCTCTAACAGCCCGCTTGGTCTTTCTGAGCAAAATTCCTCTTTTCTGACACTGGACAGCGCTTCACGCATCACCGTGCCAGATACTGTTTCACTAGATGACCTGACACGCCGTCCCATTACAAATGAAGATGGCACACATATGCTCTCATATGAGCTTCATGGATATCCACTAGGAACTGCAATGATTATCAACCAGGTCGCACAGGACACAAGCGACCTCTATGTGGCATCTGGTAATTCATTGTCTGACGTGCTTCAGACAAAACCTTTCCACGAAATAAAAATCTGGCTTGTTGCATGCATGCTTGCGTAATCATTTTGATTATTCTTCTCGTTGTCTTTTTAATTCGCTACAAAAAGATGAATAAAAACAATCGGCAGACACCGCCAAATCACCAATATCGTATGCAATAAATATTTTATAATACATGTAATTAATCAGAAAAAGGGCTGCGCATTAGCTTGTGCGCAGCCCTTTCTGCCGCCTTCTCCATGCGGCGTTTTTTCATTAATTCTGATTTTGCCTTAATCTTTCTGGCTCCCTCTGCATCAGTAAGCTTCATTGTTTTTATCATAAAAACCTGTCCGTCACAGTGCTTTACCCTGATTTTTCCTTTTAACCATCCGTGTCTAGGACAATATGCCAAGCCAAAATACTTGCGGTTGTTATCCGAAAACCAGTTCATTCGTCTTGTGACATTTCGCCCGCATTTATAGCAGACCATTGAACTGACATTTCTTGCTTCCATTGCTTCCTCACGGCTTGGATAAAGCTGTGAGACAAACTTTGAATAACGCTCAAAAACAAGATATATCTCCTCCTGTGCATTTTTCGGAGGTCTATAATAATCTACTGATACCATACTCTGCCAGCTTTGTTTTTCAAGCTGACTTAGCACACAGCCTGTATAAGCTGCATCATACACAGCACGATGAAACGGCCATTTCTTTGGCAGTGCCAGCGTCTCAATCACACTCTCAAGAGATGCACGCGCGTGACCATCCAGACAATACAAACTGTAAAGCTTTTGAACATCATAATAAAACAAAGGGAACGCAAACGGATTTTCCATTCCAAAATAGGCAATGTTTCGCTGCAGCTCCGTCAGATCCATGTCGCCCCACGTAAAGAACACAGGATCCTTTCCACACCATTTCCAGAAGCGTTCCATCGCGTCCAAAAACGGTATGCCTTCAGCTTCTAGCTGTTTCATGCTAATGCCAACCACTTCCCGCACGCGGTAAAACAATTCTGTGTACACGCACGGCCGGATCAGGCAGCTAAAGCTGTCTGTCTGGTTTCCGTGCTCATCTAGGCGTACCGCGCCAATTTCAATCACCTCAAACGTAAGTCCTGGTGCTTCCCTATCACGCGTCTGCGCCTGATTCCATTCTAAATCTAATACAATTGAATTCATAAATAATAAATCTTTCTAATATATGCATTATAGCCTTACAGTTAAGCCTCTGCGCCTGGCACAAGCATTTCCAAGCCCTCTACTCCTTCTACTGCATCGCTTATGGAACTTGCCACATGACGAAGCGATACAAGTCTTGAGTAAAATTTTGCGTAGCCTGGCTGAACCTCACAGCCGCGGCGGCCATAAAAATAACTTCTCATCATCTCCTCTGCAGCTAGTGTGATGCCGTTTCCTGCGGCCTGATCCATCGCATCCAAATATAGCTCTTGATCTGTCTGTGCCGCCAGGCCAAGGAGATATTCACCCACTCCATACATTCCGCAGTACTCTGCACACAAAATGCTGATCGTATGCTGCAGATTTTTTCTTTCCTTTTCATCTAATGTCTCAGATAACACCTGATGCAGCCTATTCATTTGTGTCAGAATCTCTGTTACTGCTGGCACCATTACCTCATAAATCTTCTTTCCATTCTTCTCACTTGCAAGAAGCGGTGCAAATACAGCCATCTCAAGCATTGCTGTGCTTGTAACGTCCTCACCTGCAATCTGTTCACACCGTTTTTTTACCTTCGTTACAGCAGCCTCATCAAAATGATTCAGATATAGTGCAGCCAGTTCCTCGAAACCATCCTCCAAAAAACCACACAATACATTTTCCATCAGCTTTGCCGTATCATTCTCTCCATTTTTTTCCATATCAAGATCAGGATGTAAAAGCGGCAGCAATTCATCTGTAACCATCTGTGTATTTAATGAATCCTGTGCCTGAAGATATTTCATCACGCGTGAAAAATTCAGATACAGATATAAAAAGCTTTCCGTTAACAGCAGATGCTTTGCTTCCAAAATATCTGGCTCGTAGCCGCTGACACTATTTTGATCTGTCACCTGTGACACAGGTGCAAACTCCCAATAAGACCGTAAATGAGGGAAATCAAGTCCCTGCTTTTCACGATACTGTGCCTGTGGCAAACGCCTCGATGCATCACGGCGCATCTGCATCAGATTTTCACGATATTTATCTGGCTGGCCAAAACACTCTTCCTCAAAATAGTCGAGCACATCGGTGATTCGGTCATCACTGATATCAGCAGCCTCATTGCTGTAAAGCCATACAAAATCACTTACAGCATCTTTTAGACGGTGCATAGAATGCTGTGCATGCTTATACATCACCTGATCTAACGCAAGCTTCAGTACAACAGCAGCCTTCTCATAATTTCCTTTTGCAATCAGTCTGTTTCCCTCTTCCTGAAGTGCACGAAAGTCCCAGTTTTCATCGTTATACTCCTCGTACCACAGATCTGTCTTACAACTGGGACAAAAATGAGGATTTCCCCAAAAATGTGTATGGCAATTCCTGCATCTTCCCATTTGTATCACTTCCTTTCTTATTTCTTCTTTATCTTGAATAGTCACATTTTAACACAAATGAATAAAAATAGCAATGTAGCCACTTTCTATTTAAAACGGATTGTGCTATTATGATGACAGTTCATATGTCAACCCATTAAGATGTCAATTTGATATCAATTTTAGGAGGTAAATTATGCAATTGAAGGAAATTGAAAAGCTGGCAGCTTCTGTCATGGAAAAGGCAGTTGATGCAAAAGAAGTAGCTGGTGTCAACCTGCTTGTTTTAAAAGACAAAGCGCCTGTATTGTCGCTTCAGGCTGGCTACGCTGATCTGGAAAATAAGGTTTTAATGGCAGACGATACTATCATGCGCCTGTACTCCATGAGTAAACCACTTACAGCAGCCTGCATGATGATTTTAATGCAGCGCGGTCTTGTTGATTTGAATGATCCGGTATCAAAATTTATTCCGGCTTTTGCAAATCAGACTTACGTAAACGGCAATGCACTTTCCCTTGTACAAAGACCGATGACCGTGCATGATCTTTTATTTATGACCTCTGGCCTTTCCTATGGAAGCGATTCTGCTGCTGGAAAAGCGACATCTGATCTTTTTGCAGAGATGGATGCACGTCTTTCTACAGAGGATGCTATGACAACACGTGAGTTTGCTGACCGAGTTGGAAAAAATCCACTTGAATTTGAGCCATCATCTAACTTTATGTATGGTGTTTCCGCTGATATTCTTGGTGCACTGATCGAGGTAATCTCTGGAATGAGTTTTGCTGAATTTTTAAAGAAAGAGATCACAGATCCTCTTGAGATGCCAGATACAGGCTTTTTCGTTCCTGCGCAAAAGCAGTCTCGTCTTTCTAAGGTTTATGCACGCACTGAAAATGGATTAACACTTTATACAGGAGATCATCTGGCAATCAAAAATAAAATGGATACCATTCCGGCATTTCAGTCAGGCGGTGCCGGTCTTGTTTCTACATTAAAGGATTACGCAAATTTCGGCACCATGCTGCTTAACGGCGGAAACTTTAAGGGACGTCAGATCTTAGAGCCAGAAATTGTACGCTATTTCACACAGGGAACACTGCACCTTGGCAGCAGGAGTCACTGTCTCGCGGCTGGGGCGGTCTTGAGGGCTATAGCTATGGCAATCTGATGCGCGTTATGAAAGACCCTTCTAAGGCAATTATGTACACAACACTTGGCGAGTACGGCTGGGATGGATGGCTTGGACCTTATTTTTCCAATCACCCGGGCTGCGATATCACTTTCCTTGCTGGTATTCAGCTTACAGATGCCGGTACTACACCAACCGTAAGAAAGCTTAGAAATGTCGTTTTACCAAATCTTTTGAATAACAGGTGATGGAACCTATGAATGAACTGATTTCACAGGCTGCTGATTTTATTAGCAGCCTGCTGCCGTTTCTCAATAATATAAATATTGTCGGTCTTCTTTTATCATTTGTCTCACTAGTATTATCAGTACTTTTATGCTTTTGGGGCTATCGCCTGTTTACCTGCTTTGCAGCCGGCATAGGCTTTGTAACCGGCGCCTTTTTAGGATTTTTCCTGTCTGGTCATTTTACAGATGAGTTATGGATTATTCTTTTAAGCGCACTGATTCTTGGTCTTATACTTGGCTTTTTAGCAACCAGGCTAATTCTTTTATCCACATTTTTTGTCGTCTTAATTCTTGTTTCAGTCTTTTCATGCGGTCTTCTTGTTTCATTTGTCACATCACTTTCAAACGTGATGGCCGGCATAATCAGCTTGATTCTTGGAATTGTCGCTGGTGTGATCTGTATAAAACTGCAAAAACCTATCATAATTCTCGTCACTGCCTTTTGCGGTGCACTCGGCACGGTACAAATTTTATTTCAGCTTTTAAAATTTGAACAGATCACAATCTTCTACGGTGCTTTTTTATCTCTTGCTATGATCGGAAGCATTGTCCAGTTTTTAAGTACAAGGCGAGACGCATAAAAAAGTGCGTGTAAAAAATGATTTTTCATTTTTTACACGCACTTTTTAATATGCAATCTTTTAGTCTTTTTCCAACAAATATCCTACATTTCGCACTGTGCGGATCATCGAACCTTCCTCGCCAAGCTTTTGACGCAACGTCTTAATATGCATATCAAGTGTACGGGACTCTCCTTCAAAATCAGTTCCCCACACACGTTCCATAATTACCTCTCTTGTCAGTACCATGCCGCAATTAGCCATAAGAAGCTTCAAAAGCTCATACTCTTTAAATGTAAGCTCGCAGTTTTCTCCATTTACCGTCACGATATGACGTTCATCATCTAATACCAGATTTCCAACCTCAAGACGCTTTGTCTGCGCACCTGCACTACGGCGAAGCAATGCCTTCACACGCGACAGCAGTTCCATAATGCCAAATGGCTTTGTCATATAATCATCTGCTCCTATGTCAAGCCCACGCACCTTATCAAGCTCTGTAGTCTTTGCCGTTACCATCATAACTGGCAAATGCTTTGTCTGCGGCATTGCCCTAAGCTTCTTTACAATTTCTAAGCCATCCTCATCCGGCAGCATAACATCAAGCAAAAAAAGATCTGGCGTTTTCTTTTTCAATCTCTCGTAAAGTGCTTTTGCATCCTCAAATTCTTCAATTTCAAAACCGCCGCATTTAAGTGCATATGCCTCAATCTGACGAATATCATTGTCATCCTCTACAATAAAAACTAGTGCCATCTTATTACCATGCCTTTCCGCAAAATTTTGCTTATCTTTTGTGCTTTTGCTATTTTACTTTGACATCATTAAGTCACTACTATACTGCTTCTTTTTTAATTCTACATCTTTTTTATTTGACATACTCCCACGGTTAAAACCGTGGGAGTCCTTAGATTCTGGCAGCATCATCCAGCCATATAGACTGAAATATAGCCACAGTTTTCAGGATTTATGCTGATGGGATTTCATACGTCGTGTACTACTTTCTCAGCAAAAGACCTATGCCGAAGCCTTATGTATGTTCTTAAAATCCAAAACATTGTCTCATCGACAATCCACTTTCCTTCATTTTAAAATCAACTGATCCTGCAAGTTTGCAAAATGTTCAAATTCATACTCACATTTTCTC
>ENA-OQCN01000773-OQCN01000773.1-human-gut-metagenome-genome-assembly--contig:-NODE-773-length-16877-cov-3.757672_pt1 | contig 16877 bp, 23 predicted proteins | sample MGYA00242497_ERZ504576 | MGnify/ENA primary metagenome ERZ504576 (study PRJEB26092, sample SAMD00036296) | human gut metagenome | host: Homo sapiens | study: EMG produced TPA metagenomics assembly of... | reverse complement strand
GGGCATCGAAGGACTTGTTCAGCCGGAAGTCCGGTACGACATACCGGAACTCCGCGCCGGACCTCTGCCTGAACGCCCGAGGATCCGTCAGGACCTTGGTGGTGGAGGATACGAGATAAAGCTCCGGGTAATGCTGCTGCAGATAGTTCAGCAGCAGCTCGGAGTGGACGATGACCCCATTCTGCACAGTGCCCCGCTGGGCAAACTGCTGACACACTGCGTTGCATTTCCGGTCTGAGAGGTGCTCCGGGCGGAGCAGGGAATTGCTGAATGTGAGCCGGGCAGAGATGCCGTATTCCTGGGTCAGGGCCAGAACTTCGGCGGGGGAGTGCTCCCCGGCCTCCACGCGGCCCCCGCCCCAGATGCAGTCCGGCGGAGCGCCGTAGATGGAGCCGATCTCGCACCAGTCATAAAAATATTCCCGGTGCTCCCGGAACAGGGGCAGGAACAGGCGGTAGAGCTCGTAGAACTCGAACAGTCCGGGCAGGTGATAGCAGGCGGTGTGTTTCATTCTCAGATTTCCTCGGTGTCAGAAGGTGCGGCGGTGATATCCCGGTAAAAGATCGCCCAGGCCGCTTCCTCGTAGGGGTGCAGAAAGAAAAAGCCGGCGCTCAGCGGGATGGACAGCAGGATCAGCAGAACAAGGACCGTATCCGCCGAGTGGGTGAAGGCAAAGACGAGAGAGAAACCAATCAGCATGGGCAGGGTGCAGAGCAGCTCCCAGCCCAGAAAGCTGAGATCGAGGCAGAACAGCCGCCACTTGTTGCCGTCCATGATGCGCCGGGATTCAGTGATGGCTTCGTTGGCCGTCAGGCGGGGTGCTCGGCCATGATATAGGGGGTCATGGCATAGCTGTAGGCTTTTACCACGCCGGGGATGAACAGCAGCAGCGCCCAGAGCGTCACATAAAGCCCCTGCAGGAAATTCATGCAGAAGCCGTCCCACAGGCGGTGCTTCTGGGAAGCGAGGTCGGAGAGGGCAGCGTCCCTGCCGTCTGCAAGGTTCAGGTTGAACCGGGCGTAGCCAGCCGCGCCGCACCGCTCACGATGACGGTGAACACTGCCCAGGCAAGGATGCAGACCACAAGAACCGCCAGCACGCCGCCGCTGCCGGTGGAAAGCAGCCCGGCAAACCCTGGGGTGTCGCCGTTGGCGTTCTGGCTCATGTTGGAGATGACCCTGTCTGAGCTGCTCACAATGTTGGCTCCCAGCAAACTGGCGATCAGTCCGGCCAGAACAGCTGTCTTCCATCTGCCACGCAGGGCATTCAGCGCAAGGGCACGATAATCAGCAGAAAGTTTCATAGAGCTTCCCTCCTGTCAGCAATGGAGATCGTTCGTTGAAAAACGGCAGCTGCCGTTTTATATAAAATACGTTTCAGCCTGCACAAAAATTGCAGCCGGGACTTCTTTTGCAAAGGCTCATCCCCGGGCATCCTGCCGGGTGGTGCTGAAATATTCCTTGGGTGTCATGCCGTACTCCTTTTTAAAGGCGCGGAAAAAGTGGTTGTAGCCCCCGAAACCGCTGGTCTTGTACACCTCGGTGATGGGGAGACCCTGCTCAATGAGGGTGCAGCAGCGGTCCAGCCGGGCCTTTACGATGTAGCGGTGCACGGTCTGGCCGGTCTGGCGTTTGAATTCCCGGGCAATATGCTCCCGGGAGACGAAAAACTCCTTTTCCAGACGATCCAACGTCAGTTCCTCGGTGAGGTGCGCCTGAATAAACAGGAATACCTCATCCAGCATCAGGTGGTGGCGGCTGACCGAAGCGGTGTGGAATTCGGCATGGATGCAGGCACGCAGTGCCAGTACCACGAACATCTGCAGGATGCCGTGCTCGAACGCCGCCGCGCCGAACTGGCTGCTCTCCTGGGGGAGCACCAGCAGTTTCCGGGCAAGATTCTTCAGCAGCATATAGATCTGGCTGTCCGGCCGGACAGCCACCTGCCGGAAGGGCACCACGTTGAAGCTTTTTTCAAAGTCAGTGTCCTCATCCGACAACTGCGCCAGCATCTGGGGAGACAACTGCACCCGGATGATCTCCAGCGGGCCGTAGGCTCCGGCATATTCCAGCCTGCCGCCCTGCCCGGGCTTGAGGATGATCAGGTTCTGCTGCTGGGCAGGCAGCACCACCTCGCTGCACCGGAACACACCGCTGCCCCGGATGACCAGAAACAGGTCATAATACGCGCCGGAAAAGAATTCCCGAACCGTGCTTTGTTCAAAAAGATAACGTTTGGCTGTATAATTCACCAAAATTCCCTCCGTGGAACTGTCAGATGCGACAGTTTGTTGTACACAACTAAAAAGTACAACTGTCATAATTGCATAATACATCAATTTGCGATAGTTTTCAATCATTTTTTGGATATGCTTTGACGCAAAATTAACGTATAATGCAATTGAAGAGAAGAGGCTTGTGTGAAAAGCCTCGTGGTTTCATCTGTTTTTTAAGGAGGATAAAACGAAATGGACCAGAAAAAGACCGTTCGGCCCTTCTCCATGAAGGACAAGATCGGCTATACACTGGGCGATCTGGGCTGCTGCTTCACGGAGCAGTACCGCGCCATGTATCTGTCGATCTTCTACACCCTGATCCTGCAGGTCAACCCCTTCCATGTGGGTATACTGCTGCTGGTCACCAAGATCTGGGATGCCGTCAATGACCCCATCATCGGTGCGATCGTGGACTCCCGCAAGGCCACCAAGGGCGGCAAGTTCATCCCGTGGATCCGTGCTTTCTCGTTCCCCATGGCAGTGCTCTGTGTGCTGGGCTTTGTCAATGTGGGCAACATCAACTACGGTCTGCGTCTGGCTTACATGTTCATCACCTATGTGCTGTATGAGGCACTGTACACCTGCGTCAACGTGCCCTTCGGCACCCTGTCCAGCGTGATGACCGATGATGTGAGCCAGCGCACCGCCCTGTCCCGCTACCGCAGCCTGGGCGGCACCATCTTTATGACCGTCATGGTCATGATCGGCCCCCTGTTCCTGTATGTGGACAACAAGCCCGTGGCTGGCCGCTTCCTGATGCTGGCCTGCATCTGCGCCATGCTGGGCCTGCTGTGCCTGCAGATCACCTGCGTGTGGTGCAAGGAGCGTGTGGAAGTGCCTGAGCGTCCGCAGGGCGAAAAGCTGAACTACCTGCACGTCCTGAAGGAGATCTCTCACAACAAAGCCCTGCTGGGCGTGATGTTCTTCAGCCTGACCGGCATGATCGGCGCTTCTGTGGTCAACGGCCTGAACACCTATCTGTACAAGGACTTCTTCGGCAACGTCAAGATCCAGGCCGTTTCCGGTATGCTCAGCGTGCTGTATGCGGTGCTCTCCTTTGCCATCACCCAGCCTCTGGCCAACAAGTTCGGCAAGAAGGAGTGGTGCTGCATGGGTGCCGGCTTTGCCGCCATCGTGTTCGGCATCCTGTTCTTCTTCCCCGTCCATAACCCCGTGGCCTTCATCGTCATCAACGGTATCTGCTATCTGGGCGCTTCCGGCATGCAGGTGCTGATCTGGCTATGGTCAACGACGCCATCGACTACCACGAGCTGCAGACCGGCGAGCGCAACGAGGGCATCGTTTACTCCACCTATTCCTTCTTCCGCAAGCTTGCAAGCGCCATTTCCGGCAGCCTGTCCAGCTTTGTGCTGGGTGCCATCGGCTACAACGTTACCGCTGGCGCTGTGCAGACCGCAGGCGTTGTGAACGCTATCTGGAAGAGCTACACCGGCGTCTACTTCCTGGGCTACGGCATTGCAGTTGCATCCTGTTCTTCGTCTACCCCCTGACCAAGCAGAAGACGGCCGAGATGCTGACCGAGCTGAAGAGCCGCCGTGCCGCAAAGGAGAGCAAGTAAATGAAGATTTTACAGGTCCAGTTTCAAAACCGCAATGGTCACACCCTGCGCGGCATCGTGACCCTGCCTGATACGGAGGGCAAGGTGCCCTTTGTGGTGCATCTGCACGGCTTTGCCGGCAGCTGCAGCGGCTACAAATCCATGTACACCCACCTGTCCCGCGCTCTGGCAGCGCAGGGCATCGGCAGCGCACGGTTTGATTTCTACGGCAACGGCGAGAGCGACGGCGAGTTCGAGGATATGAGCTTCGACGGCCTGCACACCGATGCACAGGATATCTTTGCATGGGCAGCTGAGCAGCCCTATGTGGACAGCGAAAAGATGTTCCTCTCCGGCCAGAGCATGGGCGGCTACATTGCTGCCTCCTGCGCTCCGGTGATCCAGCCCCACGGCCTGATCCTGCTGTGCCCGGGCGCAGGGATGTGGTTTGGCTGCGCCCAGCGCGCCGACGGTGTGACCCAGACCGGCAAGGACTACGCCGACATGGAGGGTCTGTGCTACAAGATGGCCTTCAACTATGAGATGGCCAAGCACCCTGATCCCTTTACCGAGGCCAAGGGCTACAACGGCCCGGTGCTTCTGCTGCGGGCGACGATGACCGTCTGGTGGACGAGGCACCTGCAGCCGCTATGCCGAGGGGTACGCCGCACCCGAGTGGATACCATTGCAGGCGGCGGACACAACTTTGCCACGCTGACCGCTCGTGCCGCCGTGGAGGAAAAGACCGCCGCATTCATCAAAGCACATCTGTAAGGAGGCATTTGTATGGAAAACATGATCCTGCAGCCCATTGTAGTGGGCGGACAGACCTTTAAGAACCGCATTATGTTCCCCCCGCTGACCACCGGTTACGAGAAGAACGGCATGATCAGCGAGCAGGACATGGGCTTCTACACCCGTCTGGCAAAGGGCGGCGTAGGCTACATCGTTCTGGGCGACGTTGCACCCATCAACAGCTTTTCTCCCACCCCCAAGCTGTTTGACGACAGCCAGATCCCGGCCTTCAAGGAGCTGGCCGACAGCGTGCACGCTTACGGCACCAAGCTGGGCATCCAGATTTTCCACCCGGAGTACGATGTGGACGCCATCAACAGCCTGTTCATGCAGAAGAAGTTTGACGAGATGCGTCAGCGCCTGCATCACGACATGATGTTCTTTACCGATGAGGCCAGCGAGGAAATGCTGATGTCCATCATCGATAAGATGTGCGCCTGCGCGGTGCGTGCCCAGAAGGCCGGTGTGGACGTGATCCAGATCCACGGCGACCGCCTGAACGGCTGCCTGTGCTCTACCCGGATGAACCACCGCACCGACAAGTTCGGCGGCAGTCTGGAGAACCGGGTCCGCTTTGCCCGGATGCTGACCCGGGCCATCCGCAAGGCTGTGCCGGGGATGATCATTGACTACAAGCTGTCCATCGTCACCCCGCAGCGCGGCAAGGGCGGCATTGACGAGGCGGATGCCGTGCAGTTTGCCCAGTGGCTGGTGGAGGACGGCGTGGATATGTTCCACGTTGCCAGGCCAACCACACCGGCAACATGGCAGACACCATTCCTCCATGGGTGTGCAGCCCTACGCTTCTTTGTCAAGATCGCCGGCGACATCAAAAAGGCTGTCAATGTGCCGGTCAGCGCCGTGGGCCGTATCGTGGATGCCGAGATGGCTGAGCGCGTCATCGAGAGCGGTATGGCTGATATCGTTGCCATGGGCCGCCCGCTGCTGGCAGACCCCGACTGGGGCACCAAAATCGCTGCAGGTAAGGCCTGCGATATCCGCCGCTGCATCAGCTGCAACAAGGGCTGCACCGATGCTATCCAGAACCGCCAGTTCCTCTCCTGCGTGCTGAATGCAGAGAACGGCTACGAGAACAGCCGCAGCATCCAGCCTGCAGAGCAGAAAAAGAAGATCGCCGTCCTGGGCGGCGGCCCTGCCGGTCTGGAGGCAGCCCGCGTGGCAGCCCTGCGCGGCCACGACGTGACCCTGTTTGAAAAGACCACCTCTCTGGGCGGTCAGCTGAACATTGCCTGCGTGCCTCCCCGCAAGGAGGAGATGCGCCGCGCCACGCAGGATCTGATCCATGCAGTCTGCAACGCCGGTGTGCACCTGTGCATGGGCCAGACACGCACCGCAGAGCAGCTGCAGGAGGCCGGTTTTGAGGCTGTCATCAACGCTGTGGGTGCCCACAGCGCCGCACCCCGCATCCCCGGCATTGACGGCGTGAACGTGGCCGATGCCTGGAAGGTGCTGGCCGGTGAGCAGCAGGTCTACGGCACCGTGGCTGTCATCGGCGGCGGCATGGTGGGCTGCGAGACCGCAGAGTATCTGGCTGCCCGGGGCTGCAAGGTGTCTGTCATCGAGATGATGGACAAGATCGCGGCAGGCGAGAGCACCACCATTCTGCCCACCCTGCTGGAAAACTACAAGACCTACGGTGTGGAGCAGTACCCCAGCCACAAGGTCAAGGAGTTCCGCATGGATGCCGTTGTCTGTGAGAACAAGGACGGCGCAGAGGTGACTATCCCCTGCGATTACATCGTGCTGGCTATGGGCGCACGCTCCAATGAGTTTGACGCTGCTGCGCTGGAAAATGCCAACATCCCGGTGTACTCCATCGGCGATGCCGCAGGCAAGGCTGCAGATATCTCCAACGCCATCCGTACCGGCTACGATACCGCCTGCCAGCTGTAAAGTAGTCTGAGATGCGCACAGCGCATCGCCAAAAGTGCAAGCCCGGAAGGTCTGTGTGCCTTCCGGGCTTGCTTTTTTTCGGGAAAAGACGTGATCATTGGCCGCCCTCTGCGATATTTTTCCGCCGGTTAAGCCTGGATATAGAAATCCGACAAGAGTTGTGTTAGAATAAGGCATCCGGGAGCGCCATGCGGAGGGCGCTCCGCTTCAACATGAAAAATGGAGGCTTTTATGAAAAAGACCTATCGCTCGTTCTTTTGTCTGCTTGCAGTGCTACTGCTCAGTATCAGCGCACTGCCCGCTGCCTCGGCACTGTTTTCGGAGCGGCTCTACTACTATGGTACGGTAGAAGAGATCAGCCGCGCTGCGGACGGTACAGTGGAGTCTGTACTGGTGACCGCAGAGGGGCAGGAGACCTATGAAATGGTGATCACTGAGCGCACCCAGTGGCAGGACCATGACGAAAAGACCACCTCCGATCCCGCTACCCTTGCAGTGGGGGAGCAGATCTGTGTGGTGCACGACCCTGCCGTGATGATGTCGCTGCCGCCGCAGTCGGTGGCTTATACCGTCATCCGCAATTTCCCCGAAGGTACGGATCTGGAGCAGGAAGCCCGCGACGCTGCCTGCCCGGTGAAGCAGTTCTTCGCCCGGACCCGCAAGGCCATTGAGGACTGGTTCTACCAGACCATGCCCATTGCGGAGTGAATCTGACTGCATCGTAAAAAAGGAAAAACATCTGCTGTCCCACGCCGGAGGCTGTCACGTCCGGCAAAGGGGCAGCAGATGTTTTTTTTGCAGGATGCTGAACAACAGATCAAATTCAGCTCCTTATTTTTAATACGAGCAGGCCCGCAGAGAAATTACAGGAAAGCATCCCTGTGCTTGGGAGAAAGGGGAATACTTTGTGATCTTCCAACAGCATACAGTAGCACCAGGGGGTGCTGTGTATGCTATTAACGCTGCTGCAATTTTTCGCTACAAAATTTCTGGTGCTGGCGCTGCATCTGGAAGCGGGGAGTTTCCCAAAGCCGCTCAGCGCGCGGGAGGAGATCGAAGCCTTTGCGGCTCTGCGGGCGGGGGACAGGAGTGCGCGGGAAAAGATCATCCGGCACAACCTGCGGCTGGTGGCCCATGTGGCAAAGAAATACTACGCCCAGCCCGGCGACCAGGAGGACCTGATCTCAATTGGAACCATTGGCTGATGAAGGCCGTGGATACCTTTGACACCACCCGCAAGGCGCGGTTTGCGACCTATGCCAGCAGATGCATTGAGAATGCTATCCTCACCCCAGCGAACGCCGGATTGAGAATCGGAACCATCTCCACCGCCCTCGGGGTCGTTGACGTCCTCTTCCGGGTCTACCGGGAAGGTGGTCCAGTCGATTTCATCCTCCGGTGAACCGAAGAGCACCACATGCGCCACCTTGCCGTCCCACACCACCTTGCGTACCACCGTGCGGATGGCAGCACGTTTCTGGGTCACGGTCATGTCGTCGATGTTGTCGTGGAACACGGTCAGCAGTTGACGCATCAGGTCAAATTCCATCCCTGCCAGAACGCCTTCGTCCGTAAGGCGTTCCAGTTCCCGGATGCGGGAGCTCAGGGCGGCATCCTGACCGTTCAGCTCCTCGATGCGCTTTTTCAGGTGGACAGCAGCGGTGCTGTCGCCGAAGTCAGCCAGCGAATCGATCAGTGCATTGATCTTCCGCTGCGTCTCGGCCTGCTCTTTGCGCAGGGTGGAAAGCTTGGTTTCAAACTCGGAGCGGTTGCCTGCGTGGGCGGACTTTGCCTTTTCCAACTGCTTCATAAAGTCGCTGGAATGGTCGGCAAGGTGTTTGACCTGTTCGCAGATGGCAGCATCCAGCAAATTGCCGTTGGCATTCCGGACATTACATAACTCTCTCCGGCTGCGCTCCTTCAGTTTGCACATATAGGGAAAGACCACCTGCCCGTCGGCAGTTTTGCGCCCGGTGACCTTGGGGTACATCCGCTGCCGCAGGAGCACCACAGCAGGCCGGTGAGCAGGGCTTCGTTGCCGCGGGACTTGTGGTAGGACTTGGATTTGTTCCGCTCCAGCGACTCCTGCACCCGAATCCACCGGTTCGAGGAGATGATGCCGGGGTGTTCGCCCACCGAAACGATCCATTCGCTGATGGGATTGTAGACGGTGGCACGCCCCTTTTCCTGGTCGCTGCGGTTGTAGGCCAGCACGCCGCGCACACCGTCGAAATCGGACTCCGGGGCGAACAGTTCTGCCTCATTGTCCACAAAATACTGATAGGCGTCCTTGTCTGCAATCAGGTAGACAGGGTTCTGCAAAATCGACTTGATGGAAAACCGGGTGAACGAACGCCCGGTTTTTGTTTTGATGCCCTGCCGCAGCAGCTCGGTCTCGGTCATGGTCAGAGAATCGTACTGCTCGTAGAGGTCGAAAATTTTGTAGATGATCTCTGCCTCATCCGGCAGCAGCTTGAGCTTACAGGCCTTTTTGGTCTTGCCGTTCACCGTGATGCTCTTGACGCTCTCGGAAGCATAGCCGGTGGGGGTGGTGCCGCCCAGCCAGCGCCCGGTCTTTGCCAATTCGTGCATGTTGTCCCGGATACGCTCTGCGATGGTCTCACGTTCCAGCTGACTGAACACGGATGCGATGTACATCATCGCGCGGCCCATGGGGCTGGACGTGTCAAAACTTTCACGGATGGACACAAAGTCGATGCCCAGCCGTCCCAGTTCTTCAATCAGGCTGGAAAAGTCGCTGATGTTGCGGCTGATGCGGTCCAGACGGTAGACCACAATGGCCTTGAATTCCCGTTCCTTGGCCGCAGTCATCATCTTTTTGAAGTCCGGGCGGTTCAGGTTGCCGCCGGAAAAGCCCTCGTCCTCAAAGACAACGGCATGTTCCGCGGCGGCATCGCCGTAGTGAGTGCGGATATATTCGCGGCAGAGGTCGATCTGATTTCCGATACTTTCGCCCTTGCCGGTATAGCGGGACTTGCGGGAATAGATGGCAATGGTGTCAGCAGTTTTGGCCATGAGATACTCCTTTCCTGTTGTCCGGTGGCCGTAGATGCGGCTATTGTAGCATGGTAGGCCATGGTCTGCAAGGTTTTAATTATAAAGGAGAAACGACTATGGAATTCTTTAACTCTGCTGTGGAAGTTCTGCAGACTCTGGTGGTGGCTCTGGGTGCCGGTCTCGGCGTTTGGGGTGCAGTAAATCTGCTGGAAGGTTATGGCTCGGATAACCCCGGTGCCAATGCTCATGTGCCATAAAGTAACACCACAATATGAAAGACGGCTATCCCCATTATTCCGTAATCAGTAAAGGTGATTTGACATTTTTCTTGAAGTGGTGTATACTTTTCATGTAAGTATGAAAAACATGAATTAAGGAGATGCTGTACAATGTCCATGCCAAAAGGAAAGCACATATTTGGAACTGTTAAGGTTGGGGAGCGCGGACAAATTGTCATTCCCAAAGAAGCGCGAGAAATATTTGACATAAATCCCGGAGACACGCTACTCGTTTTAGGCGATGAGGAACAAGGAATAGCTGTAGTCAAAGCTGATGTAATGAAAGAGGTTGCTGTAAAGATTTTGAAAGGTTTAGGCCACTTCAAGGGAGGAAATGATGATGAAACTAAATGAAACTACGCTTCCCTTTTTAGAAGTGGATTGTATTCAACAGTTTGGGCAAGAAAAAGGAAAGCTGATTTTTGAGCAAGCAGAAAAAATTTATCAAGAACTTCTGAATAACGCCGACTATCGCAATAACGCCGCAATTCAAAATCATTTGCAATTAAAGCTATTTCCAACGTTGGCTTATTACAAGGCACTTCGAGGAGAGGGTATAAACCAAAATGAAGCGTTAGAATATGTTAGAAGCGAAACCCATAAAGCCGCAAACGTTCAAAAAGAAGAAATGAAAAAGTTAGGAAGTATGCCTTTTGCATATACCATCTATCGGTTAGGTGTAAAAAAGCATATGCGAAAAAATTTTCCCGATGACGGTTGGACAACGGAATGGGTTAAATGTAATGGCAAAGAGATACACTTCAATTTGCATAATTGCATTTATTGGGAACTAACAAAAATGTATGATTGTCCAGAGTTATGTTGTGTGTATTGTGAAAATGATGATATTTCTTTTTCAGGTTTATTACCCAAAATTCGTTTTGAACGAACTGGCACATTAGGAAATGGTTCGCCATATTGCGATTTTCATTTTCTAAAAGTGAGGTAAAACCAATGATTAAGAATTATTTACCACACCAGCTATTCCGATGGCAGCAGGCAGCAGTTCATCACGCTGGTCAGCAAGTCGGGTGCGACTTTTTATCTGGTCATTGACCGTAATGCCAAGGGACAGCAGACCGTCCACTTCATGAATCTGGTGGATGAAGTCGACCTTCTGACCCTGATGGAAGAAGAGGATGCCGAAGCCTATACTACTGAAAAAGAAGCTGTGGCGCAGGCCGAACTGGAACGGAAGCTGGCCGAGGAAGAAGCGAAAAAGGCAGCGGAAGAAGCAGCCGCATCCGGTGCTGAGCAGCCGAAAGAAAACAAAATTACAAAGTATGCAGCCGCCTTTTTGAGTGTGCTGGCATTGGTCGGCTTGACGGCGGGCGGCGGTATCTATGCTTTTATGAAGCAGAAACAGAAAAAGCAGGCCGAAAAAGAAGCCCTTGACCCCGATGCAGATTACACCGAGGACAAGGGCGATTTTGAGATTCCGATGGAGGATGAGCCGGAGGAACCCGGCGAGGGGTATAACGCAGAAGAATAATTTTACTGGCGGCGTTTGCCGCCTTACATATTGAAATTCAGATAATCCAAATCGGGACGATATAGTTATCTCGATCTATGATGCCGACTTTTGGCTTCATGCAGACGATAGCACCTTTCCCGCGTGGGACAGAGGCTTTGTCCAGCAAAGAGAACACCTTCGTCAATTCGGTGCCGGGATTCGAGGTCTTTTTGATTTCGATGGGATTCAGAACACCATCCTGCTCCAGAACAATATCAATCTCTTTTGCATCTTTGTCGCGGTAGTAGTACAAAAACGGCTCTCTGCCGGTATTCAGATAGGTCTTCGCAATTTCGGAAACAACATAGTTTTCGAGGATTGCACCGTTCATGGCACCATACTCCAGAACCTCTGCACTGCTCCACTTGGTCAGATAGCAGACCAATCCCGTATCATAAAAATAGAGCTTGGGGGTTTTTACCAAACGCTTCAGAAGGTTATTGGAGTAGGGGTGCAGATAGAAGATGATACCAGTGTTTCCAGAATGTGCAACCAATCTTTTGCCTGCTTCTGGTTGATGTCCGCATCCTGTGCAATCTCAGAAACGTTCAGCATCTGCGAGCAGCGGGTGGCAACCGCTGTCATAAAACGCAGAAATTTCAGCGCATCAATGGCATCGGAAAGCTCTTTTACGTCACGTTCTATATAGGTAGAAAGGTAGCTGCTGTAAAAAATCTGACTGTTGGTATTTTTTCCGCTTGCAATAGCGGGCATGGAGCCCCGATAGATACGCTCAAAGATATCTTTGGTATCTGCGGGCACAGCTTTTTCCTCGCGGTTCAGCAGAGCGTCCAAATCTACACGGAATGGCTCGGTATCTGCACCGTTTATTTCTGACTGCGAAAGAGAAGTCATGGACAGCACTGCAACACGCCCGGCAAGTGATTCCTGTACCCCGTGCATCAGCTTGAACACCTGTGACCCGGTCAACCAAAAGGCACCCGGCTCATGGTGAGTATCTGCATAGACTTTGATATAGGTAAATAGTTCCGGTGCATATTGAACCTCATCAATCAGAACCGGCGGCTTATGCACTGCAAAAACAATTCCGGATCATTTTTTGCGAGTGCCCGCTCGTTCAAATCGTCCAGTGAAACATATCCACGGGAAGTTCCTTCCATGAGTTTTTGCAGCATAGTTGTTTTTCCTACCTGCCGGGGGCCGGTCACAAGCACAACCGAATATTCCTGCGTGACTTGCTGCACAACTTTCTCAAGACTTCTGGTAATATAGCTCACGTTCGTCACCTACTTTCAATTGTTTCGGCTGATTTTTCATCTGATTACATTTTAGCCGAAGCAATATGCTTTTTCAAGTGAATTTTGCGAAAAAATCAAGAAGAATGGAGGAATACTTATTGTCTTATCGCTTAGTAATCGCAGAAAAGCCCTCAGTCGAGGCTGCTTATGCAAAAGTTCTCGGTGCGACAAACCGCCAAGATGGCTATTGGGAGGGAAACGGTTATCTTGTCAGCTGGTGCATGAACCGTTACGTCCGGCGTGGTTCCAAGGGCATTGCGCTGCTGGATGAATCCGGCGGATACCCGCGCCTGCACTATGTCTTTGATGTGTCTGATACGGCACCGCGGCGAAACGCCCTGTACCCGGACCTGTGGCAGATCAATGAATCCCTGAAAGAGCCGGTCAGGTCTATGTTGGCAGAAAACTATGGCGTTCAAAGCGAAAGTTTTGGCCAGCAGCTGGCGGATGTGGCCGGAAAACTGGTGCAGTCCTAGAGTGCGCCCTCCACGTTGATGGGCGTACAGTGTCCGTTCCGCTGTTGAACGAAAAACAGCTCGTGGCACGCAGTACGGCTGAAGCTGCTGGAAAGCGGTGTGATCCATACCGTGACGCTGAAACAGACCGAGTGCCGCAAAAGGAACAAAAAAATAGCCGCCGCTGTCTACCTGTATCAGGCGGACAACGACGGGCGAATGGGGTAATCTGCGGTTTGACTTTGAAAGCGGCACAGCGGAGATCGCAAAGCTGGCGGATTGGGATACGGTAAAATCTAACATCTTTGCAAAAAACGGCGATCCGGTTTGTTCAGGGCTTACCGGAAGCGAGGCTGCTGAATCCGTGGTCGTGCCGTTTGAGATGGGGATTTCGGAAAAACCCGCCCTTCCGACGAGCACGGCAAAAGCAACGAAGATCAATCCCGCACACACAATTTCTCTGCGGCAGACGGAGTGTCGGAAAACAGGTGAAACGATTACCGCCGCTGTCTACGAATATCTGGTAGACAACGATGGCGAATGGGGCGAGCTGCGGTTTGACTTTGAGAACGGCACAGCCGAGATAGTAAAACTGGCAGATTGGAACACGACAACGTCCAACATCTTTGCAAAAACGGCGATCCGGTACATACAGGGATTTCCGGAAGCGAGACTGCTGAAATTTGTAGTCGTGCCGTTTTGGAAAGGCTGGACATAATTATCCACGAAGCATGACCTTTGCGCAGAACAGACCGTCCTGATAGGTAACCGTACTTGCCCCGCCGGATTTTTCTGCGATATGGCGGACGGACTGGATTCCGATGCCGTTTCCCTTGCGCTTGGACGAGCGGAAAACTCCGCTATTTTCGTTGATTTCCCCGTCAAAGGCGTTTTCCGCTTCGATCAGCACGAGCCGCTCGGCATGGACATACGCGGTGACCTCGATCTTCCGCCGGGCGGGAGCGGTGCGAAGGCTGGCTTCGAATGCGTTTTCCAGAAGATTCGACAGCACCAGACACAGATCGATCTCGTCCACGGGAAGCGCCTGCGGCAGATCCAGCTTGGCACAGAAGGGGATCCCCTCACGCTTTGCAAGGGCACAGTAATAGCCTACAACACTGTCCGCCGCCCGGTTTTCGCAAAAGCTCATATCCAGCTCCGGGATGCGGGAGACGGTTTTTGCAAGATAAGCCTTCAGACCGTCCAAATCTCCCGCTTCAGCCAGCGCGGAGAGCTGATTCATCTGGTGGCGCATATCGTGCCGTGCCTGCCGGGCTTCCTCGATGGCGGCTTTCAGGCTTTCGTAGCGCTGCTGCTGCATGGAAAGAAACTGGTTCTCCTGCTGCAATCTCGCATTCCGGTTGATGCTGATCGCCATAAGAAGGAAGATCGCGTTAAAGAAGAGCATCAAAAACAAAAGCGCGATGCTCATAACGATGTAGACCTGCAAGACCCGCCCGGTCTGAAGCGTCGTCGGGTAACGCGGGATCATGAAAAGGTTCAGCAGAATGAACACAAGCGGCAGCACCCAGAACGCATACCATGTCTGCGCAAAGTTATCATCCTCCACCATCATGCGCACTGCGTGGGTGGCGGGATAATACGCTGCGGCAGTGATCAGCCAGCAGACCGCATTATAAAAAATGCAGGCAGCAAAACAGAACCACGGCTTATCCGGCGGCAGCTGCTGCCGCAGTGTGATCGCCGTGCCGATGGCGCGGGATAAACTGTTCAGGCAGGCGAATACCGCGCAGACCGCCAGCGCAATCGTTCCGGACTTCCAGAGAGAGGTCTGCAATGTTTTGACATACAGAAGGCTCGCCGCAAGTGTGATAACCAGCAGGGGGAGCGCAGTCGGGCTGTTGAAACAATAGCAAAGCAGTCCGCCTCCAAGGCAAAGCCCGAGCAGTAGCGGCACTGCCCATGCCGCAAGCCTTGCGGGCGGCTGCTTCAAATAAGAGCGCACCGGAAAATACGCGAGCAGCAGACCCGGAAAGACCACGGTGAGCTCCAAAATCGGGCGCAGGAGGTCCTTCAACCCACACGCCCCCTTTGCAATAGAAACTCCATAAATGCCTGCCGGGCTGCCTTTAAAAGCTCCTGACTGACATAGATGCGGCTGCCGTCCGTCATACAAAAGGCGGCATCCTGAAAATCGGCAGCGTTCTCCATATTGACGATTGCACCGCGACCGCAGACGAAAAACCGAGGGTCTTTTTTGAGCGGCTCTGTGAACGCCTTGAAGCTCTGGCGCGTGGCAAGCGTTTTGCCGGCGGTGGTGCGGATGCTGATCATGTGGGCAAAATGCTCGGCGGAAACGATATCCCGGTAGCACAAACGGATGTCACTGCCATCGACCTTCACCGTCAGAATCGGCTCGGGGCGCGGAAGCTTTGAGAGCATCTCATCCAGCAGGGCAGAAAGCTCGGCTTCGGAAAAGGGCTTGACCAGATAATGAAGCGCCCGCACCTGAAAGCCCTCCAGCGCATGGTCGGTCGAGGTCGTGGTAAAAACCAGAAGGCAGTCTGCATCGGTTTTTCGCAGCTCCTTTGCCGCCTCCATGCCGCTTAAGCCTTCCATGTAAATGTCCAGAAATGCGGCGGAAAAACGCTGCTCGTTTTCTGCCGCCAGAAAAGCCTCTCCGCTGTCAAATTCCAGAAGCTCCGCCTCTGTGCCGCGCGCGCGCAGCTGCCGCACCAGGCGCTCCTTCAGTTGCGCGCGCTCCGCATCGAGGTCATCGACAATTGCAATTCTCATGCTATACCGGAAAGCTGCTTACAAACAGCTTCCAACCTCCTTTATAGAATCTTTCATCCTGATTATAGCACAGTTGCCCGGTTCTGTCGCAGCAGAAACCGGGATTTCGTGCCGGAAACCGGGCTTTCGTGCCAAATGCCTTGAAAAGGCTGCGCCTGCCCGTATACTGAAGGCAGAAAAACCCCCAACGACGGCAGAAGGAAAGGAGGGGTGTTGTGCATCGAATCGCCGTGCTGACAAACAGCATGGCGCAGGAAGCCTTTTTAGCAGAGCAGCTCCTACGGTTCTGCGCCGAGCATTGTTTGTTTCCCCAAATGGATTGTTACCGCGATCAGGAAAGCTTTTTTGAAGCCGCACACAACGAGCCGCTGACCAATGCCTTGATCGCCCTGCCGGGTGTCGATGGCTTGAACGCGGTAGAGCATCTGCGCACACTTTGTCCCCAAACGCGCATCATCTGGTGCAGTGACCTGAATTTTTCGCTCCACGCCTTCCGGCTGCGCGCAGACTACTTTCTGCTCGAGCCGGTGACCGAAGACGCTTTACGGCAGGGCTTTTGCAGCTGGCTGGACAAGAAAGCGCTGCTCCGGTCTGACCGCAACGAACACAACAAGGAGAACGGTTTATGAAAAAGAGAAATATCATCCATTCTGCGTTAAGCCTGTCCCTGACAGCTGCCCTGTGCCTTTCCATGGCTGCCTGCGGCGGAACGCAGCCCCCTGCGGACAGCAGCGCCGCTTCGGCAGCTCCCGCACAGCCTGCTGCGGTACAGCCCGCGGCGGAGGAACCCACCTCTACGGCACTGCCCGTGAAAGCCTGCATCCCAAGCAGGTAGATGAGAACCCCTACATGGCAAAGAGCGATGCCAACATCCACCATGACGGCTACAATACTGACTCGACGGATGAGATCCTGCCGCTGGGCATCTACCCGAGATCAACGTTTCCTACGAGAAAACGAACGCAAACGCTTCTCCCGCCATCTACTTTGACAGCTACGGTCATGCCGTTGTGCCGCTGCTTGGCGGCATCGCCATCCGGGATCTGAACGCCGAA
>ENA-OQCN01000772-OQCN01000772.1-human-gut-metagenome-genome-assembly--contig:-NODE-772-length-16879-cov-5.628104_pt1 | contig 16879 bp, 20 predicted proteins | sample MGYA00242497_ERZ504576 | MGnify/ENA primary metagenome ERZ504576 (study PRJEB26092, sample SAMD00036296) | human gut metagenome | host: Homo sapiens | study: EMG produced TPA metagenomics assembly of... | reverse complement strand
GAGGTCAGACGTACGAGCCTGTACATCGATTCGATCTCAGAGTACGTAGTGTACATCGATGAGCTCAGACGTACGTAGCTGTACATCGATCGATGCTCAGACGTACGTAGCTGTACATCGATGATGCTCAGACGTACGTAGCTGTACATCGATGACAGTTCGGCGAGCCGGTCGATGCGGCAACAGGCAGGGTGTACCACACCAACGTGGATTTCGAGCTGCCCGGCCCCATCCCCATCGTTTGGAACGCACCTATTACAGCGACGCTGCCGTGGACGGCCCGTTGGGCTACAACTGGCACCACAGTTACAACCTGGGCATCCGGCGGCTGGAAGAAGGGGCTTTCCTCTTCCGCCATGCCGACGGACGGGAGTCCTTCCTGCCCGTGCTGGAACCGGGAGACTCCTATTTTGACCGCAAGGAACAATTGCACTGGATGCTTGACGGGCAGGGTTATCTGCTGACCGACATCCGGGGACGGCAATACCGGTTCGACGGACCGGAGAACCGCTTCGGCTACCGTATGGTGTCGGACATATCCACCAAAGACGGGTTCCGCATCCGTTTCGAATACGCTTCGGCTGGAAAACTGGCGGGAATCGTATCTTCTCGGGGGGAACGCTTGAAGGTGGAAACCGACGAATTGGGACGGGTATGCTGTGTGTCCATGAGACAGGACGGTGAGGAGACCAGGCTTGTCCGCTATCGTTATGACGACCGGGGCGACATGGTGGAGACCACCGACGCGCTGGATGTCAGCAAGCATTTTGTCTATACCGACGGGCATCTGCTGGTACAGCTGACCAATCAGGGAGGCATGGCCTTCCATTGGGAATACGAAGGCAAAGGTGAGAACGCCCGTTGTGTGCATACATGGGGGGACGGCGGCGTCATGGAGTACTTCATCCGTTACGGCAAAGGCTGCACCCATATCCGTAACGGGGAAGGTGCCGAAACCGAATACCATTACGGGGAGGACAAGCTCATCTACAAGATAGTGGATGCCAATGGGGGAATCACGCGCCAGCAGTACAACGGATATCAGGAACTGGAGGTCACGGTCAACCCCGAAGGTTATACCCGCAAGACTTCCTACAACGAGTCCGGCCAACCTGTCCGGATAACGGACGAGAACGGTGAGGATACGTTCCTGAGCTACGATGGAAACCGTAACCTGGTCCTGCTCTGCACGCCGGGAGGGAAACAGCTCTCCTGGGATTACGACGGGATGGACCGTGTCGTCAGCCGCACCACGCTCAGCGGGGAGACTGTGAAATACACTTACGAGGGAGGCGTATTGCATACCATTACCGACGGACAGGGACGCGTCTATACCCTCACCTTCAACGACCGCTACGACCTCGAACTGCTGCGGTTCCCCAACGGCCTGTTCCGCAGGTGGGAATACGACGGCAAGGGCAGGCTCGTACTGGCGGTGGATGTCAAAGGCAATGCCACCCGATATGCCTATGACCGGGCGGACAACCTGATACGGCTGGAGGAACCGGACGGCAACGTGCACCGGTTCGAGTACGACGCCATGGGGAACATGGTACATGCTGCGGACAACATCCGCGAGGTGAAGTTCACCTATGGGGCATTGGGGGTATTGAAAAGCCGTGAGCAGGAGCGCCACCGGATTACATTCGGCTACAACAGCGAGTTGCAGCTCCGGCGCATCGGCAACGAGGCGGGCGACAACTATTTCTTCGAGCTGGACGGGCTGGGACAAGTCGTTACGGAAATCGGTTTCGACGGGCTGCGACGCAAGTATGAGCGCGACGGTGCCGGACGTGTCACACGGGTAAACCGTCCCGGGGATAAATGGACGGAATACCTGTATGACGGGCTGGACAACATCCTGAAGGAAGAACAATACGACGGTGAGGTATCCCTCTACACGTATGACAAGGACGGTATGCTTGTCAAGGCGGAAAACAGCGAGAACCTGCTGGAGTTTACCCGTGACAGGAAGACGGGGCAGATTATTGAGGAGAAACAGGGAGAATATACCGTCAACCGCACGTACGACAGCGAGGGTAACTGTACCCGCATCACCAGCAGCCTGGGAGCGGACATCCGTCATACGTACGACCGGGAAGGCAACTTGCAAACCATGCAGGCGGGCGAGAGCTGGCAGGCGTCATGGGTACGTGACAATACCGGGCTGGAGGTGCAGCGCACCTTTTCCGGCGGGGTGACTGTCAGGACGGAACGCGACTGCTTCGGCAGGGAGATACGCAAGTCGGTGTGGTCGGGCGGCATGGAGCGAGGTGCCTACCGCTACCAATGGGGCATCGCCAACCGCCTGCTCTCCAAGGAGAACGAGCTGACAGGTACTGTCACACGCTACGACTACGACCGTTTCGACTTCCTTATCCGGCAGGAGACTATGCAAGGTTCGGAAACGGATGTGATTTACCGTGTGCCGGACTTCGTGGGTAACCTCTTTGAGACACCGGACAAGAAAGACCGCAAATACGGTGCCGGGGGAAAACTATTGGAAGACCCGGATTGTTTCTATCATTACGATGACGAGGGGAACCTCATTTTCCGTGAGTTCAAGCAGTTGCAGGAAACGGGCGTAAGGTTCGACCGCAAGCGAATGGAGAAGGAACGGGGCATCCGTTGCCTGGCAACGGGGACGGGATGGCTGTACGAGTGGAGTTCCAACGGGATGTTGAAGAAAGTTATACGTCCGGACGGAAGACCGGTGGAATTCCGGTACGATGCGTTGGGACGACGCACGGCAAAGCAATACTTCGGAAAGGTTACACGCTGGGTATGGGACGGGAATGTGCCTATACATGAGTGGAGCTACAAAGTCACCGATATGCAATCGAATAAAGAGGAAAGCGCTTCACGCAAAGAACCGACAGAGGATATTACCACCTGGGTGTTTGAGGCAGGCACGTTTGTACCTACAGCGAAGATACAGGATAGTAAACAATACTCCATTGTGTCCGATTATATAGGTACACCCATTCAGATGTACGATGAATTGGGAAATAAAATTTGGGATTGTACGTTGGATGTTTATGGAAAAGCAACTACCTTCGAAGGAGGCTCTTTGAACGAATGTCCGTTCCGCTGGGCTGGTCAATATCTTGATCATGAGACAAACCTTTGCTATAACCGATTTCGCTATTACTCATCTGAAACAGGTAGTTACTTATCGCAAGATTCAATAAGGTTATCGGGAAATAACCCAACATTTTATGGGTATGTCAAGGATGTAAATTCGTGGATCGATATTTGGGGATTAAGTCCTCTGCTTGCTGATGCTCCAACCTATGCAGGAGTTTACCATATTGTAGGTACTAATGGAGAAAAATATGTTGGTTCATCTGTAAATATCGCAGAACGCTTAACAACTGAACATAAAAAAGCCGCTCAAATTATTAATTCTGGCAACTATACAATTACCTATTATCAGGTAGATTTAGGTACTGCTAGCAAACAAAAAGAAATAAATCACATATTACGAGCGCACGAGCAACAAATATTTGTGTCTGCGGGTTATACCCCTTTGAAAAATGGAGTACTTAATTCAAATAATCCTGCGGCTGCACATAAATTAAGTGGGTATCTAAGCGAAGCCAGAAAGCACGGTGCTGGTTTTATAGGAAACCCTAAGTCTAAAACAGAAATAAAAATAAAAGGATGTCATTAGATAAAAGAGTAGACGATTTTTTAATAGGAGAATTATATAAAAATGAAGATGTGTTTATAATTACTCCTAATCACGATTATTACAAATCGTTATTTCAAAAGAAACAAAATAAAGGGTTGATACAGAATTGGAATAGCACTGGTCTTATTCATAAAGAAATAAAAGCATTGCGAGTGGATGACTATATGAAGTTAGAAAAAAGACTTCCACTTGGTATTTATGATTTTCCTAATCTTGAATACTTAGAAATTCCTTCGCATATGGTAAAACAAATAGAATGGAAAAATTTTAAATCCTTAAAAGTGTTAATTTCTATTGGAGCAAATCTAATATTTAAAGAAGAGGATAAATTGCTAAATCTTATGCACATATATCTCAATTCTGGGACACTTAGATTTTTGCAGAAAAACCTACCTTCTCTCAAAAGTGTTGGTTGCAAATACACAAATACTGTGATGACAGAATTGTATAAATACAAAGTAATGGATAATGTAATGTATAGCAATGCAAACGAAAATATTTTTGAGAAACTATCTCAACTAGAAATGCTTAGGAAGTTGGATATTGTTAGAGGTAAAATAGATTCTATTGCAGGAATAGCCACAATTAAAGGTTTAGAATCATTACAATTGGCTTTACTCCCTAATCTGTATCAGTTAGAAGAACTTATAGAAATCCCTACACTTGAAAAACTATTTATTAATACTTGTAAAAATATAGCAAGTTGGGAATTCTTATTAGAATTAAAATCCTTAAAACAATTGGTACTATTTGCAAATGGCAACAACAACCCCAATAAAGAAATCACCGAAGCATTGAGGAAAAAAGGAATTACAGGTATTTATTAATACCCCGTTGAGAGTGTGTCAAAAGTAAAATAACCCGTCCCAACAAATTTATAATCAGTCGATTATAAGTATTAGGATTTGTAATCCTTAAACTTTTCTCTGAAAGTGTATGGAGATAAGCAAAGATGCTAATCTTTATAAATCTAGATTGTTTGTTGAATTAGTAAAAGAACTAAAATAGAAAAAGGTATTAATCAAGCTGCCCAAAGACTCTTATCTAAAACATTGCATAATGCACATAACAGGATATGAGTTTTTGGACAGCTTACTATATCTATAAAAATAATACCAAGACTATAAAAACATTATCCAACATCGCTTAGCTCATGGTCCAAATCAAACCTCAACACATAAAAAACATCGTTATCCACATAACCGAAACACCTGTTCCGCTGAGTGATTCTGAATTTCTTAATGCCTTTCTTCCATTGCTCATCTGAAAAATAACGCTTGCTTTTCTTATTCTTACTATACGTTTTGTAATCCAATCCTTTGTCCGTTGCTATGGCATTCCAATCCAATTCTTCAAATTTGCGGAATGAATCAATAAACTCGTTTTGGTTCTCATTGTCAATAAGAGAAAATCCATGAGTGTCATCTATAAGGCTGAAATCAAGTTTCCCTCCGCTGAAACGAGTCGTGATATACTTCTTGAGAGGCAATTCCCCTCTTTCAAACAAGATGGAATACAATTGCTTTTCTTTCTATATATTCCCCACCGGAATAGCAACTCCGTCTTTGGTTACAACAACCGGATGCTTCTCATACAAGGAGCGTATAAACGACAGAAGCAGACCGCACGGGCAGTGGCTTCGGAAACGGAACTGCCGGACACATCCGCTTCATCTATGGCACGGGCTTCCGGTGCTGTCAACAAATCGTTGATAGTCTTATCGAAAGTGGTTTACACCCCTTAAAAACTCCCTTGCTTGAACAAGCAGCTAAAACTCTCAAAAGAGCTATGTTTATCAGCCGTTTTTTACCACCTGACAGAAGTAACCGTACGGCAAGTCCATGATACGGGTAAATAAATCGGGAATTATCTATTCGCTTTTCTGTTTGGGCTTCCATACTAAACCTCCAGGAAATCGGGAGTTGGATTCAGCATTGAAGTAACCTTTTCCCCTTTCCGCTTCAACTGGAATACGGAAGCCGTCCGCGTGTTACATTCTCCTTCAAAATCCATAATTCCTTTTTTCTTCTTAACATAAAGATACAATGTTTTTCTGAGAGACATTCTACATCAATCAGCTTCCGTTAGTACCCTTTGATATTTTTTTGAAAATAACCAAGGATAGGTTTTCATTTTTTGATTTTAACTTATATATTTGTAAAAGCAAACCGACTAATCGGTTTAAACAAGAATGGAATTTATATTAGATACGTTAGATCATATAGTTAATGTCGTTAAATTCAACGACATTAAACAAAAGGCAGTCCAATTCGCTAGTATATCAACTTTAAGAAAGTGTAAACTCTAATTAAATATTAATCTTTAATTGAAAAACATTATGAAGAAAAAGATGTTCAAATTTATTTCATGCATAGCCATTTTATTTATGGTTTCATGCTCTGGGGATGATTTACTTTTCTCCTATGAAGATGATGTTACCACAAGGGGACTTTCGGGTAGAGCTTCATTGACTTATCCTATGAGTAGCTTTATTAATAATGTGTCGTTGAGTTTAACAGACCAAGGTTCTGTCAATTCCATTCTTGAGGAATTACAAAGTAATCCTTTAGGCAAAGGATACAGATGTGTTTTCAAGAAACTGACAACTAAAAAGGTATCAAAAATATCCCGAGGCGATACAGGCACAGCACCAGCTTCGTACAATGCAAAAACGAATGAGGTATTGTTGAAAACAGGCTCAACAATCGCAACGAATTCAATACAGGAGGAGTTTATACATGCCGCACAAGATAGAGTATATTTCAATGGAATTCTTCAATATGCAGGTAAAGAAGGAACTCCAAACATAGAATTTGAAGCAAAGATTATTCAAGAACTTATATATTGCGCTAATGGATATGGATTTGGTGGCTTAGGAGCAGGACCGACACATGCCGATGATTATACAAGATGGATTATGTTGTTATGTGAAGATGGTTTTCTTGATGAAAAAATTTCCTTCTCTATCAGATGTGTTATCTACTAAATATGCTGGATATGGTTATTACAACTATATGGAGTTTTTTTAAAGTTAAAGATCCTGGCTATAATAAAGGTATCATTTATAGTATGCAACCTTCGCTACTTGATTATATAAATAATAATTACGGTATTTAAAAAAGATATTATGAAGACATTAAGTTTTTTCATTTCAGTAATTGTCGCATTATTTGTTTTTACAAATAATATTTGTGCACAAAACGAAGTTAAAGTTTCCAATGGCAAATCTTATGTATATGATTATAAGAACCAGAAGATTTATCGTCAAACTTTGAATAGAAGTTTTCAGCAAGATAAAATACTGGACAATTTTGTAGCCAAACAAACGACACCAGTCAATAACTTATACATAGAAGTATTATCACCGGCAAGATTGGAAGAATTGAAATCTGAAAAGATAGCCACTACATTTATTTGTGATTCGTACGGAAAAGTAAAATCTGTAGAGTTCCTATTTTTCAAAGAACCTTTTTTGTCTGTTGATGAAATAGAAAGATTAGAAGAAGCTTTTTTGAATTACACATTTGATTTGAAAGTATATGGAGATAAGCAGGATTCAAATCTTTATAAATTTGCAATTGCTTGCTTTTTTAGTAAACTTTAAATAGGAAAGGGATAGAATATACTTCAAACTGTCCAAGAACTCTTATCGAACACATAGTATAGTATGTATAAACAGGATATGAGTTTTTGGACAGTTTTCTATATCTATAAAAATAATACCAAGACTATAAAAACATTATCCCACATCGCTTAGCTCATGGTCCAAATCAAACCTCAACACATAAAAAATACCATTATCCACATAACCAAAACACCTGTTCCGCTGAGTGATCCTGAATTTCTTAATGCCTTTCTTCCATTGCTCATCTGAAAAATAACGCTTGCTTTTCTTACTTTTATTATACGGTTTATAATCTAACCCTTTGTCCGTTGCAATGGCATTCCAATCCAATTCTTCAAATTTGCGGAATGAATCAATAAACTCGTTTTGGTTCTCATTGTCAATAAGGGAAAATCCATGAGTGTCATCAACAAGCTGAAATCAAGTTTCCCGCCACTGAAACGAGTCGTGATATACTTCTCGAGAGGCAATTCTCCCCTTTCAAACAAGATGGCATACAACTGCTGCTCCTTCCATATATTCCCCACCGGAATAGCAACTCCGTCTTTGGTTACAACAACCGGATGCTTCTCATACAAGGAGCGTATAAACGACAGAAGGCAGACCGCACGGGCGGTAGCTTCGGCAACGGAACTACCGGATACATCTGCTTCATCTATGGCACGGGCTTCCGGTGCTGTCAGCAAATCATTGATAGTTCTAAAACATAAGCCTAATAATCATAACTTTTTTAAAACCGGGTTTGTCGCTTCCGTTTTTTAAATTACCTTTGTAGTTACTTAGTATAAATGAAACATATTCAATGATTAACAGCATATTATTAACTGATTTTACAGGTTTTGCAAATACCCGGTTTGATTTCACCAAAGGGATAAACGTCCTTATTGGCAAGAATGGTACGGGCAAGACGCACGTTCTCAAATGCCTGGCGGCAACTTTGCAGGCACGCCATGACTTCCTCGGCAAGAACTCAACTTCCAAGGAACAGTTTGAGTATATCTTGGCGGAAGACATGATATTTTATTTCAAGCCGGATGTCATAGGCAACCTGGTCAACAAGGGAGTACCTTCAGGCAGGGCAAACATTACAGTCACGATAGACGGCAAACTGTTGCAATACAGTTTCTCATCCGCTTCCAAAACAACTGTAAAATTAGAAACGGATGAAAAGTGGGACGACCGCCACTTTATCTATATCCCCCCACGTGAGATGTTCTCTTTGTTCGAAGGCTTTATCGGTTTGAGCAGTAAACGTGAAATCTCATTTGACCAAACGTATATCAACCTGGCACACGCGTTGTCACTCCCCATATTGCGTGAGTCGGAAGACAATCCGTTGAAACCGGCTATCAAGTTGCTGGAGCAGGAATTGCAGTTCAAGGTTTTGCAGATGAACGGACGTTTCTATATACAGACAGAAAAAGGGAATATGGAAGCGCACCTGGTAGCCGAAGGACTCCGCAAGCTGGCTTCCATCTTGTACCTCATACTGAATGGGGAAATCAATGCGGACACCATCCTGTTCTGGGACGAACCCGAAGCCAACCTGAATCCGGCTCTTGTGAAAGTCGTGGCAAAGTTTATCCGTGTGCTTCAGGAATGCGGCTTGCAGATTTTCGTCGCCACTCACGACTACCTGCTTACACACACGCTTTCTCTCTATTCCGAATATAAGGAACACACCAACATATCCGTCAAGTTCTTCGGCTTGAAAAAAGAAGATAAGGGAATCATTGTGGAGGAAAGCGAAACCTTGGCAGGCATACAGAACAATCCGATACTGGAGGAATATGCGGCTTTTTACGATTTGGAACAGCAATTCATCAACCAATATGAGTAATTTTCAGGAAAGCGGCATAAACTCCAGCCCATCCCCAGCGAATTTACAATCAGCTGGTTATAAACATTAGACCAAGGTTGCAATAATATTATCCCACATCACTTAGCTCATGGTCTAAATCAAACCTCAACACATAAAAAATACCATTATTCACATAGCCAAAACATCTGTTCCGCTGAGTGATCCTGAACTTCTTAATGCCTTTCTTCCATTGCTCATCTGAAAAATAACGCTTGCTTTTCTTATTCTTATTATACGTTTTATAATCCAACCCATTGTCTGTTGCTATGGCATTCCAATCCAATTCTTCAAATTTGCGGAATGAATCAATAAACTCGTTTTGGTTCTCATTGTCAATAAGAGAAAATCCATGAGTGTCATCTATAAGGCTGAAATCAAGTTTCCCGCCACTGAAACGAGTCGTGATATACTTCTCGAGAGGCAATTCCCCCCTTTCAAACAAGATGGCATACAACTGCTGCTCCTTCCATATATTCCCCACCGGAATAGCAACTCCGTCTTTGGTTACAACAACCGGATGCTTCTCATACAAGGAGCGTATAAACGACAGAAGGCAGACCGCACGGACGGTGGCTTCGGCAACGGAACTACCGGATACATCTGCTTCATCTGCCAGATAATGTGCATTCAAATCCTGCTGGGGTGCATCGTCCCAAAACGGATTACAGATGGCACGTGCAATGTACTCTTGTACCGTTTCGCTTCGTCTATGATACGGGCTTCCGGTGCTGTCAGCAAATCGTGAAGAGTCTTGTCGGGAGTGGCTTGTGCCCCGTAAAAACTTCCTTGCTTGAACAGATACCCCACTCCGAACGAACGGGCATCCTGCAATGCTTTGTAAAAAGGAGGCATTCCGTTCTTCCAGAAATCCTGGCTGTCATGAAACTGTCCGCTCAATGACAACTCGTTGATAATGATACCGTCCATAATCTTATAGCTTCAAAATAGCATCCAGGTCAATATCAAACTGCTCGAACATCCCTGGGATATACGACCGGATTCCTCCTTGGGGAGTAAATTCCACACGTTCGGCACGTGTCAGTCCGTTCCCGTCCTGCCTGAAATTATATACGGAGACATCGGACAAAGCCAACTTTTCCTGGCTAATCAGACGCCGGATACCGTTGAAGAGGTGGTCGCTATGGCTTTCTATGATGATTTGCACACCGGCTTTCGCCACTTTCGCCATAAAATCAATCAAGTCGGCTTGCGCTTTGGGGTGCAGATGGATTTCCGGATTTTCCGTAATCACCATACCGCCTCTCGGAGTGGCAAAACAGGCAATGATGACCTCCGTAATAAAACTCACTCCGGTACCGACATGATAAGGGAAAAGCTGTTTGCCGCTACGCGTTTCATACTTCACATAGTGATTGTTTCCTACTGTTTCCACCACCAACCGATAGCCGGTCAGTTTATCCAGTTGGTGATTTACCTGCCCTTCCAAGGTTTGAGTACCGGGAGCCAGAATCAAAGCGGCATCCAGTGGCTCCAGACGGTGCTTGGCATAATAGTCAATCACAAATTCTCCGTTACGTCCCAGTTTGTTTTCCGAATCGGGATTGATGGGTTGCACGTATGCGCACCGGGACGTGTGGCAGGCAGATACAGCAGGTTATCACTTCCGAGGATTCCCAATAAATCCGAAGACGCGTCAGCCGATTGTTCCACAAGAGTGGTTTGGTAAGAGTCATCTCCTGGAGTAAAACAAAGCACGGTCGGTTCTTCACCATTATACGAAATACCGATTTCGTATGACTTGGCGTTGGTTACAAAGTTCCTTACGTCATTGAAGTTCGACGCTTCTGTCCTTCGGTTCTTCAAACCATGTTTCCCTTTTTTCTCCGTCACGTTATCCGAAGCGGTCAGCAGGGCTTGCAATACGGTAGATTTTCCCGATGAATTCGGACCGGCGAACAAGTTCAGAGGTTTTAACTCCAACGAACAATCTGTTAGACATTTATAATTGTTTATGGTCAAATTGTTTAGCATAAATTCAATTCATGAATAAGTCGGTTGATAATTTCATAACGCTTTTCAGTCTGCTTGCCGCTATCCACAGAACGGGTAAGGGATTCCAAATAGGCAGCGTCACATATTAATTGCATATAAACTTCCTGAATCTGACAATGGAGTTGCTCCCCTTCTCCATTCAGCCTGGACAGGAGGTAGCTGAAACTCTCAAAAAAAGCCATGTTTATCGGTCGTTTCTTACCGGGTGACGAAGGCAGCCGGAAGCCACCTGACGGAAGCAGCCGTATGGCAAGTTCCATGGCACGGGTAAATCGGGTGTCCAGCTCTTTGAACAAACCGTTTTCCGGCTCCAACCGATTGAGAAAACGCATCGTTTTCCCTAAAAAATCCTCCACATTACTTCGATAGTCCAAAGGCCCGTCAGTGTCAGGGTCTATGGTGACATGCTGCTGCCACAGATAAAAAGCCACAAACCGGAGTACCAGATACCTGTCTTTCATATGATTGGCGGGAATGGAATGCTCCGTGGCTTCAACAAAGGCCTCCTTTTCAGCCAGCCGGTTAATCAGTTCCGTGGCATTGCCTTGATAAAGTGCATTACGCATTTCCTGGTTGTTTAGCCGCGTCCCGCCCCGGTTCACCCGGTCGAACAAATCAAAAGTGACCCGGTCGCTGGTGGGAGCCTTAATCACATGCAAGGTCAGGGAGCAGTCCTCTATCTTATTTTGCTCCAATGGAGTCAGTTTGTCAAACCGGGAACCATTCTTGTCCTTCAGGATGGTGAGTTTCTCCAGAGCAAATTCATTATTGATAAAACTGAACAATGTACTCAGGCGCTGTTTGCCGTCCACAATGACATACACTCCCTTTTCATCCTCCTTCACGTAAATCAGAGGCAGGGGAATACCCATCAGTATGGATTCTATCAGTTCGCTTTTCTGTTTAGGTTTCCATACCAGCCCTCGCTGGAAATCTGGAGTCAGATTCAACATCGGAGGAGTCTTTTCCCATTTCCGCTTCAGCTGAAACACGGAAGCCGAATCGCGGGCTATATTCAGCACGGCGTCCGGGTATACGGTATCCGGCTCATAACTCTGCTGGTTGGAAGCCGTCCGCATGGTATATTCTCCTTCAAAGTCCATAAATTCCTTTCTTTCTTCTTATTAATGCAAAGATACAATGTTTTTCCGACACATAATCCAAATCAATCTAAAAAACATTCCCACCCTTGTCGGATCTAATCAATACATAAACCTCAGTGTCTTCCCCATTCAAGATTCATACTTAGTTGCTCTCTGTTTTGCTAAATTCATATTTTCACCTCAAAAAATGACACTTCTATTTCTTTTCGTAGATTAAAAGGAATATATTTGCAGACAGACCGTTTGGTCTATTTTGTTTATGAAAAAATAGATATGAAACATTTAGCGGAAAAAATAAAAGAATTAATGGCTGCATTCAGCCGTAGTCACTACGAGTATATGATGTTTGAAGAATACGGAATGCCCGATTTTTCTAAATTGTCCGAAGAAGAACGTCTTGATTATGAAATGGACGAACAAGAAAGAAAGGATTCCCTAATCTACATGGCAAAAAAATTGCGTCCTTTAGTACAAGCGTATATTGAAGCGAAGCACCTTCCGGATTATTATAATTCTTTTCTAACAGAAATTACACCATTCTACGAAAAAGAAAGAATGCTACGTGGTACAGAAGATATGGATAGCGAACTGATATTTGCTTATAGAAAATTTTTGAACGCGTTCGATGATTTCAGCATTACAGGTGCTCATAAAGAATTTGAAATCCTGGAGAATATTTTAAACAGTACGGCTACGTTACTTGCAGACTTTGACATACAACCAAAATCCGAACCGGAGGTGTACAAACCTATGATTAATATCTGCAAAACAGCATTTCCTGATAATAAATCTTGCAGTTTCAAATTTCAGAAAACAGCCAAATGCTATAATCCGGATATATTAATACCTTCATTGGAATGCGCAATCGAATTTAAATATGTAAAGGATGAAAAAGAACTCAACAGGACCATGGATGAGATTTTAGCTGATGTCGAAGGTTATAAAGGAAATCCTTCATATTCTGTCTTCTATTCTGTCTTTTATGCAGTAGGTTCCTTTTGTTCACCCCAAAGATTCAATTGCATGTGGGAGGAAAAGCATTTTCCGGACAACTGGAAAGGTATTTATGTCCAAGGCAAATGAGGTACGACCTTCGTTAGGTCATCTCATTTAGAAACACTATCTTTGCACATAGTCTATATAACAACGATATGAGTAGAATCAAGATTAAGAATTTCGGTCCGCTCAAGGAAACGGTCTCCGCAATGGACGGATGGATTGACATAGAAAAAGTGACTGTTTTTACCGGCAACCAGGGTAGCGGTAAAAGTACGGTTGCCAAATTGGTTTCCACATTTACATGGATGGAAAAGGTTTTGACGCGGGGGGATTTCAAGGAGAAAGAATTTACCGCGGCCAAGTTCAAGAACAAATATTGCGGTTATCACCGTATTTCCAATTATTTCATAAAGGAACGGACTGAAATTTTCTACGAAGGGGATTCCTATAAGTTCACCTATACCAGACAAGGCGAACTTATCATAGAAAAAAAAGACGGTACATTGAACAAATATGCCCTTCCTCAAATCATGTATGTTCCCGCTGAACGAAACTTCATCAGCATGGTCAACAAACCGAATTTGATTAAGGACTTGCCGGATGCTTTGCTGGTATTTCTGACGGAATATAACAACGCCAAACAACTCATCAAGGGTAGTCTGGAACTGCCTATCAACATGCGCAGCTGGAATACAACAAGCAAAACGACATTGTCTATGTCAAAGGCGAGGATTACAAAGTGAAGCTGATGGAGGCTTCCAGTGGCTTCCAGTCCATAGTACCGCTTTATCTGGTTTCTCTGCATTTGTCCGAATCTGTAAAAAGCCAGGCAAACAATGCCCAAAAGATGAGTAGCGATGAAGCGAAACGCTTCGAAGCGGAAGTGGCGAATATATGGAATATACCGAATCTTACAGACGAGCAACGGAGAATCGCCCTTTCAGCCGTTTCTGCCAGATTCAACAAGTCGGCGTTTGTCAACATCGTGGAGGAACCGGAACAAAACCTTTATCCGGAATCGCAATGGATGATAATGAAACAATTGCTGGCTTTCAACAATTCGTTAGAGGCAAACCGTCTGGTCGTTACAACGCATAGTCCGTACCTCATCAACAGCCTGACCATCGCTGTCAAAACCGGTATGTTGTTGGCTTCTGGCAATCTTTCCGATGAGGCACGACAAAGAATAGGTACTATTTATCCTATAGAAGCCGCCATACATCCTGACGAAATCGCTATTTACGAATTCAATGAAGTGGAAGGAACGGCAACCGTATTGGACACATATCATGGACTGCCTTCCGATGAAAACTTCCTCAATAGGATGCTGGAGAAAACAAACGAGGATTTTGCCGAATTACTGGAAATACAACAAGAGTATGATTGACTTTTTCCCTACAGAACATATTTCCTCCTCATGCAAACGCAAATTCGGTATATGTGACCGGCCCGCTCCGGCTGCCGAAAAAGCATACATCGCTGAAAAACAGGGACAGGATTGGATTGCGGCAGTGGACAATCACTACCGGCTTAAAGTAAATTTTGTACCGGTTGACCATTGCATTGAATTACGCAAGGCGGACGGAAAGATGGATAATCGCTGTGACGGCTGTCTGTTTTATGAAGACACGATCATATTTGTGGAACTGAAACAAAGAAAAAGCAAAGGCAGCCAGTGGATAAAGGATGGTGAACAACAGTTACGTTCTACCATTGGCTATTTTGAGCAACAGGAAGAGGCACGGAACTTTCCTATAAAGAAAGCCTGCATAGCCAATAGCGAAAGACCTTTGTTCAGAACGGGCCAGGCGGTACGGATGGAACGCTTTTTCTTGGAAACAAACTATATATTGAGAATCGAAAATAGAATAAATATCGAATAATTGGTTGACCTTGCAGTGATTTTCGGCGAAAAACGGAACTCGGGTACGAAAGCCGATGCCTACATTTGCACTGTTAACAAGATGTTTCACTTAATACCAATTTATTTATGGACAATATCCAAAAAATCAAGTTGCTGAATGAGCTGATGTCCAAGCAACCCCACAAAATGTAGATTTCACCCCGCACAATGGCAATTATTGTGTGACACTGCTGGCTACGCAACCCATTCACACTTGGGGATGGCAAAAACGTAATTTCAAAATCAAGGGTCGCCTGGAAGAGGGCAAGACAATCTCCGCCGACTTGATAGTGGAAAATGAAATGCTTTTTGGTGTGACAGACCTGCCGTATGTGGCACACGAGGGCGACCGTACCCCTATCTTCAAGATTATCCGTGCTTCCATCTTCTGCGCTTATGGAGCCTTGCAGCTTACGGAACTGCATCGGGGTATGCGGAAAATAGCCTGCACGGACTACCCTTTCAAAAAAGCGGATAAGGAAGAACAGATAACGGCGGAAGTCAAGTTTATGAAGAAACTGGCTTCAAGGATGACTGTCCCTGAACATTGTATAAGCGGACGCCCGGTAGTAACCCATCTTACGTCCACCCGCTTGAGAGACGTCATATTGTATAACAAAGAATATGAGCCGGCATTATATGAAAAGATGAAAGGTTCCATTGAGGCGTTATCCCCTTTCATTCCGGCAAAGGACAACGCGGACAATGCGCTTCCTGATGTATTTATCTCCCGCCAAGATTGGGAAAATCCCCGTGACACCTTTGACCATCAGGTGGTCATACTCAACGCCAAAAGCAAAAAGAAGCAACAGTTTTGGTGGGATTACCTGAAACTCAATATTTTTTTGAGTGACTTGGAGTATAAATTCGGTTACTATGTATTAATGAACCGCTGGCAGGTTCCGGTAATTCAAAAGTGGATTGCCGAATACCACGAAAAAGGTTATTTCGAATCCCAACGGGCAAAAGACTACCTTCTTTTTTATTTGAAAGCCAGCGAAAAAGCACCGGTTCGTGTCTTAAACTCCATGGGAGTACAGGTTAAAGTTAAAATGACTCCAAGATAAATTTGATAAATCAGCACTTATCAAAAGGGAAGGATGAAATGTTTATTAACATAGAGTTTCATCTTTCCCTTTGTTTTTATTCCGAATGTTTATATTTTTGCAATAAATACCGACTGGACGGTTTATATGAGAAAATTATGATATACAAAACTTGTGCTAAGGAATTGGTCATACCGCTGATTGCAGCAATACCTGAAATTGTCGCAGTTATGTTCGTTGATGTTCATTCAACGGATTGACAACAGGCATGATTCAGTTTTCAAATTTTAGATGAAAACAAAATTACGCAGAAGAGTCATAATTTTGGGAGTAGTAAGTTAAAAAAGGCATAGAGAATCATCTCATACAATAAATTCCACTTTTCGTTTGAGTTCTTCTCTACGCCTGAATAAAATCCGATTAGTCGGTTTTTATTAAAAGCAAATGTAACAAAAAAAAATAAGACCCCCATATTGCCTGAAGCAAAACTGTCCAAAATAATGGAATTGATTTAAGTATCATACTGTTAACGTATGTAGTTTAACTCTTATTCGCTTTAAACTAAGTATGCAAAAAGATTGAATATTCAGCCAAATGTTCTATTTTTGTTTTTAAAATACATATTTATGAAAGGA
>ENA-OQCN01000771-OQCN01000771.1-human-gut-metagenome-genome-assembly--contig:-NODE-771-length-16891-cov-7.112980_pt1 | contig 16891 bp, 17 predicted proteins | sample MGYA00242497_ERZ504576 | MGnify/ENA primary metagenome ERZ504576 (study PRJEB26092, sample SAMD00036296) | human gut metagenome | host: Homo sapiens | study: EMG produced TPA metagenomics assembly of... | reverse complement strand
AACAACATAAATAATAATAAATAATAATAAAATGACTGCGGAAGTCAAAACCGCAGTCATTTTGTTATTATTTTATTTGTACTACCACTTTTTATGAGGACAGTGCGAAACACCTGTAAGTGCCCTAAGCTCCACATAACAGCCGCATGCATTACAGGTTCCGGCATTAAGCCTGTCACACGCCTTGCACACAGCAAGCCTTGCCTCATACTCTTTTTCAGGCACTCTGTCTTCGCCCTTTATCGCATCAACATATTTTTTTATCATTGCTGCGTCGGCCTCTGCCATTTCTCTAAGCAGACACTTCTTACATATCAGTTCCATGTGATGTCCCCTTTCTTTTGCCTTATCAGTTATACGAAAACACAGGACGTCCATCCTTCCATCCAAACCGCATGAGCATTGCATGACGATTTGGATTATACAGTGGATTTCCCACAATTTCAGTCTCCGTTCTTGCATGGTATACCATTATGTCATCACCGTTTTCATCTACGGTAAACGAATTGTGTCCGGGTCCGTAAACTCCTGCCGCCTCATCAGAGCAAAGCACCGGATAACGATCCTTTCCCACGAACGCGGGTCAAGCAGGTCTGAGCTTTCATCTGCAGTCAAAAGTCCAACACAATAATGTATTCCCGTATCACTGGCTGAAAATGTAACAAACACCTTGCCATTTCGTTTTAACACTGCCGGTCCCTCATTCACCCAGAAGCCATATCTCTCCCAGTCATAATCAGGTGTGGTCAAAAGCACCTGTACAGTATCAAGTGTGTATCCGTTTTTCATGCGTGCTATATACAGGTTTGAAATCTGCTTTCCTACTCCGACCTTCTCTGCCCATATATAGTACCACACATTGTTCACTTCAAAAACTGTTGCATCAAGTGAAAATGCTTCAAACGAAAACTCATCCCCGTCTGCTCTTTGCATCTTGCCTTTCTCAATCCACTTATCATTGACAGGGTCATCTCCCTGACATTCCAATACATACGGTCTTATTGCCCAGATGTCATCCTTATCACCGCCTGCATAGTAGATATACCATTTTCCAAACAGATAATGAAGCTCCGGTGCCCATATATGTATGCTCTGCGGTCCGCTCTCATGCTTGTGCCAGATTTCAGTCTCAGCTGCTGTCTCAAGTCCTGCAAGCGTATCTGATTTTCTAAGTACAATCCTGTCATATTCCGGTACCGACGCTGTAAAGTAATATGCTCCGTCTGTATGTCTGTATACATATGGATCTGCTCTCTGCAGTATCATGGTTCATTATATTTTAATGTATTATCCATATTCTTCTCCGTCTATTCTAATGTTGTTACTATCTGTCTAACTATCTAACTATTTACATATCTGCCCAATTTGAAACGTAACTATAAATATTTCACGCCCCAGACACTCTTGTTTCCGCCAACAGCAGAAAATGTCATCACATCACTTCCGGCCTCATCCTTCATTTGACAGAACACACCAGAGTATTTTTTACCGTCTATAGTGATATTCATATAGTATGAGCCATCCTTGCATTCCCAGGTACCCTCTGACTTTTCTCCCTTTACCTTTCCGTTTTTTTCAAGATAAAGAATCACCGGATTTGCAATTTTTGAATCTATTGCCGTTCCCTGGTTTATAACATAGTATCGTCCGATAATATCATCTGTGTCGTAGCCGTCCTTATTAACAGTCTCCCCCTGCGTCTGATAAGGCAGCTCACATGGCCAGCCATCCTCATTCACAAGCATCTGATGTACTCTCGGTGAATGACCCTCTCCATTGTCGTTAAATCTGGTATGATAAACCAGATACATCCTGCCGTCGTCATCCACAAAGGCCGAATTATGCCCCGTTGCCATATATGCTTTTTCAAGACTCGGAAGCTTATAGTTGCCTGTGAGCTTCAGTCCGAAATTCTGGTGTTGTGCACTTTTTTCAGGATATTTGCCATTCATATCCACATATTCACCATCGACTGTCTTTGAGCGGAACACTCTGACCTGATAGCCCCCATTGCTTGTCAGAGCGCCATACGACACAAACAGATAATAATAACCGCTTGCCTCATCATACATGATATACGGTCCCTCAATCGAAATATGGCCGCCTCCCAAAAGACGCTTTCCATAATACGGATCCACATTGTTTGCTTTATCTGCTTCAGGATGGATAACAAGTCCTGTTGTCTTGTCAATTTCCAACAAAAATATTCCGCCGCTCCATGAACCATATACCATCCACATTCTGCCATCCGCATCATAAAACACAGTCGGATCTATCGCATTCGGATAGTCCTCATAATTGTACTGCGCCCCCTTGATATAGTTCTTGTAAGCATAGTCCTCATCCACATAGTCAAGCACATCTGTACCTGAAATCGTCTTTCTGCTGAAGCCTGAGTATATCAAAGCCCCCTGCCATTCATACGGTCCCTCAGGTGTTGTTGATGTGCCATAGCACAGATTTGATGCATTCCATGTGGATGTCGTACAATAATACATGTAATAAAGTCCTGTTGTCTCATTGTAGATTACATCCGGTGCCCACACATGCACCTGTTTATCATCCGTCTTTATCAATGAGTTCTTGCTTCCAGAATACGCAAAGGCTTCATCTGCCACATCATATATCTGTCCGTATACAGGATTTTTCTTTGAGTATCCATCAGCAACCTTTTCCCAGTTTAACAGGTCACTGCTTTTTGCTGCAGACATATGGGAACCAAAGATATAGTATTCACCATCCGCCTTAAGTATTGACGGATCATGAACCGATACTTTCGATGAAACATCCCCTGTTTTTATTCCATCGTAGCTGACCTTAAAGTCATAGCTTGTTGTTCCACACGCCGCAAGCCCTACCGACATAGCTGCGACGAGTGCACACGAAATGGCCTTCTTCTTTCCATTCCTTATCATGATTTCCTCCCTGTGAATCAATCACATGTTTCATTTAAGCTGATACAATTATATTATGTATCAAATTAATAGTTACGCTCGTCCCAGCATTTATAGATTTAATATATCAGATAAAAACCTATAACACAATATATATTTTTAAATTTTATTAAATTATTTTATATTAATTAAAACATTAAATTTTTTATATGTATACAAAGTAGAAGAAAGGACAACCGTATCCCGGCTGTCCTTTCTTTTATTAGTTTATTGTTATATTGGGGAAAATGTGAAAAATGATAAAACCAAACTATTTTAAATACTTATAAAAAATCCTTCACTGATGCATAAATGCCCTCTGCATCAAGTCCGTATTTTTTAAGCAAAGCTACAGCCGGACCTGACTCACCAAAGCAGTCCTGTATGCCTATTGTCTTTACCGGTGTTGGAGCCTTACGCGAAAGTGTCTCACATACCGCGGCTCCAAGTCCGCCTATTACAGAGTGCTCCTCCACGGTAACCACCCTGCCGCATTCCTTTGCTGCAGCTACAACAAGCTCCTCATCAAGAGGCTTGATAGTGTGTATATTTATGACCTTTGCATTTACGCCATCTGCTGCAAGCTTTTCTGCCGCTGCAAGTGACTCTGCCACGCACAGACCGGTAGCTATGATAGCTACATCCGTGCCCTCACGGAGTGTAACACCCTTTCCGATTTCAAATTTATACTCTGCATTGTCATTTATTATCGGTGTTGCAAGACGGCCAAACCTCATGTATACAGGACCCTCATGCTCATAAGCTGCCTTTACGGCGGCTCTTGCCTCTATATCATCACTTGGGTTTATTACAACCATGCCCGGAATTGCTCTCATGAGTGCAATATCCTCGTTGCACTGGTGGGTGGCTCCATCCTCTCCTACCGAAATACCTGCGTGTGTCGCACCGATTTTCACATTAAGATGAGGATATCCAATAGAGTTTCTCACCTGCTCAAACGCACGACCTGCCGCAAACATGGCAAATGAACTGGCAAATGGCACCTTTCCCGTAGCCGCAAGTCCTGCAGCAATGCCCATCATGTTGCACTCTGCGATACCACAGTCTATGTGACGATCTGGAAATTCCTTTTTGAAGATGGCTGTCTGTGTGGCAGCCGCAAGGTCAGCATCAAGAACATATACGTCATCGTGCTCCTTTGCAAGCTCTACAAGTGCATTTCCATAGCTGACACGTGTGGCGATTTTCTTTACTTCTGACATAATGCTTCACCTTCCTTTCTCAGATCCTCCATGGCAACTGCATACTCCTCATCATTTGGAGCCTTGCCATGCCAGCCGACCTGATTTTCCATAAATGAAACACCCTTGCCCTTTACGGTATGTGCTATAATTGCCGTCGGCATACCCTTTGTATTTCTTGCTTCTTTAAATGCGTCAGCAATCTGCTCCATGTCATTTCCATCCTTCAGATCAATCACATGGAAATTGAATGCCTTGAATTTCTCACCAATAGGATATGGTGAGCACACCTGATCCACCGGTCCATCAATCTGAAGTCCGTTGTTATCAACTATAACAACAAGGTTATCAAGCCTTCTGAAGCCCGCAAACATAGCAGCCTCCCAGACCTGTCCCTCCTGAATCTCGCCATCGCCGAGAAGTGTATATACTCTGTAATCATCATTTGTAAGCTTTGCAGAAAGTGCCATGCCCACTGCCGCAGAAATGCCCTGTCCGAGCGAACCACTCGACATATCCACACCCGGGATATGCTTCATGTCAGGATGTCCCTGCAGATATGATCCCAGATGTCTGAGTGTCTTTAAATCCTCAACCGGAAAATAGCCTCTCTGCGCAAGTGTAGAGTAAAGTCCCGGAGCCGTGTGTCCCTTTGAAAGCACAAAACGGTCTCTATCCGGCTTTTTAGGATTCTTTGGATCAATGTTCATCTCCTCAAAATACAGATATGTAAATATATCTGCTGCAGAAAGTGAGCCGCCCGGATGTCCCGCCTTTGCAGAATGCACAGCCGTGACGATACCCTTCCTGACTTCATTTGCTGTAATCTGAAGCTCTAATTTGTTCATTTTGTTCTCCTGTTAAATCTATGACATGAAATAAAATATTTATACCGGTCTTTGGTTTATAATATCTAATCCCCAAATACAGCTCTGTAATCAGCCTGGAACTTCTCGATTCCCTGATCTGTAAGCGGATGCTTTGTCATCTGCTCAATAACCTTGTAAGGAATTGTTGCGATATCAGCTCCTGCAAGTGCACAGTCTGTGACATGAATCGGGTTTCTGATTGAAGCTGCAATAATCTCTGTGTCATATCCATAGATATCAAAAATCTCAGAAATCTGTCTGATCAGCTCAATGCCCGGCTGGCTGATATCATCAAGTCTGCCAAGGAAAGGCGAAACATATGTAGCACCTGCATTTGCAGCAAGAATTGCCTGATTTGCTGAAAAAATAAGAGTAACGTTTGTCTTGATGCCCTCTGATGAAAGTACCTTGACAGCCTTAAGTCCCTCAACTGTCATAGGAATCTTAACTACCATGTTTGGATGGATAGCTGCGATTTCACGTCCTTCTTTTATCATGCCCTCTGCATCAACTGTTGTTGCTTTTACCTCTCCGCTTATCGGTCCGTCAACGATAGATGTGATTTCTTTAATTACCTCATTGAAGTCTCTGCCCTCTTTTGCGATGAGTGAAGGGTTTGTTGTAACTCCACAGATGACTCCCATATCGTTTGCTTTCTTAATGTCCTCGACATTTGCTGTATCTACGAAAAACTTCATTTAATAATACCTCCGCCTTATATAATTTGTGTTTGCTTTTATTTGTTGATATAAATATAACACTTTAAAAGAAAAAATGCAATAGCAAAAGCAAATAAAAGTAAAAATAAATATAATTAAATGACATCAAATAAAAAAAGCATAAGCAATCGAAAGCACTAGCTTTATTTACTTATTTGAGTTATTATATATTTATGCAATGCTTTGTGATAAAAATATGTACGTAAAAATACAACAGAAATCAAAAGAAAGAGGAAAATCTATGCTGCAATTAGAAAGACAACAAAAGATTCTCGATTATTTAAAAGAAAACCGTAAGGCCACCACCAATGAGCTCAGCGAGCTGCTTGGTGTATCGACCACGACAATAAGAACAGATTTAAACCAGATGGATAAGGAAAAGCTTCTGACAAAGACTCACGGCGGTGCTATCTACAAGGATAAAACCCATGACATGACTGATTTAACCTCGAGGGCCTACCTGTTCCATGACCGCGCCCTGGAAAACAAGGAAGCTAAAGAGGAGATTGCAAACGAGGCGATAAAGCTCGTAAGTGACCATATGTGTATATTCCTTGATGCCAGCTCCACAGCCTACACTCTCGGCATGAAGCTTTCAGGCTTTACAGAGCTGACCGTCATCACCAATGGCATCAATCTGGCTTTAGAGCTAAAGGATATCCCGGGTGTCACAGTCATCCTGACAGGCGGTATCGTAACCAGTGCATCCGCTTCCATAGAAGGACTGCTTGGCGCTGATTTACTCAAAAAAATACACACAGATATCGCGTTCGTGTCAGCAAGAGGCTTCTCTGTAGAAGACGGACTGACTGATTTCAGTATATACGAGGCTGATTTAAAGCACATGTGTATCAAGGCTTCCGCTAAAACTGTGGCTCTTGTAGACCACACCAAGTTTGATACCACATCCATATCAAGCTATGCATCGCTTGATGACATCAATATGGTAATCACCGACTCCGGTATCTCTCCTGAGACAGCAGATATATATGAGAAGGCAGGCACTGATATTGTTATATCCGGAATATAAATGAGACAATATGGCCATATAAAAGTATAAGTACAAATATAACTATAACTGTATATAGAGATCCATCAAAAATGACACGCAACGTTTTACGCTGCGTGTCATTTTATAGTTGTCTTATACACTTAAAGCATCAGACTATCTTATATGCATTTCTACCCTTTTCCTTCACATCATTGAGCACTTCATCCACCGTCTTGAACAGCTTTGAAAACTCATCCGGCACCTTTACATCCGGGGCGGTAACATATGCCTGTGATACAGTCAGATACTCATCCACCTTAGAGCTCTCATGAAGTATCTGTTTTTTGGCAAGCTCAAGTCTTATATGCTCGGCTATATTTTTAATGATATCCTCATCCGTTTCCTGCAGGATTATGTAGAATTCATCACCATAGAAATGATACCCCATTCCCTTATCTTTGATGCTCTCATTTATTATGGATGACAATTCTTTTAGCACTGCATCACCGGTGACTCTGCCACTGTTTCTGTTAAATGACTTGAAGAAATCTATATCCACTACTCCAAACGTGATTCCTGCACCATCTGAATCCTGATTTTTGCTCACAAGCTTTTCAAAATCGTTTCGCATCTTGAACTTATTGCCCATGCCTGTAAGCATATCTGTGTAGTTGAGTCTGACTGCCTTACGGCGCTCATACTCAGTCTCCTGAAGCTGAAGCTTAAGGTCGATTGTATCACCAAGACGCTTTATCTGCTCCTTCACCTGCATAGAGTGGAGATTTGCGTAATATACGCACAGCTTGTTGTACGCCTCTGTATCACCCATGGCGCTCTCATATTTCATCCACATCTTGACACAGGTCTTCTGGAAAAACAGATTTTCTGTTTCAATAGCAAAGCGTTCATACTCCATAATAACCTTTTTCCATGCATCGAACTCCCCCATATTCATAAATAGATTGCAAAGGCTTAGTATCTCAAGCACATAATTGGCAGAATTGATATTGTTTATCGCACCCTCAACCAGCTCTTCCACATGATCTCTGACCTCATCCTCATTTCCCATCTTCCATAGCATATGTGCCTGTGACATATCTATCAGAAATCTGTTTTTATCACTGCCAGCTATCTCATTAAAGAGTATCGCGTCAGAAAGATGCTTTTCTGCCTTTTCAAACTCATTAATTCCCGTGTATGAGATGCACAGATTCAGATGAAGCATGAGAAGTTCCTGATAATAGCTATCCCTCTCTCCATGCAGCGGTGGCTTGCACAGCTCCAGTGCTTCGTTGAAATATCTGATAGCCTTTTCATACAATCCAAGCTCCATATAGAGTGAGCCTATATTATTGTTTACAAGCATGATTATCTCTGTTGAGCCCTGCTCCACAGCTACATCCATAGCCTCTAGGTAGCAGTCAATTGACATGCTTAAGTCTCCAATAGATGCATATATGACTCCCATAAAATTGACAGTCTTTGCCATCTGCTCATATGCGCCACAGCTCTTATAAAGACCGGCTGTCTCCTGTGCCTTATTCTCTGCCAAAAAAAGCTTATTCTCGCCAAATAAGGCTGCTGCCTCATCCATACATCTGTCTGCCTTTTGCAATATACCCATAAAAACCCTCCTATAGATGACAATACAATCTATTTCTCAGCAAGATACTGCTTATATCCAACCTGTTTCAGTTTCGCATCCTTTGCTACAACCTGAGCCTTCATATCTGCTGTATACTTTTTGATTTTCTCAAGGATTGCATCATCACCTGCTGCGAGTATCTTTGCTGCAAGGATTGCTGCATTTTTCGCACCGTCAATTGCAACTGTGGCAACAGGCACTCCAGGTGGCATCTGCATGATTGAGAACACTGCATCCATTCCATCCAGATTCTTTCCTGAAAGCGGTACTCCGATAACAGGAAGTGCAAAAAGCGCTGCACACATTCCCGGAAGTGCTGCTGCCATTCCCGCTCCTGCTATTATTACCTTTACATCTCTCTCCTCAGCGCCTCTTGTCCACTCAATAAGCTCATCCGGCTCACGGTGTGCTGAGATGATGGTGAGCTCATACTCTATGCCGAGCTCTTCAAGCATATCTGCTGCCTTACTCATCACCTTTAAATCTGAGTCGCTGCCCATAACTATTCCAACCTTTGCCATTTTATCCTCCTTATATGTCTAATAATTATTTACTTTCTGCATCAAGCGTATCGAGCGGTTTGTTCAACTCTTCTACGCCCTCAAGCACAAATCTGCCATCTCTTATTATATCACATGTTGAGCCATCGTGTCGAATAACTGTGATGGCTCCAAGCTCATCATATGGTATTGTGATATCCGTGTGGCAGTTGAAATATGCCTTTGATATATCCTCTTTTCTGCGGATGGAAACTGAATTGTCCCTGGCAATGATTGCTTTTCCGTCAGGGTTGTATGTCATATTGTCCTCATCGTATGTGTAGCAGGTATCACCTACCGCAAAGTGCGGTCCTGTCTTTTCTGCTATGAGAATAGGCATCTTTGCTGCGATATCGTATACTCTCGCCATACGGTAGGCTGTCGTATTGGTGCCTATGGCAAACTCACCCATAGGCAGTGTGTCGTGATGGAAAAGCACATTGTCTGATATATACTTTTTGTTTTCTTCCTCATCCTCAAAATTGGTGCATGTATATTTATCAATCATGCCATCCTTAAAGTCGATTTCCAGATTAAGGAAATTAAGCTCATTGAGATATACCTGACTGACATGCAGCTTGCCGTTTGTACCCTCTAGCACCGGTGAAGTAAACACCTCTCCGACAGGGATATTTACATCAGCCACACAGTTTTCAAAGGCCGTCTCCTTTGAAGGCTCCTTAAGCTCATGAATCTTGACATACAAATCTGTCCTGTTGCCGTTTGTTCCGACGATATGCACCCTGTCTGCTGTATCGAGCACATCTATGATTTTCTGCTGCATATCCCTGTAGAGTGCATAATCAAGAGTATTAATCTTTACAGTCTCCGTAAAAATTTCCTTATAATCAGGTCCGATTGCAGCACACGGATAGGCAATAATCGTAAAGCTTCTGTCCTCGCTGTGAATATAGCTGTTCATATACTGTGAGCGCACGCTTGTCATATGGACTACAAGCTTCTGCTGCTCATCATTAAAGTGCGCAGCCTCCTTCTTTGAAACCGGAGCAAACGGCTCCTCTCCAAATATCTCTATGACAGCCGGTCCTCCACATTTGCATGCTACATCCTTCATTCTCTCAAGTGCATTGTGCATGCACTCAAGACGATACTCCACATATGCCTTGTCAAGCCACAGTGCCATATCCTCCTTGTGGTCATAGTCAAACTGCTTATTGACCGATGTAGAAAATGGTCTCATGGCAGGCTTCATACCCATTTTTTCAAAATTCTTTAATGCTGCTCTTATCATACGCTCAAAGCCAAGCGGATAAAGCACCTGAACCACTGACTTTTTTGAGATATCCTTGTTGCAGGTAATAAAGCCAATGCGGTATCCTTCTGTATAGGTATCTGCCATGCCTGTATCTCCTCATCTGAAAATGAAGCCAGATGCGCTCTGCCGGCGCGCTCATTCTCTCCGACATACAGTCCGTAAGAATACAGATAATCATCATTGACAAATCTGCCTCATTTACAAGCTCTGTATAGTAATCATAAGCCGGGTCAAGGAGTGCTCTGTTGTCATCCTCTGCAAATATCTCCTCATAATCATGCATGAACGAGTATATACAGCCCCTTATCTCATCAGGACTCAGCTCATTGGCATTCTCAAAATAATTGTATAGCTCTACAATAAGCTCTGCATAAATGCAGAGATATTTTATATCCCCCTGATAGATATGTGTAATGCTTCCGGCAATTTTTGCATATACAGCCGATAAAAGCTGACCATACTCATCTCCGAGCACCTTTACGGCATATGCCGGGTTGGCATAGCTTTTCTCATAATTTTCTTTATCAAACTGTGAATAGAATAAATCGTTAAATTCTTTATCTGCGCTATGGTTTTTAATAGTGTTGATGCACTTTGCCGCACTTCTGAAATAATCAGCAAAAGCCGGCTCTATCGCAGATTCTCTGATGATCTGCTCTATCCGCTCATCCACAAGCTCTAATCGCTCTGCGTAAAGCTCATTGGAGAGTTCATAAATCTCTTTATAACTCATATATCCCTATAATCTTTCTTTCATATAATAAAACCTGCAGCATATGTTCCTCCCCAGCTGATTACCGCTATGAGTGAAAAAAACACTGCCAGTCGTGGAAACGTCATGAATGATTCCTCATCAAAGAGGCTTCTGATGGCAAACCCGAAATCTGCCAGAGATATGCCAAGCATCAGTATACCGGCACTGCATAGTACATAGACAGATTGCCATCTCCTCTGAATGCCGCATTCAAAAAAACTATATATACAATCTCTATGAGGATAGCCACAACAAGTGCAGCTATCCCCCTCTTAGATTGCTTCTTTTCCGTAAACTTATACCTGTTACGTTTTCTTCTGCCAAGCAATTTATATTCTCCTATTTGCAGCCGTATTGCTTATAGTACTCATCTATAGCTGCTTTGATTGTGTCATCAATGACTACTCTGCCATCATGCTCTCTGTTGTAGAGATACTCTGTGACCTCTTCCATTGTAACGATTGCCTTGCCCTCAAAGCCGTACTTCTCATGGATTTCGTCGAGCGCGCTCACCTTGCCGCCCTGTCCGACTTCCATTCTGTTAAGGCTCACCATAAGGCCTACGATTGTGACATCAGCAGCCTCTCTTACCTTTGGAACTGTCTCCTCCATTGATTTGCCGGATGTGGTGACATCCTCTATCATAACTACTCTGTCGCCATCCTTAAGCTTGCTTCCAAGGAAGCCTCCCTTGTCTGCACCGTGATCCTTTGCCTCTTTTCTGTCTGAGCAGTAGCGCACCTCTTTGCCATAGAGCTCATGGTATGCGATAGCTGTTACCACTGCAAGCGGGATTCCCTTGTATGCAGGTCCGAATAATACATCAAAGTCATCTCCGTAGTTTGCATGGATTGCCTTTGCGTAGTACTCTCCGAGTCTCTTAAGCTGTGAGCCTGTCACATATGCTCCCGCGTTCATAAAAAATGGTGATTTACGGCCGCTCTTTAATGTGAAATCACCAAATTTCAGCACGTCACTCTCCACCATAAAGTCTATAAATTCCTGCTTATACTGTTCCATTTTATCTTAAAACCTCCTGTTTATAAGGCTTTCACGCCTTTATTATTGTCTCAAATTGCTTTACTACACACTTTTTACACACTTTACACCGCTTCCATCTTCCTCATCTCGTCAAACAAGGTATCATCTGTTACGTGACATTACAAATCCATTGTCAGCTGTAAGGAGCCATGTCCGAGAAGCTTCTGCACGCTCTTAGGCTGCATTCCGTTCTCGATTGCCCTTGTTGCAAAGGTGTGACGGAAACAATGAGGAGAGAACCTCTCAAATTCCGGGTGTTCCTTCTGAATTCGTCTCGTTGTTACATCCATACATTCCTGTACGATGAACTGCTGTGTAGGTCGATTGTTTCTGGTTACGAAAACCAGATTCTTGTATTCGTCCTGTGCTGTTTGTGCGTTCTTAAGCAGAATCTCCTGCCCGTGAACTCTTTGTTTTTTCAGAGCTTCCATAGCTCTTGTTGTTAAGGGAATGGTTCGCTTGCTGTTATGCGTCTTGGTATCATGCCATTCAAAGACATATTTGCCATCCTTGCGGAAATAGCATAAGGAACGTCTGACGTGTACAACCTTCTTTTCAAAGTCTACATCAGACCACTGAAGCCCCATCAACTCACCAATACGCATTCCTGTGTCGATTGCCACTACATATAAATTGTAGTAGAATGTGTCCTTCGCATAGCTAAAAAAAAGCTCCGTTTCACCTACCGTTAATACTCTACGTTCTTTCTTAACCTCTTTAGAAATCACAGTATTGATCTGCTTAGCAGAATTTTTGATAAGTAAATCAGAGTCTATTGCTTTCTCCAGCATATCGACCAGTATCTTTTTCGAATTCTTACGCTCATTGTCTGTTTCCAGTTCGTTAATCGCCTGCTGCATAATCAGTAAATTCAAGGATGTGAGTTTTCTCCATCCCAGAGCCTTCTGTATTCTGCGATAATGACCTGCGTATGTCTCCTTGGTGGAGTCTCTGCAATTCTTCTTGCAGGTATCCATCCAGATTTCATACCATTCGTCAAGCGTTACGTCCTTCGCAACAACATTGAGTGCCTTTTCATCCTCATACTGTTCGTTTCTAAGCTTCTGTCTTACCTCATTCAGCGTCTTTGCGTAAACCGTCTGCTTCTTGCCAAAACGATTCACGAATCTTCCCTGATAAAGACCATCCTTTCTCTGTGATAAGCCTTTACCTAATTCTTTACCATTAAGGGATTTACCCATTTATGCCTCCTTCCTAAGTGTAGAATAGGAAGGATTCCAAATATCGTCCCTATTCTACCATAAAACCTTACAATTATCAATCCGTTTCAAAAATTGAATTCTCATTTTGAAACTCCTCCGTGTTCTTATTTATGAAAGAATCTGATTCAGTAACCAGTGGTCTAATCTGCCCTTATGAGCATATAGTCTGTTACCGATTCTTACCGTGAAACCATTGGCCGGATTGGAAAGCAATTCTCTTGCTTTCGTCTGTCCAATACCAAGGTACTCACACATTTCCTTTACATTTAATAACGCTCTTGTATCAAGTTCTGTTTTCATGGTAGTCCTGCCTCCTCTCGTAATATTCTCATTAACCACCTTCTTTCCTACCCGCAATAAGCGGTTCCTAAAGTAAGATTGTTCCAGTACTCTTAGTTTGGTTTTCTACGTATCCACTGTCTGGATTCTTTAGCACCGATTTCTCACTACTGAAACCTGCCTGTGGGCCTCTCCTGCGCGAGATCATCTCCCACCCTTGACGGAAGTGTCTGTTCTTTGCTCCGCTTAAATTGCTTTAAGTATCATCGCAAAGTCCGTTGACTGTGAATACAACTCATGAAGTTTTCAATGTACAGTTAAAACATTTCGATATTCTTGTAGAACATAAGTTTGTTTTGTGTTATGATTGTTGTAGCCGATTTGCTTCATTTCTGATGCCGCCCGGCTACGTTTTGTAAGTTAATTGTAGTAAAATATAGAGAATAAAATAATTGACGGTCACTTGACCGCGACTTGACATAGAAACTTTTCAAAGAATGAAAATATAGAAAGACAGATAAGATAGATAGCGGGATTGATAAATCCTCTCTGAAAGGAGCACACAGATGAGAAACAGACTGACCTTCGCCAATGTGATTGGTGTATTATTGGAAAATAAAAAGAAAACCTCCCCGCAGCACCAGCTTGTACGCAGTCTGTTCTCTGCATATCTGGATGATGCTCTGACAGCTTCGGAATTAATCGCAGATGACACGACGATGTACAGCCGCTGGTGCAATGCGCCCGCCCGATTCCTATAGATATCCTAAAGACTTATGAAGATGAGGATGAATGGGATACGATGGAGGATGATTTCAGAGATAAGATTATTCCGAACCTGTTGAACGAAGCACAGGCTCGAATCCAGATGGAGGAATTGATTACAGACAGTATAAAAACCATCGGGCAGGAAATGGCTGATGCACTGATTCAGGAGCCGGATAATGCAGCCTTTTTCTGCTCTGTGGTAAGATATGCGATTTTGAATGACCATAGCACAGGTGCGCTCTATTCTCCCGACCTTTCGGAAGTGATTCTTTGCAATAAGCTTCCCTCCTGCAATCAGGCATTCATTGGACGAAAGGATGAGATAAAAGCAATCGCATCCCATCTTTCCAATCAATCCGTCTTATTCATTACTGGTATGGCAGGCATTGGAAAAAGCGAAGTTGCCAAAGCCTATGCACAGACGAACCGTAAAAAGTACACCAATATCATTTATCTGTATTACACCGGTGATTTGAGAAAAGACATCGCAAACCTTACATTTGCAGATGATTCCGTAGAAATGAATGAGGAAGTCCGTTTTCAGAATCACTATAAGGTGATGCAGAGACTCCACACAGATACACTGCTGATTCTGGACAACTTCAATGTGCTTCCAAAGGACGAACCCTTCTTAAAGGAACTGATGAAGAATGATATGCAGCTATTGATTACCAGCAGATGCAAACTTAAGAATTATGATTCTATAGAAATAAAGGAATTGGATAAAGAAAAAGAACTGACAGAACTGTTCTACAAGCATTGTCCTTCTGCAAAACGTGATCCGGACAGTGTGTCTGCCATTATAGAAGAAGTGAACTGTCATACCCTGACTGTCTGCATGGCTGCTCTTACCTTAGAAGCCAGCGGCATGGAACCGGAAGAATTGTTACAGGAGCTGCGTTCCTGCGGTATCGGGCAGAACATGGAAGAAATCGAGGTATTCAAGGATGATGAATTCTCCTATGCCAGTATGATAGGACACCTTCGCATGTTGATGAAGCTTAATAGATTAAATGAGGACAGTATTGATATCCTCCGTAACCTCTCACTCCTGCCGGTATCAGGAGTTTATAAAAGTGCGTTCAAAATGTGGCTGGAACTGGATTCTCTCAAAAATGTTAATGAGCTGATACGCTATGGCATTATCAGTGAAGATACCGAAAATAAGACAATTGCACTCCATCCTCTCATTCAGGAAGTGGCAATCGCAGAGACCATTCCAACCGTATCAGACTGCCATGTGATGTTAAATCACCTGCATTTGATTTGCCTTGCTCACGGTCTGGATGTAAAAAGACCGGTGACTGTCATGGAATGTCTGAAAAGCATCAACAGACACATCATCCTAGATAACAGGGCTTACTATCTACTGTTCTTACAGGATATGTACCCTTACTTTGACAAATATCTGGATACCGATTATCTGTCGGAGCTGGTAGAACGTATAGAATATGTGATGAATCTTATGAATGATTCGGGCAAGTCGGATGAAACGAGTAAATCGTATAATTCAGATAAATCAGGCACACCAGATATTACGCAAGAAACCAACCACATTTCTGCCTGTGACAAAGCATTATTATTAGATTACAAAGCACCGCTTCTGTTCCCACGCAAGGAATATGATAATGCCATTAAGAAATATAAAAAGGCGATTGCCCTCATGGAAAATTACCATAAGACCAATACTGCGGATGCCCGTTCCGCCAATCTGCTTTCAAACCTGCACAACAACCTCTCTACAGCTTATCTGTTCCGGAAGAAACTGGAAGAAGCCGTATCAGAACTCAAGACAGCTTTCACAGTACGCAGGGAATATGCCAGTCTTGGATTGATAGAGAATAATGATACCCTGCAGCAGACACTCTCACTTGCTAACATGCTGGTGCAGAATAAGGAATATGATTCTGCTCTGGAAATTATTGATTTCTGTGAATCCACCATTGATGAAGTTATGGGTAGAAATAACCTTGATTATGGTATGTGCGAGTTCTATCGTGGTGTCATTGCTTATACCCGTTCTCAGCCTGTGATAGCAGAACAGCACCTGCTTAACGCAGATGCCGTCTTTCATGCTGTTATGAACGAGAACCCTGATAATGATTATTCCAAAAGTACTGCTCGTTATTTGTATAGTTTGTATATGAGATGGGGAAAGAAAGAGCTTGCGGAGCAATATAAAAAAATACTAATCAGCACGCATTAGGTATTGCCATAACAATGATACATATAGTCAGAACACACCCAAATATCAGCATAACGGGTAACGAGGTCATAGAAAACTTGTAGGCTCGGCTGCTGTCCTTTGTTATCGATATTCGCAAGATAGCGCGGGGAGATATATAACTCGTCGCTTACTTTTTTGCGACTTTCTCCGTATTCGTTTCTCGCGGCTTTAATGGCAGCCCCGAAAGCCTTAAAATCATATATTGATACTGGTCTTTTTGCTATAATCATTCACCCTATTACATTTTACTGTTCCCCTTTCTATCTGTTTCTTTGTGCCTGTGCTTCCACCAAAGGATAAACGGAAGAAGCAGAACCAGCACCACTATTAAAAAAATGATTAAAAAGTAATCTCTCGTTCAGCTTCACTCCCTTTCCTCTTTCTTTAAATAAATAACTTATTTCATATTTACTATACATAAATTA
>ENA-OQCN01000770-OQCN01000770.1-human-gut-metagenome-genome-assembly--contig:-NODE-770-length-16895-cov-1.575024_pt1 | contig 16895 bp, 20 predicted proteins | sample MGYA00242497_ERZ504576 | MGnify/ENA primary metagenome ERZ504576 (study PRJEB26092, sample SAMD00036296) | human gut metagenome | host: Homo sapiens | study: EMG produced TPA metagenomics assembly of... | reverse complement strand
TCTGTTTTGTTTCTTTATTTCCATAGAATACAACATATCCTTGTACATACAATTTATGGTTCGTATTGTTTTCGATTGTAATCAAAGGTTGTTCGCTATCATTTCTCTTATCAGGAAATATCTGCACATTCACATCATCTTGAAATAATAATTCTGTTGATTTTTTACCATCTTCATTACTGCCTTCCACTTGAGAGGCTTTTAGAGAAGAAGCATCAAAGGTAATTTCTTGTCTTGATTCCCTTGCCCCTTTATTGTTTGGATTGACTGTTTCCATGACATAGGTTTGTTGTGGATTGATGTTTATATTGATTTCATCATCTTTATCTTCATCATGCACTCCGTTTTCATCTTCTTTGACAATTGTTCCTGTGACATTGATTTGAACTTGTTATTGTTTGTTACGAATAATAAACAATCTCCGTTGGACTCCCCATATGGTACATAACTTACATCCACATTTTCCATTGCCGTTTTAAATATATCTATCTTTGGTTTTTCAGGTTCCTTTTCTTGTCCAAAGAAATTTTTATAGGCTGACAATCCAAAAAAGACAACAATGATTGTTGCCATGATTCCCATTGCTATTTTCTTTGCCATTCAATCACTCCATTTCTATTTCATCTAAATCCTCATCAAAATCTACTACAGTGATTTCTTTATATTCTTCATAAAGCTCCTTTATTCCATCAATTATCGCTTGATCTACACCAATATCGGCTTTTTTATATAAGTGGTTAGCTTGCGACATAAACTCTTTATCATTTTTCAGTTGTTCAACTTCATCATCTGAAAGAAATTCGGATAAAGCACATAGAATGTCATTTTCCATGAACTCATTGTACCACTTTTCATGTAAGTCAATATTCAATTCATTAGAAGCACGTTCTAGCATATCTGCTTGAGCTTCTTTTAAATTACCGAAATAATGTCCTACATCATACCCTCTATCGTTTTGTGTCCAAGTCACATAACGATATTCCTTTATTGGATGACTTTCATTGATGCCAAGCACTACATTAAACCCAGTACCAGTCACTACTTTATTGATAATTGTATATTTTCCATTCATACCTAAATCATCTTTTGTCATATCTTTCTTCTGTTCTTTTTCAAGTCCTAAAGAAATAAGTAAATCGTGATACACCATTACTTCGTGTTCATTTAATCCATAATCTTTTACAAGATCTGTTACTCCTTGATTCAATATCCCAATTCCATATCGTAAACTAATGTTTCTATTTGTTTCTACATCATGAATACTTGTTAAATCATCTGTTATTGAAAACCAACAATCCATTCTTGATTTTTCTACAATCTTATCAAGTATATTTGCCTGTTCTACAGATAATTTCATTTTTCCACCTTCTTTCTAAAAAAGGAGTCTTATTCAGACCCCTTAAATATACATTCGTAGCCAATCGTTTTATCTTTTTTAATGATTGGCTGTACCTTGAATTCTTGTGAAGATGTTAATCCATACTCATTTGCTCGTTTAAAAGCGACAGTGGAATTATTGGCATAATCTTTTGTGAGGAATTCTTTATTCTCTTTTTTGTTTCTTCTTTAGAATTTCCTTTCATCCACTCTGTATATGCACCTTTTTCTTCGACAAGTTCATCTTCAGCATTTTCTAACTGTTTAAATATTCAATATAGGCTTTTTTATCTTCATCTTCTAGTTCCCAATCCCTCGGCACTTCATGTCCATCAATAATTTCTACTCGTTCTGCCTTTTGTTCAGGAGTTTCTTCTAATCCTCTTACTTGATATGTTCGTGATGTGCTTTCAAGTTCTACATTCGCTTCTTTTCTTGCTTTTTCATCAAAAATCACTTTCACTTCCACATCATCATAATTGCTTAGATTTTTGTTAGGAGATATTTCATATTTCAAAGATGCAATAAAGTCTAGGACTTCTTTATCATCTCCATCATATTGAATATCGTTTCCTTTTATGGACGCCTTACCGCTTTCTTCCATACCTTCAAATGTAAGCTCTAAGTTTGATAAAACATCTAAGTGTGTTGGTTCAGGAAATACATATATCTTGACACCTATAGCAAGTCCTAAAACCACAATTACTCCAACAATTCCTAGTATTACTTTTTTCATGATACCACCTCATTTACTTAGGATTTGCAAAAGAAATATTTCCATAAATACTTCGTAATTGACTTAATGAGTATGTAACTGTATGCCAGTCACTCTTTGCTACTTCAAAGGAATCTGTCTTTACCATTTTAAGTTTCCCTTCTTGCAATTGGTAATCTTTTCTCCCTCTACACCGACTACGATCCATACATGGTTATGAGCAACATCTGAAGAACCGACAGCTCCTACTTTCGGTATCAAACTGAACTCAAATTTGTCTGGATGCGTTGCTAACAACTGTGCTACACACGAATATCCATTTCCAGTAAAACCAGGGCTAAATCCATAGATTTCATAGAATCTTCCCCATGCGAACCAAGTACACTGACCATATAAGCCTGCTTGTGCATATGGATTTTTTGTTACCCAAGCATCTGTATTCCCAAAGTTTGGATCACCTTCAATAGAACCTGTTGCACATCCTGTAGAGTCTGTCAGTTTATATGTACCTTTTAATTTATCATACCACTTCTTTGCCGACTTACAGCGAGTATTTAAAATCGACTGATAGGAATCACTCGACCTTTCTACAATCTTATGGAACAAATAAGCACATCTTGATGGACTTTTATTTTCATAAAATCCTTCCCTCTGTAATTGTTTTCCATAATAGGATTCAGGGGATAAGGATTCTTCCCATAAGAAGTTTAGTTGAAAGTTTAAATCCGTCCATGAAACACCTTTTAAGGTTGCCTGTTTCAATAAATTGTCTTTTCTTCCATAACTCCATTGGATTAAGCCATGTCCTTGATATGGATACCCTTTTTCAATTAGGGCAGGATCAAAATTGGATTCACGCTCCATGTTTCCCATAACGCCTGAAACAGCTTCATCCGATAATCCCTTTCCTTTTAAGTATGTCCATACAGCCTGTGCATTTCCTTCTGTTGTTCCATCTGAAAATACATAATCAGTAGAACATCTTTCAGCACTAGCTGATGAACCTGCAAAGATAACAATAAAAAGTGCCATTGTAACTGCACCAACTATAATCGCCATCGTGAAAGGAGCAAGGAATTGAGCGATAGTAGTAACAGCTTTTGTAACAGTTTGAAAGATAACTGTCATTGCTCGTTTCACTATCGTGGTACTTGCCTTCGCAACTTGCACTCCTTTTTTAATAGAAGATTTTACAGTTACATAAGAAAATTGTATTGCCTTTTTACCACCTTTATAGGTATATTTTGCTGTCGTTTTTCCAACTTTTTTCCCAACTTTTCCCGCTACCTTTCCTGCCTTTCGTCCAACTTCTCCTTCAATGAATTTCATTCCTGTAGCATCTTCGCCATTGGTTGCTTTTTCTACTTTATGAGAAAGTCTTGCCCCTTTTTTAACAACCTTGCTTGCTTCTACAGAAGTTTTCCTACCACAGTGACTGCTTTGGAAAATTTACCTTGCGTTGGTTGAAAGTCAAAAGTATGTCGATTTATAAAAGAAACGAAACGATTTGAGTGTTGTGAACCCTCTTCTCCTTCCCCCATTTTTCCTTTTAAGTTTTGACCTGTGCCTTTCTTTCCATCCCCAGTATTTGCTAATGTCTTGATATTGGAAATAGTACTGTTTTTATCATTATTTCCTATAACTGCATTCTCAACAGAAACACCATTGGAAGATTCCATTGTTTTAATACCTAAAACAGCAGAACCTTCCTGTTCATTCATACTACTGATTGGAATATCGTTATCTGATTTAGAAAGTTGAACCTGTCGTTTTTACAGCACTATTATCATTCTCTTGTGACAATGCATTACCATCCTCTGCATTTGGTTTATCAACTTGTGTTTGAATTCCTAAAGTAGCCTTTCCACCACTTCCACCTGAGCCATCATCTTGGCTTCCTTGTCTGTTATATTTCCATTCGGAAACAAATTTGGCACTCTTATCCAATCCCTTACCAGTCCAACGAAGTCCTTTACTGGTAGCAAACTCCCCTGAACGAAATGTCTTATTGACATCTTTTCTAGTTTCTTTTGACATACACTTTATGTTCTAGCAATCGCCTTTTTATCAGTATTGTTCAACTGGTAGATACGGAATTCTTTTGGCACATGGTTATAGAATGGAATCTTATCTGAACCAAAGACAATGACACCTTGCCCTTGTTTAGCATCATTACCGATATATCGTGCTTCCCCTTCAGAAATATCGAAAATATCACAAATAATCTGTCGATCTCGCTTCTTTTGTTTCAAAATGATAGCAAATTCGGCATTTCCTAAGATTTTTCTACCCCATTCGTTCGCAGAAACATCTTCGATATTTTGTGTAATAACAGTAATCATAGCATTGTATTTACGACCAATTTTGACAATCTTAGCTACATATTCAGCACCTGATGGATTGGCAAGCAAGATATGGAATTCATCAATATAGATCCATGTATTGATACCTTTTGCTCGGTTTTTTATTAAACGATTCATAATATGGTCTAGGACTACTAAATATCCTGCTGTTTGAATAGAAGCAGGAAGTTCAGAAATATCAAACGATACAACTCGGTTATGAATATCAACATTGGTAGGATGAGAGAAAATATCCTGTGTACCTTTAACGAAACGCTCAAGGGCTTTTGCCATCTTTTTCGCTTCTTCTTCAGGTTGAACATTTAATTCTTCTTGAAAGTCCTTTAATAAAGGTTGTTTACTTTCATCAGTAAATCCACTTTTTTCATAATCTTCAAAGATATGTCGTACACATCTATCTACAATCGTCTTTTCAATCGGACTAAGGCTACCTTCATCAATAATAGATTCCACCCAACCTTGCATATATTCAACTTTTGCTTTAACTGGCGAATCTCCACCATCTTCAGACAGACTATAGTTTTGATCTAAGTCTAATGGATTGATGTATGTTTTTGTAGAATCGGAAATTGTAATGGTCTGTCCATTTAATTCATTTACGGCATCTCCATATTCTTTTTGGAAATCGATAAAAATAATTTCATCATCAGGATAGCGTAGTAATACTTGTTCAGCATTTGTTTTCGCTTGGAAGGATTTCCCTGCTCCTGATGTCGCTAAAATACATCCATTTCCATTTATCAGTCGTTTTCTATCTACAAAGATAGGGTTTCTACTTACTAAGTTGATTCCCATAAAGATAGATTTAGGATGTGCAAAATCTTTAGAGTTGAATGGAACATGAACAGCTGTTGCTTCAGAAGTTTCCTTATGTTGGAATTGTAGTGTGTTATGTCCTAATGGAAGTGTATTTTGAATTCCTTCTAATTGTTGCCATTTTAAAGGTAAAATACGAATTAACATTTCTCCTACTTTATTTTGAATTTTAACAGTCTGTTCTTCTAATTCAGAATAGGTATCAGCAACAATGCATAAACAGATATTCTCACAGAAAACTTTTTGATCGTTATACTGAATATCTTCAATCATCTGCGTAACATCATCTAATTTTGTTTCCAGTTTCTTATCTTTCATGTATTCATAATTCATCTGTTGCTTCGCATATTGTTTGACCTTGTTATAACGCTCTGTTTCCAAACCTGATTGCAATTTGGATAATTTCTTTACAATCTTGGTCGTTTCATTTGGCTGAATATTGATTGTCGTAACAAGGTGTAAATCTTCAATCGTAGTTAAAATATTATAAAAACTTTGGAGTAATTGCATTAGGAAAATCAGGTTCAATATACAGACAACGAATAAAGCGTTTTTTATGGATTTCATCCGTTTCTGTATCCGAATTTAATACATCTTGAGGAGTGATTTCAATATAATCGCTTTCTCTTAGATTGATATATTCATGAGGTGCAAGAACATCATAAATCGTTAGATCTTTTTCCTTACGATATTCTTCAAAATCTTTGATTCCCTTTTCATCTGCTGTTTGGATATTCCAAAAGTCATGAATCAAAGTCAAACGCTCATTAACTGGTACGATACGAATACTAGATTTTAAATCCTTAAACTTTTCTTCTGTTTTTCTGTAGATATTAAAAAATATCGCTTTGGCATCTTCATAATTCAATGCTTTCTGCGATATTGTGACATACCTTTTTGTAATCAGTGTATTTTTCTTTTTCCCAATAGCATCATCAATCAAGGTATTAAACTCATGAGCAAGATGTCTTTCCTGTTCACTAACCATACTTTCTTCATCATAGATAAACTGTTGTTTATACTTTTCTGTGTTCACAGGTGTACTGGCATTTGTGACTTGAATATGTGCTTTATCTGTAAATGAGTTTAGATAATCCACCCATTTTAAGAAGATTGCACCTGCATCTTCTAAATCTGCTTTTGCGAAAGAAATATCTGTATATTCAAAACAGATAGAATACATATCATCACCGATTCGCATGATATTTTCTTTGTAATCCTTAAACAACATAGTAAACACTTGTTGATTGGTCTTTGGCACAAAAACTGTTGGTCGTTTATTCCACAAAGACATAAAAGGATTCGTGTTGGATGATTTTTCGGTTGGCTTATTCACTGATTTCTGTTGCTTTTGTTTCTTATGCTTTTTCGATTTCTCTTTCTTTTCCTTCTTTTTGAACATCTTCTTCGACTCCTTTCTCTATTGTTTCTAAATAGCCTTTTGCTTTTTCACCTAGACGGACAATATTTTCAATATCTTCTTTCGTAAGTGCATTTTCACTATTTTCCATAGTACGCTCTTCAATCAAGGCTTTCTTATTGGCATCTAAATCCCCATACCACTTCATTGCCTTTGCTTTTTCTTTGGCTTTCTTTCGCTCTATCTTCAATTCCAATTCCTTTTGTTTTTCCAATCGAGCCTTTTCTTTCTTTTGTTCTTTTCCATCTTCATTAAAGCCTTTTTCTCTTTCTTCGCCTGTTTTCGTTCAGCTCTTGTCGGTTTTTTCGGCTTTTCGATTGTTTGACAGATTTCCTCTTTTTGTTTCTTACCTTTATTTTTCTTTGCTTCTTTTTCAGCTAATAACTCTTTTTCAGTCTTATACTCTAATGGCTTTCCGAAATCCAAATAGTGTCTTTTTAAGAAAGGTAGTAATCTATCGGCTGTCATTCCCTGCAATGTCAAAAAGCCACAAAGCATCAAAGGTAAACCCATGATAATGACAATCCAACTTGAAATCTCATCTCCCAATATAGGTGTTAAATATAAATAAGTAGGCACTGTAATAATTCCAGTTAAAACAAGAAACAACCATTGTCGAAAAGTAAATCCATAGTATTTTTCTGCCACTCCTGAAAGTTCTTTATGTGTTCTGATTCTAATATCATCCATACTATGCACCACTCCATTTCTCTGCTAACTGTGAAGATGTTGTTAAAGCTGTAGATAGAATACCGTTCATAAGAAGTATTCCAATCATTGCTCCAATTCCACCACCAAAAGTCGTTGTACTATTTTGCAAGTCTGCAATACCTAAAGCATAGATATGTACACAAAGTATCATTATCATTCCTTCAAACGCTAAGGCGACAGCATTCATAATAAATCGTTTCCCAGTTCCACTACCGTCTTCCCAAGTTCCAATCGCAAGTGGAATCGGTGCAAAGGCAAATGCCAAAACAATTTTTATTACTCGTGTAACGATTTGAGATATACACATAACAAATGTTCCAATTAAAGGAAGATAAATAATAATAAATACCACAAACAATACAAATGGCAATGATACTCCAATTTATAATAGGGATTGTAATTCCACCTTCAGCAGTATCTATCAGTTCTTTAATCATTTCTCCAATAGAAAATTCTGTACCTGTTTGAAAGTTAATTGTGTTTATAACCGTATTCGTAAACTCATTTCCAATTTTCATAATCATATTTAAAAACTCATAGGAATAGGTAATTAGCATCTTGAATATCAAAATCGTGCCACACTCATAATAATTCGCTCCCAAGAGATACGATCAATTTCCATTGCTTTTTTAATCAAGTCAATCATCACGAATACAGTTAATAAATTCAATCCTAATGATACAAACGCACTATTTAATATCTCTGCCAATGTTCCGAATTCAGATGCAGTAATTGTATTCCAATCACAAAATTCCTTGGCAGTTAATCCCATGTTTCCTAAATCAATATTAAAACCAAATAGTGAAAAAGCTATATCTAGTAACGATTGTGCAATTTCTCCTAATGAATCCCACATTGTTTTTCACTCCTTTCCTAAAAAGACAGGGCGAATATTTTTACTCGCCCATACATCTTATAAACCAAAAATATCAGGTGCTTGTGCAATGGCAATTAGCATAAATCCTGCCATTAAAGTCATTAACCCACGACTCTTTCCTTCAGCATCATCTCTTTGCCACCCTAATGCAAATAACACACCACCAACAAGTCCTACAACTCCACCAATCTTCATCAACCAGTCACACACGAAATCAATAAATTGGTCGATAGAACCCGTATTGGAATTGACTGCGAGTACATTTGTCATATTCAATACCATCATCATGGCTGTCGTATTTACGATAAGCCCTGCTTTTGCGACTTTTTCTCTTGTCTTTTTAGACATATTGTTTTTCATTGCTGTTAGTTTTTCCATTTCCATAATCCTCCTTCTTAACAACAAAAAAACAGGCACCTTGCCTGCAGATAAAAAATGCTCCCCTTATTTCTATCCCTTCATTTCTAAGGGCATCACCCCTTTCAATAAAATATATAGAGTAGCTAAGATATGCTATTTTATATCGCTCCAAACAGCTTTCAGTTTTCCTTTTCCATATTTTGCTTCAAGCTGTGCTTCCGTTACTACTTTCATTTCAAATGGCTCTTGTACAGTACATGGTACTCCAACCGCTTTCATCAATTCTTGCTGTTGCTTTGTTTTTGATTTTCTAGGTTTTTTCATTTCTTGTAGATGATCGTACAATTTCTCATGATTTGTTTCCATTCTTTTGTTTTCTTAAATTCAGGATCTTTTGTACCATCTTGTTCTACCCATGCTTCCCACATTTCTTTATAATCATCATGACTTTTTAAGTCATACAATTCAGAATAGAAAGGTTTTGTTCCTGCCATTAACAAAATTCCATGTCCTGCTTCCAATTCAGCTAACTCATCCATGGTTGCTAGTTCTCTACCATATACATCCCAGTTTTGTGAGGATGAACCTTGTCTTGAATAGGTTCGCCCTGAAGACTTTTTATATAAGGTCTGTTTCCCTAACATGGTACTCATATATTCCAAAGTTTCTTTTGAACGAGAACCTAAGAAAAAGATGTAGTCACAACAGTCTAATGCTGTTTCCCATTCATCTTTATAGATTTTCTTTAACTGTGATAATGACTGAAGAATAATGGCAATTCCACAATCCAAGCTACGACAATATGCCCAAAATTCCAAGAAACGATTGATTTTCCCCAGTTGTCTAAATTCATCCATATAGATATTACATGGAGTTTGCAATCGTCCACCATTTGCTTGTGCATTTTGGTCGATTATTGTGAATATCTGTGAATACATGATATTCATCAAGAAGTTGAATGCATTGCTGTTAGGGTCAGAAATAATGAAATAGGCAACTCGTCCATGTTCCCCTTCAGGAGCATTGACAGACATACCAATGCGATCCAGTTCCATAGTGTCATTGTTTGTCATTTCATCTACTTCACGCAAGTTGAAAGGAGCAAGTCGGGCTGATGCCGTCATAATAATGGTGGACATCATCTTTGGAGATTTTGCCGATACAACAAAATGTTTCCACTGTTTGATACCAATGTTATTAGGATCACGACTTTCCCATTCATCAAATAAGTTTCTAAGTTCTGAATTTCCTTCTTTGTCAGGTTCTCCCTTACGAATCAGTTCCATGATTTTTCTGAAATTTCGTTCTTCGATTGGATAATTGAAAATCACATAGTAAAACAATGCCTGTAAGAATACCATTTCTGCCTTTTCCCAAAAGGGGTCACCAGTATTGGATTCAATCGTTTCTGATTTTGTATTTTCCATAATCGTATTGATTAGATTCATGACATCATCTTCAGCAATATTTCGTCCTTCATCCATCAATTCTTGTACAATATCCTGACGGCTTTCATCACTATCTAGGTCTAACAAAAACGCTTCTTTCGGTAACTTACGAATATATTTCAATGGATTATAATGGTCGCTTCGCCATTTATCCTTGATATTTAAAACTCGAATATCATATCCTTTTTTCTTTAAACTCATTCCTGTAGCCTTTAAAATTTCTTCTTTAGGGTCAGTAACGATAATTGTTTCAGCCATTGAATTTAAATATTAGGAATTAACCAATATCTTGATTTCCCAGTTCCAGGTCTTCCTATCAAAGTGCAGTTTCGATTTCGTTTAGTCACTTTCATATTTTTAGAAAAGATTTCTGTCTTTGTGAATATCCAATTTTGATACATATCCTTTTCACGCATATCTTTCGTAAAATTAGGGTCATTCCATTTCGCACTACCAAACGCTTCTTCCTGCATATTCTTTTTATAAGAAGAATGTAGAGTTTCATAAATCATCCACGAAAATAACGCTAAAAATGAACCTATCATCAGTGTAAATTGATTAAAGATAAGAGGCTCAAATGAAAAAAATTGATCGCTTGCTTGGTTTAATACCTCAAACGACCACTCTCCATCATTCAATTCCACCAGTGTTCCTAATCGTAAGCCAAAATAAAACACAATCAGTAGTACAAGGACTACAATGACTGTGTTGCTTTTATATTCTCGTTTTACTTTCATATCTATCATCCTCTTTATTTAACTCTAGGTCAAATTCATTCAATGAGCTTAAATCTTCTTGGTTTGCCATATCTTTTTCTGCCCACGAAATACTGTTTTCTTTATTTTCCATTTGTACGGAATCCTTGTTTAAATCTATGGACTGTTCTTGTTGCTTTAAGTCTTCGTGGGCTTGTTGGTTTTTTAATTTCATTTCCCTATCAATCATCTTTGTTTGATGTTCGGATACATGAATTTCGTAATTTCCATCTTCCTGCTTACGAGCAATATAATCATATCCCTCATATTTTTTCTCGAAAATTTTTCATTTTCTTCTTTTGGTACGATAGCGTGAATTGGTGCATCTCCATTTTTTGAGATTTTGTAGCGTTTCGCCACCATTTGCCCCATATTCAATAATCTTATGCCCGTCTGTTCCCATGATTTCTTCCATACGCTCACGAGAACTTTTATGATAGACAACCATGACATGATCTTCATCTTGAAGTGTTGCACCAAAAACTTCTTGAGAACACATATCTTCATAATGCTCTACAAACTCTTCTTTTGTAATGATATGACGGCAGGTATCTGCATGAGGAAATTCAGCAATCATTCGATTTCCATATTCAATGCCCTCTTCCATTGATTCTACCGTTAATTCCATATCTTCCATCTTTAATTCAGGCACTAGGTTTTCGTCCATTTCTTTTTCAAATACACTGTTATCAAAATCCTTTGTCAATCGCATTTCTCGTATATCTGCCAACATTTCATTTAATGCATTCGAGTGTCTTTGATTGACGATAAAGATATATTTATTTTCAGCTGGCATCCTATTTTCCTGATTTACTAAGTTCTGATATTTATCAGCCTGCGATTCACAAAACTTGCCTAATAAAGAAAAACGCTCATATTTAACGGCTCTGTCTTTCCATTGTGCTAATTTAATATCATTCTTTGCCATTTTCTCTTGGTTATGAATAGAAATACCCCTTCGTATTTCTCGTCCTGATGGTTCTACTTCACGATAAGTTGCAAGTATTTCGGCTTCCCTTAATTTAGCAATCATGACCTTTGCTTCTTCTTTGGTAAGTTCAGGAGTATGGATCAGTGTTTTATTCGGTCCGTCCTTCTTGATAGCATTTAACGGATTCGCAAACATCTTGATGCCGTAAAGGGTAAGCATCTTTGTTAGTTTTGCCAACCCTTTAGTTGCTTTTGCTGAATACTTTACGGCTGTTCTTTCTATCGTTTCCCCTGAACGCTGAATATCCATTTTAGTATCATTCATACGATTTTCACTTCCTTTTCTAATTCCTCTGTCGCTTCCATATTATCTATATCAATCGAACCTTTGGTAGATTCGTTATAAAGGTAGTCTATGTCTTTGGCACATACAAGTCCATTGAATTCCCCTGATTTTTTATAGGCAGAATATTCATGATATGGTGTAGATACCAAAGCAATCTGATTATCATTGATGCGTTCCAATTCCTTTTTATTGACTCGCACATATCCATAGGTACGGTCTTTAAAGATGGGTATCTGTACAAATCCATTCGATTGTTCCACCAACTTATTCTCATCTACGACAGCCCATACTTCTTTCCTTCTGAAGATAAAAACATATCCAGTTCATTAAAAGAAATATTCCCTTTTAACTCCATTCCATCACTAACATCTTTCCTACGGATATAGTAGAAATGGTTTTAAATTTGTCGATTCCCATCACTTCGGGTGTCACTTCAATATAACTTCTCCCTTCTACATAACGCACACTTGTTTTAGGAATAAACAAGGTATATCCCTGCATAGCACTTCGCACCATCAATGTACCCTTCTCATTGTTTAGAATCAAATGAACTGGAATACGATATTTTTGAAATTTCTGTACCATTTCCGTAGAACGAGAAGGTATATCCAATTTCTTTTTCATGATTGGATTTCCTTGCTGTTTCCTTTTTACAGGTGTTGATTGTAAGTTTTTATTCATTGCTAAATTTATGTCAATGGATTCTTTCTTCTTTGTCTTATCTTCCCAACGCTTCATCAAATCATTACAATTCCATGTTTCCTGCTGTTGCCCATCCGAACGATAAATCGCAAAGGTATCTTTCGTAGATACTGTTGCCACTAAAATTTCTCGATTTGCCGACCATTGTGTATCTTTTTTAGGGATATACATATATTTCTTCGCCATTGTATTAGGAATTCTAACAAAATAAGAATCGTCTGTTTCTCTTGTTATTAAGTTATGGTGGACAGTGAAAGTTCTCTCTTTAGATACTGTTTTCTCTTTTTGAATACTTTGTTCAACTTCTTGTTTTCCATTGCTTTTTTGTGGGGTTGCAATATTGTTCTTTGTCAATTTCAAACTTCCACCACTATTGTTGTAAAGGAGAATGGATTTAAAATCTTTTCCATCTACTGTCTTATATTTAGGGTCAATCGCAAACAACATAGATTTATCAAAAATAGAACTATAGGAGAAAACCGACATTCCTTCTTTTTTTCCAATCCACTTCATCTCTAAGGCTTCTAATAAGAATTTTGCATTATCAGAACCTTCTATATCAATGATACCTGCTAACTCCTGATATTTATTAACGATATACAATTCATCAATATGTTCCAATTCTAATTTTTCATTATCGGAAAAATGTCTTTTCAAACTGCTTAACCACCAATCGCTTCTGTTCCATGTTCAGCTTCATTTGTGCCTTCTGTCCAATCGTATTCTTTACGAATGTTTTATTAAAAACATTTTCATGCTTGAATTTATGTATCGTTTCATAGCGTAGCCATTGTTCATCATTTGTCATGGTATCCTGCACTAAAGCAGAAATCAACACCCTGTCTAGTTCAGGAGATAGGTATCGTGTAGGGTCTTCATGAAAACGATTCAAGATGTTTTGACGGATTCGATCATAATTCTTCTGATAGAATTCCACCATTGTTTTATCCCCAGTTCGATTTACATAGGTATTGACATTATTGATAATGTATCGTTCCATCAGATTGACCTGAAACTGAAAGATTGGATTTGTCTTTTCTTCCAATGACATGGCATGGATAATATCATCCACTTCTTCTTTGGAATAGGTAGAATGTTTTACTACATAATCTTTGAAGTTCATTTCATCATAAGAAGTTTTAATCAGCTCCTCTTTTTTTGCTTCCTCATAGGCTTCTTTAATTGTTTCGGAATTGAATTCCTTATTCTCAAAATATTTGTTTTCCATAAGGAATTGAAAACCTGATACTCGTGCTTTTTCTAAATCATGTTCTACTGCTCCTGCATTGGCAAAATCCCATAAGTCCTTACTATCTTTCTCTTCTGTCAGCTGTAGATTTTCTTTTACTTTATTTAGATCTATCACACTCACACGGAATCGCTTGTTCATGAGTTCAGGTATCTCTTTTACCATAGCTTGTCTGCCTGCATTATCATTATCACGCATCAGCACGATTTCACAATCTAGCCTGCGTAACATGGCAATCTGCTCTTTGGTAAAAGAAGTTCCCATGGTAGCAACGATATTACGAATATTCATCTTATTACCACCTGCGACATCCATAAATCCTTCTACTACATAGATCTTATCATTGTAGGCATAATTTTTTGCGACATTAAAATTATATAAGTGATTGGATTTCATGAATATATCTGTATTTCTTCCATGTAGATATTTAGGTTCTTCTCCATGAATCGCTCGCCCACTAAAGGTAACGGTATTTCCTCGCTCATCCATCACAGGAATTAAGATACGATTCCCAAAGACTGGATGATAGTTTCCTTGTTCATCTTCTCGAATAAACCCTGTTTTCAACAAATATTCTAATGGAAATGACTTTTTATCAATCCATTGTTGTATCTGCTCATAAGAAATATAGCCAAATTGTAATTCCTGAATTAAGTCTTTTGTAAATCCACGATTTAGAAGATATTGTTTTGCTTTCGTATTCCCTAAACTTGTCAAATTGTAATTGGCAATCTCTTTGATTTTATTCAGCGTATTTAACAAGACTCGTTCATGCTCTGATAGATACGAGAATTATGAGAATATTGTGCATTTAATGAATTTTGGTTGTTTTGTTCTTTTGGAATATTCAAATGACAAATATCAATTACTTTATTCATGGCATCCCGTACTGTAAAGTTACGATTTCCTAATACTTTGTTTTCATACTTCTGAACAAAAGAAATTGCATTTCCACTTTCATTACACACAAAACATTTCCAAATCTTGTCGTCACGGATACTCAAGGATGGGTCGTGATCGTCATGAAAAGGACAAACTGTTTTAAAATCTTTCCCTTTCTTAACAATCTTTAAACCATATTCTTCCATGACTTCACGAACGCTTGCTTGATTGATAATCATCTGATATTTTTGTTGAAACATAGAGTTTTGTTGTTCTGCCATTTTCCACCTACTTCTTTTAAAAATAGGAAGTCACTTCCTATTTCTCTATATCTTCCATTTCTTCTTCAAGTTCTATATCTGTTTCTTGTTTTTTTTCCATCAATGTACAATTATCCAATACATAATCCAATTCATCCAACATTCCTTGAATTTCTTTTGCATCTTCTACAAGTTCACTAGGCGAAGGTACATTCATGCGATTGTCATCAACAGTTCTTGCTTCTAACCACATGGCAATATGTTCCTCTTGATCAAAATTCATTGCATACTCACAATTTGTTCGACTGCTTTTCTAATGACTTATCATGTTGAATACAAAAAACAAAATCTTCTCCTGCTGGCGAATATTGTTCAATTTCCCATGAAGTTCCACCATCATAGATTTTCCAATCATGAGCTTCGAGTAAATCTCTTAAATCGTCCAAAGATTTCAATGTTGTCATTTTCGCTTCATAACGGAGAATATCTTTATACGATAACCATTCAGGTTTAATTGGTACTTGATTATAGTATCGTTTCATTGCGTGAATGTGGTCTTGAACTGTGTCAGCCCATAAATTCCTCTCGCTTCGTTGTCCATAGCCTAAGTAATACTCACAATCTTGTTGTAATCGACCTAACATCATATATTCATGTTGATACGAACCATCAATCATCATCTGCATTTCATTCGATAAACACATTCCATATTCATCTATTTCATTGAACGACATTTCAGGAACCATATCATACAATTCTAATAATAAATCATCATCATAAACGATTTCGTCATTTTCTACTTTCTTGTAATGTTTGTCAATCACAAGTTTTATCAATTCCTGTACCTTGTCATTTCCATATACTTCAGGAATTTTCTCCTGCAAATCTTCAAAAAATCTTTCCTTATCAAATCTCATTTTATTTACCTCTGTGTTCTTCCTTCTTTATTTTCAAATCTTCTTTAACTGCATAATTATGATTTTGTTATTTACCATCTATCTTCTGTAATATCTAATTCATATTCTTCCACATCTTCTTTTACTTCATCTAGTTGTGTTTCTGAACCATAAGATTTGTTTTTTGATAAATCTTGTTCAACTTTGATTTTTCGTAAAAACATTGTCTATCATATGAAGTAGATAGAGCATTTATAAGGTTTAAGAGCAATTAGAGCTTGGCTAGACTTTATAAATGCTCTATTTTTCGTTTACAAAAAATAGGAAGTCACTTCCTATTTTTCAATTTCATCCAAATCTTCTTCTAAATCCATACCATAAGTTTCTTCTATACAACCTTTTTCTTTTGCCAAGTCTTGTTCAACTTGACTTTTATTGAAACTTGCCCTAGTATAATAATTAGACAGGGCATATGTAAGACCTTTGGACAATTGGAGTCCTCTAGATTTTACATATTGCTCTGTTTTTTTGTTTGTGTAAAAAGTTTTATCATTCTCATATGAACGATTTAATAATTGTTCTAATTTTTCTTTTTCGTAAATGGATGTAATTTCATTCAACAGAAGATTTCCACCCATATCTTTGTTTTCTCTACAGATTGCAATCATTGGAAATCCATCATCATCTACTTCATCTAATAAAATAATCTTACTTGTATCGTGTTGGTAACTATCAAATGCCAACACGCTTTCTTTTAAATACATTTCACAGTTACTGACAAACTCATA
>ENA-OQCN01000769-OQCN01000769.1-human-gut-metagenome-genome-assembly--contig:-NODE-769-length-16899-cov-3.435428_pt1 | contig 16899 bp, 15 predicted proteins | sample MGYA00242497_ERZ504576 | MGnify/ENA primary metagenome ERZ504576 (study PRJEB26092, sample SAMD00036296) | human gut metagenome | host: Homo sapiens | study: EMG produced TPA metagenomics assembly of... | reverse complement strand
GTCGATGCTAGACCGTCGTGGCTGTTACATGATCGATGCTCAGAGTACGTATGACATCCGATGATGCTCAGCGTACGTAGCTGTACATCGATCGATGCTCAGACGTACGTAGCTGTACATCGATCGATGCTCAGACGTACGTAGCTGTACATCGATCATGCTCGAGGTGTAGCTCAGTTTGGTAGAGTGCTTGGTTTGGGACCAAGATGCCGCAGGTTCAAGTCCTGTCACCTCGACCACAGAAAAACCGCACTATTAAGCCGTTTTCAGGCGTTTTAGTGCGGTTTATCTTTATTTGTTTTTATCGCAAAACACCGCCCAAAATCGCATAAAATTTTAAAAATATTAGGCAAATGTTAGGCAGGTAAAAAGTTCGGAAAAGGCTTAATTCCGGACTTCTTTGTTGCAGAATACGGTATTGTAAAATTTTTATTTTAATAAGGTGTGACAAATTTGAAAATTAAAGAATATAAAAACGATAAAGGACTTACAGTCCAACAGCTTGCAGATAAAGCAGGTATATCAAAACGCACTCTTGAAGATATTATGAGGCGTGATGATGTTTTAATGTTAAATATAATAAAGATAGCAAATGCCCTTTAGCTACAAAAGCAGTAGTTAAAGGGCTAATCTTATGTATGATTATTTTTTCAATATTACAATTTATCAGCCGCCAAACAGCAAGCTGTTCGTCTATTATTAGATTTAGATTGCGTAAACGGTCAGTATCGTATGTTTTGTCTACCCCCACAATTCTTGAGTAGGTTGACTAAACTTTTATAATTAATTGGCAAATCAATTTGCTAAACCATAATTTATTAATAATAAGAAAGAAAACAGAAAGAAAACCAAATACTTTGACAACAAAACGGTAAAATCAACGCAATATTGTAAAACAAAATTAATTATGCCTACACAATTCGACATACCATTTTTTGGTAATGTGATATTATAATGTCACAGGGACAAAACCTGATGCTTAAAAGACACGGGATGGTAAGGTTGACTTTTTTATTTAACAATGATAACAAAATCACTGAAATACCAATAATAAGAATACGACCTAACAAGGCTCAGCCTCGAAAACAATTTGACGAAGCCTTCTCTTACATCATTATCGCAGTCCATAACAGAAAACGGTATCTTGCAGCCGCTGACTGTCAGAAGGGCAAGTCAAAGTGAATATGAGCTGATTGCCGGTGAACGCCGTCTTCGTGCGTCGGTTATGGCAGGACTTAAAAAAGTGCCGTGCATAATCGTTAAGTGTTCTGACAAAGAGTCTGCGATCTTTGCTCTCCTTGAAAATCTACAGCGCAGCGACCTCGGCGTGTTCGAGGAAGCTCGCGGGATTTCAAGACTTATACGAAGATTCGGACTTACTCAGGAAGAGGCGGCTCAAAGGCTTGGCAAAACTCAATCTACCATTGCCAACAAGCTAAGACTTTTGCGCCTTACATACGAAGAACAGGAGCTTATTATCAGCGCAGGTCTTACGGAGCGCCATGCCAGGGCATTACTCCGAATAGAAGACGAGGGCAAAAGGCGAGAAGTCCTCAGCAAGGTAATAGCGCTTAATCTTAACACCCAGCAAACCGACACTCTTGTAAGCGAAGTTTTGAATGACTGCCCAAAGCATATTAAAAGTATGGGAAGCAGTAAAGCGGTGATAAAAGATGTGCGTATTTTTGTAAACACCATCAACAAAGCGGTAGATACAATGCGCCTTGCAGGTATTGATGCCAAAGCAGTCAAAAGTGAAAACAACAACTATATCGAATACACAATTAAAATTCCCAAAAAAACCGCAAGCGATAATAAATCCGCTTAAATTTACTAACAAGAGGGTGCGAAAGCATCCGTTCCACTCATACCCATTTCCTTATCTAACCCCTTGCAAACAGCCGTACAGTGTAAAAAACTGTACGGTTGTTTGCGTTCGCAATTAATAATTTTTTGCCGTTTCGTTCAAGCCGCCGAACAGCAGGCTGTTCGGCTACAGAAAAATTTTGTTAGCAGACAGTATTGTTGCTTTGCCCACACCCACAACTTTTGAAAGGGTCGACCAAACTTTTTATAATCGTAACGGACAAGGTATGAAAATTTTGACATTATTATAAGTCGGTGTTAAAATAAAATTATATTATAATGAAAAGGAATGATTTGTATGTCTAAGGGAGATATTGCAAAGCAAAATTTTATGAACGGTTACAATTGTTCTCAAGCGGTTCTGCTTGCATTTTGCGAGGATTTTGGACTTGAAAAAGAAACGGCATTAAAAATTTCCGAACCGTTCGGCGGCGGTATGGGCAGAATGAGAGAAGTTTGCGGTACTGTTACAGGTATGTTTATGGTGATAGGTCTTGCAATGGGTAATGACAATTCTAAAGACAATACCACAAAGAAAAATGTTTATAAATCGGTTCAGGAGCTTGCCGCAAAGTTTAAAGAAGACAACGGCTCTATTATTTGCAGAGAACTTTTAGGTTTTCAGAAAAACAATAAGGAAAGTTATGTGCCGTCAGAACGCACCAACGAATACTATAAAAAGCGTCCTTGTCCGGAGCTTTGCAAGTATGCGGCAGATATTCTTGAAGAATATCTTAAGAAAGAAAACCTCATTTAAACAACTGTTATTATATAAAATATATGATTTTGTGAATTGTCAACCAAATTTCAATTGTAGGTTGACAATTCGGTAAAACCGAGTTATAATATTGTCAACTTAATAAACCAAATAGGTTGACGATAAGGAGAAAGAACAATGTTAGAGGTAAAATCAAAGGCAACATCAAAAAGCAAAGCCGCTTTGCTTGATTTAGTATTTGTGGCACTCTTTGCCGCTGTAATGACAGTTTGTGCGCAAATTCAGATTCCGTTCGGAGAAGTTCCGTTTACACTTCAAACTCTCGGTGTATTTATTGCAGCGTCATTACTCGGTTGGAAAAGAGGTACACTCAGTGTTATAGTTTATGTACTTCTCGGTCTTGCCGGTGTTCCTGTGTTTGCAGGTTTCAGCGGAGGTATAGGTGTACTTTTCGGACCGACAGGCGGATATATTATCGGCTTTATTTTTACAGCTTTAATTGTAGGTCTTATGACAGAAAAACTCGGCAAAAAACTTTGGGTTGAAATTGTTTCTATGATTTTGGGCCTTGCTGTTTGTTATGCATTCGGCACAGTATGGTTTATGTTCCAAATGAAAATGGGACTTGTTGAGTCACTTTTATTGTGCGTAGTTCCTTATCTTATTGCTGACGCACTCAAAATTGCATTTTCAGCTGTATTGGTAAATCGTCTTGACAAAGTTATCAAGCTTTAATCTGCGACCGCACCACAGCCTTTGCATACAATTTTTCGTAGGAAAAGGCTACAGCAGTGATTTTGTGCAGAATATGACAAATGTAATTGAATATCTGAATAAAGAAAATCCGCTGATTACCTTAACGGGCAGTTGTAATGATGTTCTTTGCAGTAAATGCCCGAATAATAAATCACAGCTTTGTGCCGATAATGATAAAGTGGCAAGTTTTGACAATGCTTGTCTGAAAGAATATAATTTAAAAATCGGTGACGAAATCGAGTGGATTACGCTTAAAGATATGGCAAAAAGCAGGATAATTTCACAAGGAAAACTTAGTGAAGTCTGCAAAAATTGTCAGTGGAAATGTTACGATATTTAATAAGCTTACAACATCCCCATATAAAAAATCCCTGTTCAGCGCTGAACAGGGATTTTTGCTGTCTGTTAATTTTTGTTGAGTTGAGAGTAAAAGATTATTGTTTAGAAGAATGCTTTGCCAATCAATTATAAAAGTTTGGTCAACCGTTTCAAAAATAAATAATTCTGTTTTAATGCTGTCGCCTGTTTTTTCAAACTAAGTGCAAGCACGCAAACAGCGTGGCTGTTTGCGCCTGATAAATTGCAATATCGGAAGATATTATGGCGCTGCCCAAACCAGCAAGCCATTAAAAAGGCTTGACCTAAATTTTATTAAACCGTCTTTTTATTAGCTTTTGCGGTAAGTTTTTCAATTTCTATCACAAAAACATCTGTGCGTTCAAATGCGCCTTTTATATGGTTTTCACCGTCTTCCGCAAATTCGGGAGAGTATTTTTGCACCAGAAGCCGCAGCGCTTTTTCTTTTTCGGTAACCGTTTTTGACGCATAACCAAAGGCAATGGCACTTTCATAACCTGTTGTGAATTTTTCGGAAATAACATCTGATTTTGTAACGACAGTAAACGAAACTTTGCCCGAAAATCTTAGGTTATCCTGTTTGTGACCGACATTTTTGGCGCAGTGAAAGTAGATTTTGCCGTCATCGTAAGCGTAGTTTACGGGTACACCGTACGGATAGCCGTCTGCGCCGATGGTAGAAAGCACACCGAAACTGCCCGATTTCAGAATTTCTAAGGCGGCATTTTCGTCAACTGCTCTGTCTTTTCTGCGGATTTCATAGTCTTTCATATTAATCAACTCCAAGATTGTTCATTACCATACCTGTAATCATTTTTGGATAGAAATATGTGGATTTCTGCGGCATTTTTTCTCCTGCGGCGGCAACATCACGAATTTCGGTAACTCTTGTAGGGTTGAGTACAAATGAGCATTGAAACTCGCCTTTGTCAACTCCGTCAATTGCCTCTGTAAAGAATTTTGTGTATGTAAGGTTAATCTGTTTTGCCATATTTTCCTTGTCAATTCCAAAGATTTTTTCAAGAATAAGTGTATGGAGAACAGAAACATCAAGCGACTGTGACGCCTTGCTTACATTGGGGAGCATTTGGCTCATAAAGTCGATATTTTTGAGTGTCAGCAAGAACCATTCGCCCTTGCCGCAATAGAAACCGAATGCTTTTTTGCCCTCGTCATAGAGTTTTTTCAAATCTTCCTCCATGGTGTCCGTGCCTTCTTTTTCGTCTATGTAGAAGAATTCGGAGCACTTTTCGAGTACCGCCTCTTTGTCAAAGTTCGGTAAATCTCTCACAAGGCGGTGGGTAGGGAATACCACAAGTCCCGGATGCTCCATATCTACGAGGTAAATCATCTGGAAGTCCTGCGGATCGCCCGGCTTTGAAATGCCGTTTTCTCTGCAATAATTTCTGTAATTGAGAGCGGTTTCGTATCTGTGGTGACCGTCGGCAATATATAGTTTTCTGTCTGCAAAATCGGCAACAAGCTTCGCAATGATTTCTTCGTCGGTTTCAATCCAAAGGCGATGTGTAACACCTGTTTTGTCTGTAAATTCAAGGTCGGCTTTTGCCTTTGACTGCTCATCAATGGTAGCGAGAGTTGTATGTTTTTCGTCCATATAGAGAGCGTAAATCTGACTGAAATTGCAGTTTGTTGCTTTCATAAGATTTAAACGGTTTTCTTTAGCCTTTGAAAGGGTAAATTCGTGCGGTAAGATAATGCCTTTTGAAAATTCTTCAAGCTGAACTCTCGCAATAATGCCCTTTATGCTTTTGCGTGTGTTGCCAACGGAAAATTCTTCCTCGTAAATATAGATAGCAGGCTTATCTTCAATTTTCAAAATGCCTTTATCCTGCCACATTTTTAAAATATCGCTTGCGCAAGCGTAAGGATTTTCACCCTCTTTTGGCAATTCAAGACGAATAATGTTGTATTCGTTTTCTTTAATAAAAGCAAGTCTTTCTTGCTCGCTGATTATGTCGTACGGAGGACAGCAAAGAGAGGAAATTTCGCCTGCCTTTGCGGTGTTGTATCTCATACCTTTGAATGCTTTAATAACTGCCATAGCCGTTACCTCCAATTGAATTAATAAAATTCCCGAACGAGGAATATAAAATTATAAGAATTATAAGTAAAAATAATACTATTATATATATTGTACCACGAATATGTAGGAATTTCAATAAATTTGTTGTAAAAAGCAGTGCTTTTATATACTTTTTGAATAATACAGAAACAAAAATTCTTATAAAATTAAATGAAAAGATTGACAATACAGATATAATATGATATAATATCACTTGCGTAAAATAAATACGCGCCAATAGCTCAGTTGGTTAGAGCAACCGGCTCATAACCGGTCGGTCCCGGGTTCGAGTCCCTGTTGGCGCACCAAGCAAAAACCGCATTAGAAAACTGTTTTTCAGCTTTTTAATGCGGTTGTTTTTATATCGTGATACACAGAAATACAAGGAAAAACAGTGTACTACAGAAAAAATGCATTGCAAAAAAATATCTTTGATTTTTATATTTTAACGGAATACTTTATAAAAGTTTGGTCGACCTTTTCAAAGGTCGTGGGTGTGGGCAAAGCCCACAAATACTTTCCGTTTATGCAATCTAACAATAGCCAAACAGCTCGCTGTTTGGCGGCTTGAACACAACGGCGAAAGCCCATAAATGCGATAGCAAGAAGAAAAGAAATTCGTTATTTCATTAATAAAATATAGGCTTTTTTAATGGCTGTCGCCTGTTTTAACAAACTTAGTTTTAGCACGCAAACAGCGTGGCTGTTTGCGCCTGATAAATTGTTGTATAGGAAGATTTTATGGGCGCTGCCCAAACCCGCAAAAAAGCAGTTCCGAATTTACGAAACTGCCTTTTTATCAAATCAAGTATTAATGTTTTGGGCTTTTGCTTTTTTGAGTTTTTACAGGCGGTGGGGTAGGGGTGATTTCTTTCGCTACGGTTCCGCCCTTTTTCTTTTTAATAATGTAAACATAAACGCAAATTGCCACAAATCCTGCAAGGCATACCGCCGTTGCAACAGCGCCCGGCTTAAATCCCTTTGGATAATACACAAGCTCTATGCTGTGCTCGCCCTTGTTGAGGTTGAATGCTATAAGCGCATTGCCGACAGGTGTAATTTCAGCTTCTCTGCCGTCAACATATGCGGTCCAGCCGCCCTCTTCATAAGGAACAGAGGTGTAGAAAAGTCCGTCCTCGCTTGCGTTTATTGTGCCCTTCATAGATGAGCCTGTAAGCTCGGTTGTTGTCATAACATCTTTGCTTATCTGTGCGTATCCCTGTTCATAAACATTTTGGTCGAGCATATTTACATACACATGCGCACTGCCTGCCTGTCCCTGCGGAAGTTCGGCATAAACAGAGATTTTATCACCCTCGTTTACATATCCGCCGCAAGCAATGTACGGTCTGCCCATTCCGAGAGTTTGCGTATTTGTCGAATCGTCGTTTATCATAAATGAAACATCGTCTTTACCGTCAATGTCGGCATAAACATACACATATCCCGAGTACGGCGCTGTGTAGTTCCACTTAAGGTGCGGTGTTGTGGTTGTATCGGTACAGTTGTAGCTGTAGTTGCCGTAAGAAAGTTTATTTACGGGGAACTGTGAGTAGTCTGTGTGTCCCTGCGAAACAACCTCAAGCTGTGTATATACATTTTCGTTTACGCCTGTTGCAAGTTTAAAGAACTCGTTTTGCTGGTCAAACGGGTTAAACTGGTCCTCGTTTTTGTTTACCTGCCACTTGAGCAAGTCGGAATTAACCATAAAGCCCATAGGAATGTAATGTTCGTTTTTGAGCAAGGTTATGCCGCCCGACTGGTAGGTATTTGTAAGGTCATAACTGTTTTTGTAAGTACCCTCTCTTGAAATCAGATACTTAAGGTTCATAAATGTGTTTGTTACAGGCGAGCTTTCGGCATATGTGTAACGGTTGCCGCTCTGCCAGCCCATCATACCGAAGTTCTCAAAGAATACGGTCATATCTTCGTTAGCCATTGAGTTGAACATTGAAAGTCCGTTATAGCCGTTGAGTGAACCGTCATTGAGGGTTTGTGTGCTTGTCATTTCGGCACGCCACATTTCCTTGGTATCTTTTTCGAGGTTATCCATATATTCAATTACAGAGGCTGTGTTACCCTCACCTCGAGGGTAATCGAATGTGCCCGTTACGGTTGTGGTTTTAACGCCGATATATGCGGTAGCACCGCTTTCGCCCACGACTATGACCGCAAGTATAATCAAAAGCACCTGCTTTGGAATAATTCTTTTTGTATAGAGGAAAAGCACAATGCATACGAGTGCCGCAATAACGGCTGTACCCACGATAGCGTATGTTTCCTGCGTATCAATGGCAATCAGAATGATAACTGCGAGAAGAGCGCCGCCAAAATTACATCCCAACAGGTGGTAAAGTCAATCAGCATAAATGCTCTGTAAGCCATAACCACAATTACAAAGCTGATAAGATAGCTGAAACGGTAAGGAATCATATTTGTAAAGTGGAAGCCGTGCCAAATGTAGTCGAGCTGACGGATAACGCAGCTTAACATCATAAAGAGAACAAGACAGCCGTCAACGATTTTTTCCTTAAGTGTGATTTTCTTAGATGTAAGGAATACGATGCCGAGTACCAAAGAAACTGTACCGCAGGCAATGTTAGGCAGGGCGTCAGCCTCTTTTGTTGCCGGAGTTATGAATGTAAGAAGATTTGAGAAAATCTTTTTCATAGCCTCAAGCGTACCCAAAAGGTCGTTTGTAGAGCCTATGTTAATTGCGTATGTAGACGGGAATGTACTCGAGGTTGCGTGGGTGTTTTGCAGGGCAAAGAACGCAGGCAACAGGAAGAATGCCGTCATACCGATTGCAAGTAATGAGAAAAGTGCGGTTTTTGCAAGCTTTGTAAAAAAGCTTTTAAAGCCGTTCCACTTAACAATGCTGTATGCAATGAAAATAAGAAGAACGAAAATACAAGTAAACAAACCTATGTAGTAGTTTGAAAGCAAAGAAACCGCAAGAGTAATTGTAAACAGTCTGAATTTGCCCTCTGTAAGGAGTTTAACAATTCCGAGTGCCACAAGCGGAGTAATGCAGACCGTGTCAAGCCATATTGTGTTCCAATAGTAGCCCATAAAGAATGCGCAGAACGAAAAAGTTGTACCGAACACAACGAGAGAAAAATCGTTCTTTTTGAAAACCGAGCGCAGGAAAATCGCTGTAAAGCAGCCTGCAAAGGCAACCTTTGCACAAACGCTGAACATAAGAAATTCCCTAAGCCACTGTGACGGAATAAATACGCACAAGAAGTTCATAGGGCCTGCAAGGTAGTATGACATAAGCGAAAAGTAATTTACGCCGCCGCCCTGCGTCCAAGACCAGAACAGTGATTCGCCGTGCTTAAGCTTATCCTGAAAATCTACCAAAAACGGATAATACTGGTGCCAAAGGTCAGTAACAAGAATTTGCTTGTCGCCAAACGGAGAAACCTCCATTATCGCAAAGCCTATGGTCATAAGAACAAACGGCAGGAAAAAGGCAATTATAATGTAAATGTTTTTCTTTAAAAATGCCTTAAATCCCTTTTGCTCAACCGCAGGCTTTTCGGGCAGCTTTTTTGCTTTTGTTTGTAAAGCTGTCATAAGCATAAGAATTAAACCTCCATAAAATTGTGTTTGCCCTTTTAAAGACAGGGCGTTACCGATTAGTTATGCTTTTGCATATACTATAACTTATATATTGTAACACTTTATTTAGTCAAGGTAAATAATATTTTAAAAAAAGAAAATGAATTTTGAAAAATTGTCAGTAGTACCAATGTACTTGTCAAGAATCTACAAAAACAAGGGATAAAATTTTATGTTGATTTTTTTTCACTGTTATATACATATTCGTTGTTTTATGGTATGATTTTATTAAATTAATGAAAAAGGGAGGCAGGACTATGAAAAATCAAAAATATTGGTATCGGCGGCGCTTGCGCTGTGTATGGGTGCAACAGCGGTAATCCCTGCATTTGCGGCGGATAATGAAAGCTTTACTTTTACAAAAATCGGCGATTACAACGCAGACGGTGTAGCAAGTGTATCAGACATTACTGCATTACAGTTACAGCTTGGCGGAAATGGTACAATTTCGGGCACTGCTCTTGAGCATATCGACTTTGACGGTGACGGCGCTTTTAATGTAAATGACATTACAGAATTGCAGAAAATGGTTGCCGGTACGGAATATACTTGCTATCAAAAAACAGACAGCTCATATAAAAACATTCCTATGCGCTATTATGACTATGACTATAACGGTAACTCTAAAGGCGATATTATTGAATATGAAACAATCTACACACCGGAGAATTACATTATGACTGTTGATGAAATGAGGAGAAATTCAGTTAAAGGAATTTCTCTCATAACATCAAAGGAACAGTTTGTCGATTTGTTTAAAGCGGAGTCGCCGGAATTTGACGACGAGTTTTTCAAGGATAACGCTCTTTTTGTAATACTCACAGCCAGGGATTGGTATGATTATACAGGAATAAACTCCTTTGCGGTTGACGGAAACAAGCTGATAGTATATGATTATGAGGTCGAAACTTTTTGGGAGTATGGCGAAAAGTGTTGTCGCAATAATATTTACAGACTGAATAAGGCTGACATCGAAAATATTACAGAAATTAACTTTTATACAGAATATTTAGCACAGTAAATCTAACCCCTCTCCGAGCGGAGAGGGGGTTTTGCGTTTGATACAATATTGCAGGAGTTAAATTGTCAGTAGTACCAATGTACTTGTCAAAAATCGACAAAAACAGGGGATAAAATTTTATGTTGATTTTTTTCACTGTTATATACATATTCGTTGTTTTATGGTATAATTTTATTAAATTAATGAAAAAGGGAGGCAGGACTATGAAAAAAGCTAAAATATTAGTATCAACGGCACTTGCGCTGTGTATGGGTGCAACAGCGGTAATCCCTGCATTTGCGGCAGAAAATCAAAGTTTACATATACAAAAATCGGTGACTACAATGCGGACAATGCTGTAGATATATCCGATGTTACGGCTTTGCAGTTACAGCTTGTCGGCAACGAAGTAATCACAGGCGCAATGCTCGAACACCTTGATTTTAACGGTGACGGCGGTTTTAATGTAAACGATGTGTCGGAAATTCAGAAAAAGATAGTCGGTACAGATTATGAGTGTTACAAACCGCTGGGTGATTCGTATAATAATGTTACCGAAGAAACACAATATTACTATTATGATGAAGAAATACCCGGTAAAGGCATACCGTATGAGATTATATACAATGAAAACAACGGTATTGTTACAATGAATGAATTTGATTCAATAAAAAGATGTAATTTTCTTATAACTTCAAAAGAACAGTTTTGTGATTTATTCAAAGCTGAATCATCGGATTTTGACGATGAATTTTTTAAGGAAAATGCCTTATATGCACATATCGGTATTATCGGTTCTAATGATTATTCTTTTATTGAGTCCATTAGTGCAGACGGAAATCAGTTGATTGTTTCAAGAATAGATATTTACGCATGGCCTAAGACTGATGACTACGCTTGCTGCAATATGCTTATAAAACTTAAAAAATCCGATGTGGAAAATATTTCTCATATATTAGTAAAGCAAAAATATGGCAGTGAATAATAAAACAACGCAAAATTTCACCCTCTCCAAGCGGAGAGGGTGTTTTGCGTTTGATACAATATTGCAGAAGTTAAATTGTCAGTAGTACCAATGTACTTGTCAAAAATCTACAAAAACAAGGGATAAACTTTTTCGTCATAGCAATCTGTCGGGTGTAAACAGCTTGACTGTTTGCGTGCTAAGACTAAGTTTGACAAAACTTTTTATTATCCGATAGTTATTAATAGACTTTCAGTTTTTTACCTATAAAGCATATCACGGCTTTTGTATGAACAGCAATGTCGATACTTTATTTATTATTAGCTTTTATCTTGTCGCAAGGACTTTCTTGTTGCGAGCATTTTGCCTTTTATATAGTAAAAATCATCTCTGAAATCACTGCGGAAACTGTTGTAATAATTGTCAAACGGATTGTGAATGTGAAATACTGCCGTGTTTGGATTCATTACCGACACAATATTTCCCGCCGCACGGAGAAAAAACTCGTGGTGATCTATCATTCTTATGTTATTGTCCCAGCCTATTTCTTTGATTTTCTGCGTTCTCGCAAGAAAAATATTCGGGACTTTTCCATATACAATATGGTTTTCGTCTATCTTTGTCAAATGCGGTATTTTAAGCGGTTTATAGGCATTTTTCATATCAAATTCATTGTAATTTCGGGCGATTTTCTGCACAGGAGTACATTTGCCTGCGGTAAGAGGCACAAATCCGACAAGGTCAATGTCTTTGTGCGACTTAAGAAAACTAAGCTCGTCATAAATATTTGAAAGCGGAGTTAAAAGCTCGTCATCGTCCATACGCATTAAATACTCGGTTTTAACCTCGGCAAGTGCGAGATTAAGCCCCTTGCTGAGTCCGCTGTTGAACGGCATATGAATTACGGTAGGCGGATTGTGTTTTGTTTTTATTTCAAGCGGAACTTTGCTGTCGTCTGCAATCACCACTTTTGCACCGGGGTAGTGTTTTTGAATGTTTTTATACAGCTTTTTTGCCTGCTTTTGCCTTTCAAAGGACTTGAACATAAATGTTACATTTTGTGTAACTTCGTGTGCCTGCTCGGCAGTCGGCATTTCCTTTCCGCTGATTTTCCATTTTAAATTCAAATATCCGAACTGTAACTTTGCAAATATATCAAACGCAACTTTTGCAAGCGGTGCAAGAGGACTTTTGGATATTTTTTTGGCAATGTCCATTGCTTTACTCATAATATCACATCTTTGTTTTAATGATTAGGGTAGTATTTTGTCAAACAATTATAAAAGGTTGACCAAGCTTTTATAATCGGTTAAAAATTCAGGTAATCTCTAATTTCTCTCAATTAAAAAATAACCGTTTAAAAATCGCAATACTCCCGATATAACCTATGTTAATGTCGGGAGTATTCTTGTTTTATCATTTCTTTTCTTTAAAGGCAAAGAATCTTTGTCCTATGTAGTTGAACGCTACAAACAGGCAAGAGCCGAGTATCATTGAGGTATAGCCTGCAAACTGTTCAACCGTAAATGAGAACATTGTAAAATTATTCGCCGTACAAATCCATTTGATTAGCGGAATCGCTATGCAATACGATAGTGCGTAGCAAACGGCAATGTTCAGCGCAAAGCGTAAAATCGGTTTCCAACCCTTTTCTGTATTTTTAAATGTAAAGTATTTGTTAAGAAAATAGCTTACAATACTGCCGATTAAGTATCCGAGAGCCGAGGCGAGCCACACACCCCATTCGTATCTGTCCCACGCAAAAAGCGCAAAGAGCACAAACTGCAAGCCGTTGCCAACGAGGGTATTAATTACGCCGACCAGAATAAACTTCCAAAACTTTATATCAAAAAACTTTTTTATAAAATCGCCCATAATTATTCCTTTTCCTCGTTGTTTTCGTCCTCAAAATTAGAGAATTTTGTTATGTAAATCGGTCTGTCCTTGGTTTCCATATAAATTCTGCCTATGTATTCGCCAAGAATACCGATAGACATTTCGGTAATTCCGCCCAAAAACAGAACCGCACACAAGGTAGTTACATAACCCGGTGTGGTAATTCCGAAAAACAACGTCTGAACAAGGGTTATCATTATATAGATAAGCGAAATAACAAAGATTATCGCACCCATTACTGCCGTAAAACGGAGGGGAGCAACCGAAAAACAGGTAATTCCGTCAATCGCATAACGAAAAAGACTTGAGAATTTCCATGTTGTCTGTCCAAGCTGACGGTCAACGGTTTTAAATGAAATCCATTTTGTGTTGAAACCTACCCAAGAGAATATTCCCTTTGAAAATCTCTGAACTTCGGCGAGTTCAAGAATAGAATCGACGACCTGTCTTTTCATCATTCTGAAATCCATAGCGCCGTAAGGCATTTTGGTATCAGTGAGTTTATTTGAAAGAGCAAAGAACATTTTTGAGAAAATTCCTCTGAATTTGCTTTCGCCCTCTCGTTCGTCACGCTTTGTGGCGCAGACATCGTAGCCCTCGTTTTCGAGAGCGTCTGCCATTTGTGGGAAAAGTGTCGGCGGATGCTGCAAATCGGCGTCCATAACCACCACATAATCGGCGGTGGAATGTTGAAGTCCTGCGTACATAGCCGCCTCTTTACCGAAATTCCTTGAAAATGAAATATACTTTACATTGGAAAACTGCTTTGCGAGCTTTTTCATAACAAGGTAAGTTTTATCTTTACTGCCGTCATTGACGAGGATATATCGAAATGAATATTCAGGCATTGAGTCAATAACCTTATTGGTTTCAAGCACAAAATGCTCAAGTCCCTCTTCTTCGTTGTAACACGGTACTATTAAATCTATAGTTTTCATAATAATTCGCCTTTATGTTGTTAAATTTGTATAAGCCTATAATTATTTTTATTATACCAAAAGTACACACAAAAGTCTATATTTTTATAAATTATTTGAGAAGTGACAAAAGGTAAATTTATTTTTGTTAAGGGTTGGAATAACAAAAAATAAAATCACAAAAAGAAAAACGGCAAAACCTTAGCGGTTAAGCGTTTTTAAGTGGTTGCGGGAGCCGGATTTGAACCGACGACCTTCGGGTTATGAGCCCGACGAGCTACCGAGCTGCTCTATCCCGCGATATTTATTGCCTGTATCTTTACAGCTATATTATAATACACCTTGTTATCAGATTTGTCAAGCCTTTTTATAATATATTTTTAAAAAAATCAAAAATATATTTGCAAACCGTAAATGTTTTGTAATATCGGCAATATTATTCGGGCTTTTTGCCGTTTAGTTTTACTTTGATTATTGCATTTTTTGTATGATATTGGTATAATAAAAATACAGCTCATTTGCTGAAAAGGGAGGAATTTTTTATGTGTCAGAAAAAACCGTATTACATCACGACACCGATTTACTATCCGTCAGGCAATCCGCATATTGGACATTGCTATACAACTGTTGCTTGCGACTCTATCGCTCGTTACAGACGAATGCAGGGCTATGATGTAATGTTTCTTACGGGTACTGACGAGCATGGTCTTAAAATTGAGCAGAAAGCTGCCGAAAAGGGTGTGACTCCCAAGGAATATGTTGACGAAGTAGTTAAAACCTTCAAGAGCCTTTGGAACTTTATGAATGTTGACTATGACAGATATATAAGAACCACCGATGATTACCACATCAAGACTGTTCAGAAGATTTTTAAAGAACTTTACGATAAGGGATACATTTATAAGGGCGAGTATTCGGGTAAATACTGCACTCCTTGTGAGAGCTTTTGGACAGAAAGCCAGCTTGTTGACGGCAAATGTCCGGATTGCGGCAGAGAGGTTACAGAGGCTAAGGAAGAGGCTTATTTCTTCAAAATGGCACCTTTTGCCGACAGAATTGAAAAATTACTTACGGAAACCGACTATTTACAGCCGAAAACCCGTGCGACAGAGCTTGTAAACAACTTTATCAAGCCGGGTCTTGAGACCTTTGTGTGTCGAGAACTTCTTTTAAGTGGGGTATTCCTGTAACTTTTGACGATAAGCATGTTATATATGTGTGGATTGACGCACTTTCAAACTATATTTCTGCGCTTGGTTTTTATAACGATGCTTATAATGATTTTGATAAATTCTGGCCTGCCGATGTGCATATGGTTGCAAAGGATATTATGCGTTTCCACGCTATCATTTGGCCTGCAATGCTTATGGCTCTCGATTTGCCGCTTCCAAAGCACCTTGCGGTTCACGGTTGGATTACTTTTAACGGTCAGAAGATGAGTAAATCACTCGGCAATGTTGTAGACCCGTTTGTACTTGGCAAGAGATACGGCGCAGACGCTATCCGTTATCACATTCTTCGTGAAATGGCACTCGGCGCAGATAGCTCGTTCTCTAACGAAATTATGATAAACCGTATTAACTCCGACCTTGCAAACGGCTTTGGCAACCTTGTGTCAAGAACCGTTGCAATGGTTGAAAAATATTTTGGCGGCACACTTCCTACAGAGCGTGAAGGCGGAGAATTTGACGATGACCTCATCGCAACCGCTACCGCACTTAAGTCGAGCGTTGATGACTTTATTGATAAAACCCAGCTTAACAATGCGCTCGCCGAGATTTTCAAGGTAGTTTCCCGTGCTAACAAGTACATTGACGAAACAGCACCGTGGGTGATTGCAAAGGACGAAACAAAGAAAGCAAGACTTGCAACTGTTCTTTACAATTTGCTTGAAACTATCAGAATCACAGCCACACTTCTCTCTGCATTTATGCCGACTACAATGCCAAAGGCACTTGAGCAGATTGGCGCTTGCGAGAAGTGCGCTACTTACGAAAATGCCGATAAATTCGGTGTTCTTCCGCTTGATGTGACAGTCAAGAAAGGTGAGGCTCTGTTCCCGAGAATTGATGTTGAGAAAGAAATCGAAGAACTCAACGCAATTATCAAGAATAACGAAAAGGTTGACGAAAAGACAGAGAAACTCAAAGAAGAAATTGAGGGCGTTGCTCAAATCGGTATTGACGATTTCTGCAAGGTTGACCTCAGAGTTGCCGAAATTAAGGCTTGCGAGCCGATTAAAAAGGCTAAAAAGCTTTTGAAACTCACAATTTTTGACGGTGTAAAAGAGAGAACCGTTGCTTCGGGTATCGCAAAATTCTATACACCTGACGACCTTATCGGAAGAAAGATTATTCTTGTATCAAACCTCAAGCCTGCAAAGCTCTGCGGTGTTGAAAGCTGCGGAATGATTCTTGCCGCAACTTGCGGAGAAGAAATAAAGGTAATCTTTGTAGACGATATGGAACCCGGCTCAAAAATCAGCTGATTTGTTTTAAATTAAAATTGTTGCCCGATTACGGATTTTCCGTAGTCGGGCATTTTTGTGCATTTATATTCTAATGTTGGGGGTAATATTAACAAATTATGGTTTAGCAAATTGATTTGCCAATCAATTATAAAAGTTTGGTCGACCTTTTCAAAGGTTGTGGGTGTGGGCAAAGCCCACAAATACTTTCCGTTTATGTATCTGACGATAGCCAAACAGCTTGCCGTTTG
>ENA-OQCN01000768-OQCN01000768.1-human-gut-metagenome-genome-assembly--contig:-NODE-768-length-16912-cov-1.761871_pt1 | contig 16912 bp, 20 predicted proteins | sample MGYA00242497_ERZ504576 | MGnify/ENA primary metagenome ERZ504576 (study PRJEB26092, sample SAMD00036296) | human gut metagenome | host: Homo sapiens | study: EMG produced TPA metagenomics assembly of... | reverse complement strand
CTGTACCCGTATTTGTTCTCGACATATAATATTCCTGTTTTTCGTTGATTGACGGCACCATAACCGTACCAATCATTGCCGAATCATAGTCCTGTACCTGTTGTTTTCTGACATTGTAATCAATCATAAATTTCTGGTAGTTTATATTCAGCATATCGTTTTTATAATTCAATGTTCTTATGTAGTGGTCTTTGTTTCTTGAAAGTCCCGATTCAAGTACGAATGCACTGTATTTTTTAATACTGTAATTCTGAACATTTTGAATCATTTTCTTTATAGTCTGAAAGCTCTGACCGGTTATGTCTGAACGATATGTAGCATTTTCTTCAATTCTTTGCTGAATATATCTAAGCATTTGATCCGATTTGTTTGTAAACAGCTTTGCGATTTCGATATATTCTTTGCCCTCAATATCGCCAAGGTCGTACTTTAGGACAGACTTTGTACCTACATATTCCTCATGGAACATATCGTTATACGATTTACAAATAAGCGTCATCATATCGTCAACAGAAATATTTTTAATCTCCCTGTTCATTCTGTACGAAACCGTATAGCTTGTTGAAATATAGTAAGTGCTTGAATCGTTCGGATCTATCGTCTTACCGCTGCTGTTTTCAGCAATATCAATATGTTCCGAAAGTTCAGTCGGTGTCAAAACATCCTGAAGTCCGGCATTACTGATTACCCTTTCCATTACTCTGTCAGACTTTAATTCATAAACATTGTAACGTGTAAGGTTAGGATTCTGCCCCTTTGACGCTTCCTCATAGTTAAGCGACAACACTACGCTTTTCTTGTTAAAACTGCCTGTATACGTCACGATAAGAGATATAAATACAAACACACACATAAGTACGGCTATCGTTTTTATATTGCTGAGCACTATAAAAAGAATACGTTTGAATATGTTTGCGTTCTTCCAAATTTACATTTGTAATTTCTCATCACTTCTCTTAAAGAAACGACGCAGACCTTTCCACATTTTTTTCATCTTCTCTCTCCCAACTATAATTTATAATCTTAAAATATCATAACCACTTTATATTTTATCACATTCTTCCATTAATTCCAATCATAGTTTTTTGCATTTAACTATTTTTTTCCTTTACCCATGGCCACAGCTTTATATCTTGTGTTGTCGGAATATGGAATGCATAAGCCAGCGGCATAAGTCTTAGTACAAGACTTGTAAAGAAATAGTATAATGTATTATCTGTTGTGTATGTTATAAAGATGTACATTTCACAGAGGAAGAACAGCATACCTGTTTTTTCTCCCCAGTGATTTATCATCCAATTAACCTGAAATACCCAAGTATATATCATCCATGCCCAGAATCCCAAGAAACCGAGTTCTATATAGATTGTAAGTATGTTATTGTGAAGTGCAACGACACCGATATGTGCGTTAGGATTTTCAACCATAATTTTCTGTAAAATTACTGTTGTGTACTCAAATCCGTACCCCATAAAACCTAAGCTTATCCGATAGTATTTTTCAATGTACTTGTACACGTCATTTCTACCCATTGTATCTATGCCGAAGTAATTCGTTATGTATTCAAATGCACCTGTTTTTGTTACAATCACATACCCAAACGAAATGATAACCGCACACCAACCGATAAATTTCATAAATCCGATACGTCTGTTAGGTTTCATTCGCCCCATAATCAATCCAAAAAACAACGCAACCGGTAAAGCCAAAAGTGCGATTCTTTCCATCCGAGCATGAAGAAGAATATTGACATCAAAAGGCATAATATTCTCTCTTTCGTGTGTTGTGCAAAAAACAGTAAGTATATTATGAAAAAGCCGTATGTAAACGTAATATCGTGTATTTCCATTGCTCTTGCAAAACCTTCTTGTGCATCACTGCCCATAAGCATTGCAATTACGGAATTTATACTGTCCGATATTCCGTATACGCCCAAGTTGTACACGACCATTAGCATATTTGCCGCCGCAAGTCCGTAAAATGTAGTAAATATCGCTCGTTCTCCGAACAAATATGCACCGGAGAAAATAATGAGCAGCACCAGAAACTGATACATAAATTTCGATGTGCCACGCAGAATGAAGTCGATCGATTCAATGTTGATTATCCACAAAAATATCGACCATACGATAATTCCGATAAGGACAAAGCCGTAAACACCGACAAAGCTTGCCGCCGTTTTAACTCTTTCTAACCGTCCTGATATAAACAGGTATGCCGCAGCCATAACAACAATGAAAAGACTTATCGCTTTCATCATACGGGTTTGGGAAACGGAAAACACTTTTAGGTCACCCATAGCCGCAGACATAAGCATTAAAATATACGCAATTTCCATTGCTATCTTTCGTTTTTCACCGTTTATAATCAACCGCTTACACGCCCTTTCTCATAAATATTTTCAGTTCGTTTCTGCACTATCACACTGCCTGCGGGATATACGCCTTTCAGCACTGAACCCGCACCGACAACGCAGTCACGCCCTATTACCGTTCCGCGAAGTATAACGGTATTTGCACCGATCCACACATCATCACCTATAACGACAGGCGACGTTTTATAACCGCTGTCGTGTATGCTTTCAGCTGATAATATGTCATGGTCGTGGTCATATATAAGCACATTCGGACCGAATGCCGCTCGATTTCCTATGGTTATTCTTTCTTTTGCAACCGCCATACAGCCGTTGTTGAAAAAACACCCTTCGCCGATTTCAAGCGTTCCTCCCTCTGCACATAAAATAACATTACGTTTAGTATGTATATGCTTTTTTAATAAAATCTTCCCTCTTTCAGTTACAGATATTTTTGTTGTAATCGAAAAATCCTGTATAAATGCAGAGTGAAAACCTTTTATATTAAATATTTTTGTTATTACTATACGCAAAAATGTCAATACACTTCTGACGTACAGTGAAATTCTTTTTTTCATTCAATTCACCTTTTTGACAGAAAACAAATCTCCGTCATTTATCATTTTTTATATAATTCCAATGTTCTGTCCGTAATTTCGTCCCAACTGTAATTGTTTTTTACATATTCAATCTGCTCTGCCTTATCCGCTTTCGGTTTGCCGAGTATTTCGCACAGCTTGCTTTTAAGGTCATTTACATCACTTTTCTTAAATGTATACCCATACTCCCCTACTACGTTTTTTGCAGTATCTATATTGCTTACAAGGCACTCACAACCGCAAGCCATTGCTTCAAGCAGGCTTATCGGCATACCCTCAACGTCACTCGGAAGTACATACATTCTGCAATTATAATAAAGCTCCCAAAGCTCGTCCCCCTCGACAAAGCCGGTAAATATTATTCTGTCGTCTTTTGCCATATCGTGAATTTGTTTTGCATATTCGCTTGAATGACTTACTCCTCCGGCAATTACAAGTTTTTTATCAGTATCCGTCTGCATAAATGCGTCTATCAAATAATGCAATCCTTTTTCCGGAACAATTCTTGCAAGAAACAATATATATCCGTCTTTTTTAAGACCGTATTTTTTTGTGATTATATCGCTTTCTTTCATTTGGAACATCTATTCCATTCGGTATGAAAAACGTTTCTCTGCCGTAAGTTTCTTTGAAATAGTCACGTGTTCCCTCAGACAGTACAATAAGTTCGTCTGCATATTTCGCCGCCGTTTTTTCGCCGAATTTTAGAAATTTTGTGGCAAATCCGCCCCATTTGGCTCTCTGCCAATCAAGTCCGTGTATTGTCGCAACGGTATGTATCCCGAATAAATGCGGAAGCCATATCATTGAACAAGGACCTTCGGCGTGAAAATGTATAACGTCATATCTGCCGAAAAGTGCCAGAAATGTTGCTATAATCGAATAAACTATCGCATTGAGTTTACCGTTTTCAAACGTCGGTACACTCTTTATCTTAACTCCCTTATATTCTTTCAAATTAACGGTCTTACCGCCCGAAACGTGTTTTCCTTTGCGGTTATACACCGTCACGCTATGACCTTTTTCAACCATTCTTGTGGCAAGTTCTTCAACAACTATTTCAACACCGCCCTCGCGTGACGGTATTCTTTTATGTCCTATCATTGCGATTTTCATTTTATAACTTCCTTATACAGTTTTATCAGTTTTTCGGAATATTCTTTTATTGTGTCATACTTTATATCTCTGCAATTTTCACTCATTTGTCTGCAAAGTTCTTTGTTGTTATACAAATATTCTATCTTTTCAGTCAACTCTTTCAAGTTTCCGCTTTCAAAAAGTATGCCTGTTTTGCCGTCATTGATAAGTTCGGGAATACCGCCGATTTTTGCACCGAGTACGGGAGTCATAAGACTCTGCGACTCCATAACAGAAAAAGGACAATTTTCCGACCATTCGGCAGGAAGTACGGTAAACAACGCTTTTTCTATAATATTCCTTAATTCATCTCCTGTCTTAAAACCGACATTTTTAATATTATCCGCACTGTTCACTTCATTTTCAAGTTCGCCCTTGCCCGCGAATACAAACGGTATATTACTAAGTTTCTTTGCCGCTTTGACAAGGTTTGATATTCCCTTTTCCTCTGAATATCTGCCGAAATACAAAACATAATTTTCACATTCTGCTCCCAACGGTTTTATCTCGTCAATAAAATTGTACATCGTAACCGTTCTTCCGTTTATATCATCATTACGGCTGATTTCTTTTTCCATAAATTCAGACGGACAGACGGTTAAATCTATCATTTTGTATGTATGACGCAATTTATAGTACCAAGCCTCGACCGCTCCAAGAATACTGCGTATTTTTGAAGAATGTACGCAATTATTTTTTACACACTCAAAATACTTACCGCCGTCACATTTTCTGCAAAGACCGTCCGTATAATCATTTTTTAATTTATGATTGGGACATACAAGCTGTACGTCATGTGCGGTGTAAACAATCGGTATATTATGTTTCTTTATTTCATATATTATTGACGGCGTAAGCTGATAATTAAAGTTATTCAAATGTACAACATCCGGTTTAAAATCGCTTAGCACCTTGCGGATTTGTTTTCTTGCATTAACCGAATAAATAATTTTAAAAGGGTAAGTAATATGCTTTAACGATTTTTTGTGAAAATCAATGTTTTCCGTATATGCCTCTACCCTATTTTCTACACAGTTACGCTCATCTGCCATACCGAAATATTCAACCTCGTTGCCGAGTGATTTCAGATATTCGCCTAATTTTATAAAATAAGTTTCCGCACCGCCTTTTCGGTACAGATATTTATTTACCAACAATATCTTCAAGGCAGACTCCTCCCACTATAATATGTGTAACAATTATATCAAATTTAATATTTCAAATCAAATAACAATACTTGACACTATTGTTACAACTATTATATAATCATACATATAATTTATAATCAAGGAAGGTTAATCGCTATGAATACAAAAAGACTTGATTGGATAGACATTGCAAAAGGTATCGGAATAATCCTCGTTGTACTCGGTCATACACTTGTTCCTCAGGTTCGCGAAACAGGTTTTGCAGGCTTTTTATGGATATTTATATATAATTTTCATATGCCGTTATTCTTCTTTTTATCGGGATATTTGTTTGAAAAAGGACTTTTTCACTACACAAACAAAGGAAAATTCATACTCGGAAAATTACGATATCTGATGTTGCCGTATTTGATATTCTCAACATTTGCATATTTATTTATCGGTTTTTCGTTAAAAATTCCACTGCTTGCAAAAGTTCTTGAAAACGGCGGATATACGGCAGTAGATTTAAAAGACGCAATTCTGCAAATTGTTACATACAATAACCACATTGACAAGCATTTATGGTTTGTTTTTTCACTGTTTATTGTATTCCTTGTGAATATACTTATTCCGAAAATTATGAAATCAAAACCAATGCTTATTGTACTTCTCGGATTGTATATTTCAAAAGCATATGTGCATTATTACGGAATACTTGACTATGTAACAAGCGATTTACTGTTTTTCTCACTTGCAAGAATTGCGTTTAGCACCGGCAACAAAAAATCAATTAACACTATTGTCACCGCAGTGATATTCGTTGTTACCAACTGTCTGTACAGTTATTTTTACGTTACACAAATGCCGTCGGGTGTTTTGAAAGGTGTATTGTATTTGATAAGAAGTATCTCGTCCGTAACGGGAATTATGACGGTATGCAACATTTCAAAACATCTTCAAAACAAAGCACCGCAAAGATTATTAAAAACACTCGGTATGTATTCGTATGACATTTATCTTATGCACGCACCGTTTCTTGTGTCGGGATTGATGGGAATACTGCTCGCATATTCACCGTTTCCCACTGTTATATGCTGTGTATCGGTACTTGTGTTGGGATTGTTTATTCCGATTGTCGTGTCAAAATTCATAATACGGAAAATACCGTTTCTGTCGGTTTTGATACTCGGCAAAAATTACAAAAACAGCACACCTATAAACGCAAGCAACAATTTATCGCATAATTCGTAATTATTCGCACATACTATTACAGGGTGATTTTATGGATTGCGAAAATATAAGTCAGCTTATTTCGTCGAATGTTGAGGCAACGCAATATTTCAACTCACTTTCCGCCGAAATGCAGCAAAAAATTCTTGACCGCGGAACAGGTGTGAATACACTCGATAAGCTGAAGGAATTTAAAAATCTCGTAGAAAACAACGGACTAAAATAGCCAAAACCGCAACGGTTTTGGCTACTTTATTTTTGTGTACTGATTTTATAATGATGTTTTATTTTTCTCGTTCGCTTATAATACCTTGTCTGTACGCCTCTATAAGCTCCTTTAAATCGGCTATATTTTCTTTCAATTTCTTACCGTTATCGGTATCGCCGACAAGTATTCTGTTAAATGCGTGTTGAACGGCGACTTGGTTTGACACAATATCTTTACCGTTTTGAATAACTTGTTCCGCCGATTCAAACGGCTCGTGTGCTGTCAATGTCAGTCCGTATGAATTATATGTAAGAGTATATCCCGCAATGCCGGTAACTTTATGATACGGCTTTGAAAAACCGCCGTCAATCATTATAACCTTGCCATCACATTTAAGCGGATTTTCACCCTCGCTTTGATGTACGGGAACGTGACCGTTTATAATATGCCCTGTTCCGTCAAGACCAAACTCTTCAAAAATCCTGTTTGTCGCGTCCTCCGTTTCAATCAAATCATAATACGAATTTTTTTCTTCGTGATGTGAAGTTTTATCCTCAACAAAGTATCTTTCAAAACGTTGTCATTCTGTCACGACCAAACAATGGTGACCCCGAACCGCTCCAAAGATACCACAAAATATCACCGGCGACGCTTTTTTCTTTTTTATTGTTTGAAACAAGTACTTTTCTCACGCAAGCCTCATAGGCGTCATACAACTCTTTACCTCTATAATCCTTACCGTTCACATTGACCGCCTTGAAACTGCAGTCACTGTTCATCGGCACACAACCGTGAAACAGCAAGTTACCGTTATAAACCTTATACATACCGCCCTTTTTCAGCATTAACTGCATATGTTTCTGCAATTTTTCACACTTCACAAAGGCGCTGTAAAGTTTATTCATCATATCTTCTTCACGTTCGGTGAGTTTATACGGATTTTCCTTGTCAATCGTAGGAAAATTGACATCTTTCATTTTATAAACATTTTCACCGATAGTTACCGTACCGTTTTCAAAGTCAATTTTATCAAGCAAGCACCTTTCGTTCATATCAAATTCAGGGTGATTTTGTATAAGCTGTCCCTCAAGTTTGAATTGAATAACGGTAATCGCCTTGTGCATTTTCATTTCAAGTTCGATTTCCGTTTCGTATGAGTGTTTTTTGTTTTTAATTTCAAAACAACTGCAGTCATCATCTGCATACACACTCATAGCAAACGTTGCAAGCGGTATCATATTAATTCCGTAACCGTCCTCGATAACGTCAAGATTGCCGTATCTGATACTGTTTCTGATAACGGTTGCAATGCAAGCCGGATTACCGACAGCCGCACCCATCCAAAGAATATCGTGGTTGCCCCACTGAATATCAAGTGAATGATAAGAGCAAAGCTTATCCATTATCTTATGCGCACCGCTGCCCCTGTCGTATATATCGCCTATTATGTGCAAATGGTCAACGACAAGTCGTTGTATAAGTTCCGCTATTGCGATAATAAACTTTTCCGCCGCACCGATTTCAAGAATTGTATTCACTATTCCGTCATAATACGCACCGCGATTTAAAACCTCAGGTTTTTCCGTTATAAGTTCTTCGATAACATACGCATATGCCGGAGGGAGTGCTTTTCTGACCTTTGAACGCGTGTATTTTGACGAAACCACCTTACATATTTCAATAAGCCTATAAAGCGTTATTTTGTACCAATTTTCCGTATCTTTATCAAGGCTTTTTATGTAATCTATTTTTTCTTTTGGATAGTAAATAAGTGACGCAAGCTCACTCTTGTCATTTGTACCGAGTGTATGCCCGAATACATCATCAATCTTCTTTCTGACCGCACCGCTGCCGTTTCTCAAAACGTGCGAAAACGACTCATATTCACCGTGAATATCAGAAAGAAAATGTTCAGTTCCCTTTGGCAAATTCAGAATTGACTGCAAGTTGATAATCTCTGTAGACGCTTTGTCTATAGTCGGATAAAGTTCCGATAGTCTTTCGAGGTATCTCACAAATTCCGTTTTCATATCTCCGCTCCTTATATTTTGGTACTTTATTTTTATTATACAATGCTATATTTGTTTTGTCAATTTGATACATTTTTAACAAAGAAAAAGCTACCGCAAAATGCGATAGCTTTTAGACTTATTCTTCACCTTTAAATTCATCACTGTGACCTGCAAGATAATCTTCAAAGTTCTTGTATTCTGCCTTATGCTGTTGAGGCTTGAAGTCAGCTTTATAAGTTGTTGTGTAGCTTCCTGTCTTTTCTGCAACAGGCTTATCCGAATGATTTCTGTGCGGCTTTGGACTTCTCTTTTTATAACCGTCCTTTTTATAACCGCCCTTACCGTAAGGCTTTGCATTCTTAGGTGCAATTACGACTTTACGATACGGTTCTGAACCTACAGAATAAGTTGTTACTGTTTTGCTGTCTTGAAGATTTGAATGAATTATTCTTCTTTCATACGGATTCATCGGCTCTAAAGTAAACTTCTTACCTGTCTTTGTAACCTTATCGGCAAGACGTGTTGAAAGTGCCAACAATGCTCCGCACGTTTTTCTCTGTAATTTTCAGTATCTATTGAAACCTTGATATAATCATCCGATCTTTGGTTTACAACAAGTGAAGTAAGATACTGCAAGCTGTCAAGAGTATCACCTCTTTTACCGATTACAATACCCATATTTTCGCCTGAAAGGTCGATTGAAACAGACTGTTCTTCCATCTTTGCGTCAATAGCAACGTCAAGATCCATTGCGTTAAATATGTCGCTTAGGAATTTCTTAGCGTCATCAGCCGGATCACCAAGTGATTCTTTCTTCACTTTCGGCTCACGCTTTACAGGCTTAATTTCTGTTTCTGCTACTTCTTCTTTTTCTTGAACATAAGTTTCATTTACAGGTTCTTCGCTCTTTATAAGAGTTACTCTAACACGCGCATCTCTTGCACCTATTCCCAAAAATCCTTTTGAACCCTCGTCAAGAACTTCTATTTCAACGTCCTCTCTGCTTGCGTTAAGCTCTTTTAATGCAAGTTCGATTGCGTCTTGTTTATTTTTTGCGTTTTTTTCTATGCTGTTGTTTCTTTTCTGGAACTGTGACAACGATCTCTTCCCCTTTCTTATCTAAAAAAGCATTTAGTATCAACTGCTGAAGAATTTGTACAACTGAGCTTATAATCCAGTACAATCCAAGACCTGCCGGAAGTGTAACTGTAAAGAACGCTGTCATTACCGGCATCATAAGATTCATTGACTTTGTCATTTGAGCAGCCTGTCCTTCTGTATTTTGATTTTGACCTGTCTGTGCCTGAGTAACTTTCACTGAAATTACCGATGCAATAACCGCCAAAACAGGAATTAACAACAATAGTATAACACTCATATTTGAAAAATCAAGTGCCATAATATGTCCGAAAGCCGCTGACGGTGCGTTTGAAAGGTCAAGACCAAGGAAATTGAAATTCAATACCCAAGGGTGAACTCCGCCCGAAACACCTTCAAGAGCCGTTCCCTGTGTTCCGACAATACCTGCCCACTTTGAAAGCTGGATTTGCGAATTGTTCGCAAGCTGTTCCATTGTAGCATTAGCAAGATTACCAATGTTATATCCCAAATTTACCATTGCGTCCTTTAGACGGATAACTTCGTTAATAACCGACGCATTAGCCCAATCAACACCTGCAAGGTATGAAAGAGGTTTCTGAATAACCTGATAAAGACCAATCAATATAGGCATTTGAATAAGCATAGGCAAGCAACCGCCTGTCATACTTATATTATTTTCCTTATAAATCTTCATCATTTCACGCTGAAGTTTTTCTTGGTCATTTGCATACTTCTTTTGAAGTTCAGCCATAATCGGCTGTATTTTTTGCTGTTTCTTCATAGCCTTTTGCGAATGTATGTTAAGCGGAATTAAAATCAGCTTTATAAGAATCGTAAAGATAATTATCGCAAGACCATAATTTGAAACAAGATTATAGATGTGCTCAATTATAAAGCCCATCGGTCGTGTAATAAGATATTCAAACATATGTCTTATTTTTCCTCTCCGCTGCCTTTATGTTTATCGGGTACAGGGTCATAGCCGCCCTTATGAAACGGATGACATCTCAATATTCTTCTTACGGCAAGATATGTCCCGTACAAAGCACCGTATTTCTCTATTGCCTCTCTTGCATATTGTGAACAGGTCGGGACAAACCGGCAGCACGCCCCGCCTTTATACGGTGAAATTTGGTGTCTGTAAAAATCAATCAATGCGATTAAAAATTTTTTCATTTAATTAGTCCCAGCTTTCTCATAGCAAACCTAATATCGCCTTGAATCTGCGACTGTGTTTTTCCAACAGCTCTGTTTCGTGCAACAATTATGAAGTCATAACCCTTTTCAATATCATCTTCCATAAGGCGATAACTCTCACGCATAAGCCTTTTCAAGCGATTTCGCGTAACAGCCTTACCGGTCGCCTTACCGACTCTCAAACCAAGACGGTTAAACTGATATTTATTTTTCTTCATATATACAACGGTATATCCTCCGACAAAGTTATCACCCTTGTATGCACGTCTGAAATCTCTGTTGAGTTTTAAACTTTGAGTGTTTTTCATATTAAACCTCATTTGTCTTATTATGAAAAAAAAGGCAACAAGCAAAGAATTCCTCCCCGCTTCCTGCCTACATCTTCATATATTATGCAGATAACTTCTTTCTGCCCTTCTGTCTTCTGCTAGCCAAAATCTTTCTGCCTGACTTAGTAGACATTCTCTTTCTGAAACCGTGTTCCTTAGCTCTTTGACGCTTTTTCGGTTGAAATGTTCTTTTCATTGTTACAGCACCTCCTCTGCTTAATTCCGGCCCCAATCAGCCGTCTTTATTCCTATCATAAAAATAGACACCTCAAATATTATATAGATTTTCTCTCGGATTGTCAAGCATTTTTTACTAAATTCTTTATTTATTTTGCTTTTTCCAATAAATCTTCGAGTTCTTTCTTATTGAAATGGTATTATTATCACAGAACTGGCAAGTAAGTTCAGCTTCCCCCTGATCCTCAATCAGTTCTTCAAGCTCTTTTTTACCTATTGAAATAAGTGCTTTTTCCATACGCTCTTTTGAACACGTACACTTATATTCCGGTACAACCGCCTTGTTTTCACATACCATCGAAAATCCTTCCGTTACTCTGAACAGAATATCCTCCGCAGTCATACCCTCTTTAATCATTGTCGTAACAGGAGGCAACTCCTTTAATATATCTTCAAGCTGAACCGCCATTTCTTCGGTAGCCTCTGGCATAAGCTGTATCATAAAACCGCCTGCCGCTATTACGCTGTTGTCTGTATCAACAAGCACGCCAAGTGCAACCGATGTAGGTATCTGCTCACTTTTTGCATAATAATATGTCAAGTCCTCCGCAATTTCGCCCGATACAAGCGGAATTTGTCCGACATACGGCTCTTTCAATCCCAAATCGCGTACAACACTCAAATATCCGCCGCCGATAGCACCGCCGACATCAAGTTTACCTTTATTGTTAAGCGGTCTGTCAACATACGGGTTTGAAACGTAACCTCTGACCCTACTGTGACAATCCGTAACGGCAACAAGGTTTGTAATTTCACCCTCACCCTTTATCTGAACCGTCATACTGTCTGTTTCATTCTTCAATCCTGCCGCACCCATAATTGCCGCACCTGTAAGCAATCTGCCGAGTGCAGCCGTTGCAACCGGATAAGTATGATGTATTCTCTGTGCCTCATTCACAAGGTCGGTTGTCACCGCCGCAAAAACACGGATTGCACCGTCCATACTGTTTCCTCTCACTAATTTATCTGCCATTTATTTATTCTCCTATTCTACAGTAACTTCTATTGTATAATTTTCTGCGAAACTAACATTTTCACCTTCAATTTTTACAGGCAAATTGTATGTTCCCGCTCCAAGTCCGCTTACGTCAACGTAAGCCTTTACATTATCTGTGGTAATTTTTCCTTCCTCACCCCAAACCTGTGCGATGAGTTTATTGTTTATCTTAGCCGTCAAACCTGATTGTACATTTTGTGCCTGTACGGTAAGTTCAAGCTGTGCAACGGCTTTTTTTACTATATCCAATTTATACTTGACTTTTTTATTATCCTCCGGTATATACATACCGCTTGACAATTCAAGTTCATATTCGCCGAAACCGTCTGACGGAACTTTATCTATAAGTGCAATGACTTTATCATCCGTATTAGTTTCGTCCACGCCAACCGTAACGCTTGCAGGTGGATGGCAAAAGATTTAATCCGCTTTCAAAATATATTCCTTGTCAAGCTCTGCCGAAAGTCTTGGCACAACAGGCAAAAGTTTTGCGTCATATATCGTATTTACAACCTCCACATAAGAACGTGCACTTTCAATCGTTTCATTCTTGTTTATAAGTTCACCGTTTGTGTCCGTCAGAAGATAGTTCACGTTTTCCACGCCGTCCTCTTGAATACTTGACACATCAACCGTTGCAATAGCACCTGCAACCTCGTCTATTTCACTTTTTGCACCTGTTATTGTGACAGTCGGATTATTTACAGACGATTTTACTATCTTGTCTTTGAGCATACCGGTCTGTTTTACAGTAACCTTAATATCTTTCATTTCAAGCGGTTCAACCGTAATCGGAATATCTCCGTACTTTTCCTTTTCAACTGAAATTCTCGTTGTCGGAATTGAAATCACTCCCGACAAATTATATTCACCCGTTGTGTCAATATCACTGACATCAACCTGAACATATATATCGTCCATAAAATTCATAAGGTCACTTCGTTTACCCGTTACAACAACCGACAATTCGGGAATTTTATCCTTACCGGTCACCGCAAGTTTTTTATCCCTAAGCGACATTTCACCGACAAATCTTACATTCAAATCCGAAACGGTAGTCGTAATATCGGGGTCATTCACATATATAACCATAAACCACACGATTACTGCAAGGAAAACCGAAAGTATTACGGTTTTCAGCTTTTGAGTATTCGTTACATTCGCTTTCTTCTCCGTCATTTCGTCCTCCAAAACATAATCTTATCTATCTTTTCGTTCGTTTCCTGCTTTTGACTCATAATCTTTTTAAGTGCCTTTGCAAGCGACTCTCTTGAAAGATTACGCGTAAGCGAGCCGTTTAACGCTATGGAAATCTTGCCTGTTTCTTCGCTCACCACTATAATAACCGCGTCTGTGACTTCGCTGAGTCCTATCGCCGCTCTGTGACGTGTACCCAAATCTCTTGATAAATTATTATTTGCGGTAAGCGGCAAAAGACAGCCGGCTGTCACAATTTTATTATTCCTTATTATAACCGCACCGTCATGCAAAGGTGTATTCGGTACAAATATATTCTCCAAAAGTCCGCTTGATACATTCGCGTCAAGCATTGTTCCCGTACTTATATATTCACCCAATCGCGTTGCACGTTCCATTACAATAAGCGCACCCGTCTTTGTCGCCGACATATTCGCGGCGGCTTGTGCAATCGAATCTATAACCCTGTGTAAATCGTCCTCTGTAGTGTCCGACGCAAAATCAATTATACGTCCGACTTTGAAACGCCCCATTCTTTCAAGCAAATTACGCAATTCTGGCTGAAATATTACGATTACCGCAAATGCACCGATTTGCATTGCACCGCCTAAAATATAGTTTAAAGCATTAAGTTTCAGCCACTGACTTAAAAAGAATGCTATAAACAAAAATATAATACCCTTCACAAGTTGCATTGCTCTTGTTTCACGAATTAAATTTATAAGATAATACACTATAACCGAAACTATCAATATATCAATTAAATCACTTATTCTAAGCAACTGTACATATTTTACTAAGTATTCCAAAAACGCATTCATATTCAGATACTCCTTTCATTTCTTGGAGCTTAAGGCGATATATCCTCTATATGACCTCAGTTGTTTATTATTATACTACATTTTCGATTGTATGGCTATACAAATTTAAAAAATTTTATTGTATATTTCGAGTTTTTGTGTTATAATGTTTGATAAATTCGTAAAATGAAAGGAAGTATTTTTTATGAAGAAACAAATTTTAAGCATTTCTCTTGCAGCTGCACTTGCAGTTTCATGCACAGGTATTGCTATGGCAGAGGATAAAACTCCTACTGTATTCGTGAACCAAGGTCAAATCTTTTTTGACGACCAAACTCCTGTAATTCTTGGCGAAGGTACTACTCTTGTTCCTGCAAGAGGCGTATTTGAGGCTATGGGTGCAAAGTTGAATGGAAAGAAGATACAAGAACTGTTGACGTTACAAGTCTGATAACAAAACTCTTATCAGATTGACTATCGACGACAGTACAATGAAAGTTTTTGACGTAAGCGGTGTTTTCGGAGCTCTTATGTCAGGACAAGACTTCGTTGCTCCTGAAAATGACGTAACTTTGGACGTTGCTCCTCAAATCATCAGCGACAGAACTATGATTCCTCTAAGAGCAATCAGCGAGGCTCTTGACGCAAAAGTCAACTGGAATGACGCCGATTACACAATCAATATCACAACAGCTAACGCTCCTTCAGCAGACGCAGGCGTTCCTGCATTGTCACTTTCAGCTGACAAGCTAACAGCCGCTAAGGATGAAGACGTTGTTCTTTCTGTAAACGCAGAAAATCTTCCGGCTGAAAAATTTGTTTCAGGCGTAACTGCAACTGTTAAGTATGACCCTACTGCATTTGAATTCGTAAAAGCCGAACTTGTAAACGGCGACAACGTAATCGAAGGTGCAATAGGTGCCGCAAACCCTGAATTTACATACGGTTATGTAAAAGCCGCATCTATCACTGTTAATGCCGAAACAGCAGTTAAGACAGACGGTGCTGTTATGAAACTTACATTTAAGTCACTTACAGGCGAAAAGGTTCATTCCAACTTTCAAACGGATACAACACAAAGCTTGGTTTCAACACATCACTTCTTGTTGACTCAGTTAGCAATGTAGGCAATAAATCAGTACAATATGAAGGTGATGATCTAAGATCAGCCAAGCTGAAGTTGTTATAAACGGTACTGATACTCCTGCCGAAACAGTTAAACCAACTGCTACTGCAGACCCAACAGCTACTGTTGCTCCTGAGGCTACTGCAGACCCAACAGCTACTGTTGCTCCTGAGGCTACCGCAGACCCATCTGCTACTGTAGCACCGACAGCAGCTCCGGCTGAAACAGCTGCTCCGACAGCTACTCCTGCTGCATAATTAAATACAAAAATTATATAGTTGCTCAAATGAGCAACTATATTTTTTTGCATAAATAAGGCAGTCGCAAAAATGTGACTGCCTTAATTTAGGTTTTATTTTTTAACAGTAAACTTATCGTCCTCAACATCTACAGTAATGCTGTCACCGCTCTTAATGTTACCGTCAATGATTTCTTCCGAAAGCATATCTTCGATTTCGTTTTGAATTGCACGTCTCAAAGGTCTTGCACCGTATACAGGGTCAAAGCCCGACTTAGCAATTTTGCTTACGGCACTCTCCGTAAATGTTACATTGATTTCATTCGCATTCAAACGTTTTTCAAGAGATTTAAGCATAAGTTTTGCAATTTCATTGATGTTATCCTCTGTCAATCTGTCAAATACGATTATATCGTCAATTCTGTTAAGGAATTCAGGTTTAAACGCACGTTTAACTTCTTCCATAACTTTATTCTTGATACTGTCGTGTTCACTGATGTTCTTGTCCTTTTCCTCGTCTTTCTTGAAACCAAGTTTAGATGATACATTGCCAAGAATTTCTTTTGCGCCAAGGTTAGATGTCATAATGATAACAGTGTTCTTGAAATCTACTTTTCTGCCCTGTGCGTCTGTAAGAATACCGTCATCAAGAATTTGCAGCATAATGTTGAATACGTCAGGATGTGCCTTTTCGATTTCATCGAACAAGATTACCGAATAAGGGTGTTTTCTGATTTTTTCAGTAAGCTGACCGCCCTCTTCAAATCCTACATATCCCGGAGCGAACCGATAAATTTAGATACGGCGTGCTTCTCCATATATTCCGACATATCTACACGGATAAGTGCATTTTCACTGCCGAACATCGCTTCAGCCAAAGTCTTTGAAAGTTCTGTTTTACCTACACCGGTAGGACCTAAGAACAAGAACGAGCCAATCGGACGTTTAGGTCTTTAAGTCCGGCTCTGCCACGCTTGATTGCTTTCGCAACCGCACTTACAGCCTCGTCCTGACCGATAAC
>ENA-OQCN01000767-OQCN01000767.1-human-gut-metagenome-genome-assembly--contig:-NODE-767-length-16921-cov-3.480291_pt1 | contig 16921 bp, 22 predicted proteins | sample MGYA00242497_ERZ504576 | MGnify/ENA primary metagenome ERZ504576 (study PRJEB26092, sample SAMD00036296) | human gut metagenome | host: Homo sapiens | study: EMG produced TPA metagenomics assembly of... | reverse complement strand
CACCATCGAAGTTATCCACGCGGGCCTGATCGGCCTTGTCGGGGTCGAGGTAGGGGTTATCCACCCGCTTGGTGCGGAACAGGCTCAGCAGACGGTTGTAGCTGGCGCGGTCCAGATCTGCCTTGGGCAGCAGACCATCCTCACAGCCTTGACGATGTTCTCGGGGTCGGTGTTGCCGCCGATGACATCGGTACCGGCAGAGATGGCCTTGGCGTAGCGCTCAGGCTCGGTGAGGTTCTCCACGCCGTAGATCTGAACGGTGGTGATGCCGGAGTCAGAGTTGACATAACCGTCAAAGCCCATCTTGTTCCGGGCCAGATCGGTGATCAGCTCCTTGCTGTAAGCGCTGGGCACTTCCTCGGTGCTGGTCACCTCGCCCCGGTAGGTCTGGGGCACAGCACGGCCATCGGTGGCAATGCGGGAGTAGTCCGGCATGATGGAAGAGACCTTGTGGTCAAAGGCGCGCTGGAACGGGGGCAGATGATACTTTTCCATCGAGCCGGGGGTGCGGTAGATGCGCCACTGGCCGATGGGCACATGAGGCTCAAAGCCATTCTCAGAGGGGGCATCGCCGGGGAAGTGCTTGATGGTCAGAACAACAGAGCCTTCGTTCAGGCCGTTGTCGCCATCCTGATAGCCCTTGACCAGAGCCTCGGCAATATCGCTGGTGACATCGGGACGCTCGCCGTAAGTACCGGAGGTACGGGGCCAGCGGGGGTCAGAGGTCACATCGACCTGAGGGCCGTACATGATGTTCAGGCCCTCGGCCTTCATCATCTTGCGGTCGGTCTGGGCCATCTCATAGACCATATCGGTGTTGCCGTCGCCAATGACCGCCGCGCCGATGCCCAGAGAGTCCGGGTAACCGATGTTGATGGGGTTGGTGTGGAGAGAGTACGGAATGGCCACGCCGCCCTTGCAGGCCTCGTATTCCAGCATCTGGGTGCCGGCGTGTGGTACAGGGCCACCATGCCGGCCTCGCAGCGCATGTCACCGCGGTAAACACCGGCGGCGATGTGTTTTTCCAGAACATGGCTGTCATCAATGCTGACGGTCATGCCGGGCAGAGGGCCGGGCATGGGCTTTTCACCGGGGTTGTGGTGCTTGTAGATCTTGCCCAGCTCCAGCTTGCCTTCGGCGTTGGTGGCCTCGGCACGGGTGGGCACCACAGGGGTGTTGAACAGGGTGTTCAGCACAAGGCCTGCCTGCTGATCCAGCCGCAGATGCTTGACCATATCCTCAGCGCGCTGCTCAGGGCTCAGCCGCCAATCCTTGTAGGGGGCCAGCTCGCCGCTGTTGTCCAGATCCTTAAAGTACAGGCCGTCCTTGACGATCACGCCGCAGGTGGTCACACCGATGTCGGGGCCGTTGACGTTGTGGAAGATGACCGGCTCAAGGTACTGGTCAATGATCTGCTCGCCCTCTTCCAGAGCGTAGGGTGCAGGGATCACGCCGTCTTTGGCCTCTGCCCACTGGTCGGCGCTGGTATACCGTGTCTGCATAATGTTTCTCCTTTGTCTCTGTGCCTGCCACAGCACAGCTGATATATTACTTGCCTGTTTATTATACTTCCAGCGCAGATCGTTCGCAAGCAAACAAATAAAAAAAGTTACAAACTTTGGCGTAGTATACAAGGATGTTCTGCCGGATTTGTGCAACTTTCCCCTATCCTGATCCACAAACCGGGTTCGTTTCCTGCTGACAATGCTGCTTAAAAATAACCCTCTCCGTCAACGCCGCAGGCTTTGACAGAGAGGGTCGTATCCTTAATTTACCAGATCATCTGGATGCGGCCTGCACCGTACGGGTCCTCGTAGTTGAGCAGGTAGCCGGGGTAATCGGCCAGCGGGCTGTTGGCGCTTGCCAGATGCGGCAGACCGTTGGCATCCACGCCGCCGAACATGGCTGCGTAGCTGGACATGACAAGGTAGTCCTCAGAGACATAGTCCTTGATGAGGGTCGCGCCATCGAACATGGCAAAGCCATCGCCCAGATTGCGCAGGGTGTAGTTCATGCCGGCCAGAGCGTAGGTGGCGTTCGGGTCAAGGGCTGATAAGTACCGGTGGTCTTGTCGTAGATCTCCACATTGCTGACACGCGGGGTGGCGGCGCTGCCGGTCCAGACATTCTTATCGTCGGTCTGAACGGTGTTGGGGATCATGGGGTGGATCGTGTACCTGGCACCTGCCACCTGCAGGAAGCCGCCGTTCTCCTTGCCCTCAGCACCGGCAAAGCGGGCACCAAACTCCAGAGCGTCCTGGATCTGCTGGCCGGTCACGGACATCAGGCAGGCCACGTTGCCAAAGGGGCTGACGGTCTTGCAGGTCTTGAAGCTCCAGGGGCCAGCCTCCACATCGGTGCGGATGCCGCCGCCGTTCATAATGGCGACATCACAGTGGAGTTCCTCGATCTCGTTGAAGTAGGTGTAGATACCGTCGGCCACGAAGTCGCCGAGGTTGGTCTCACCGGAGCGGATGCGGCGCTTGCCGGTGGCGGGATCGTTGATGTAGAATTTGGTATCGCCCACTGCGATCTCCTCGCCCAGCATATCGTCCACTGCGCTGATCCAGTTGGAGGCGGTGGCGGCCACGGCAGCGTCCAAACCCTCGTAGGTGTTGATGAGCTCAGTGGTGATGGTACCGTCTGCGCCCACGGTCATCTTGCCGATGTTCTTGAAGTAAGAACCGGTCTGGGTCAGGGTGACTGCCTTGCCGGAAGCATCGGTGACCTGCTTGTTGGCCATCACGGTGTGGGAGTGGCCGTCGATGAAGGCGGTGAAGCGTGGGTGTGTGCAATGACTTCCTCACTGGTCCAGGGAGAGGAGGAGGGGTCAACGCCCAGATGACCCAGACCGATGATGGTGTCAGCGCCCCAGAACTCAGCTTTGTCGATGGCCTTCTGAACGGCATCATAGAGCTTCTGGCCGTCCTCGCCGCCCAGAATGTCGTAGATGTACTTGGTCTGTGCATCGTTCATAAAGTAGGCCGGGGTGGACTTGGTGAAAGTCTCGGGGGTGGTCACGCCCACAAAGGCGATCTTGCGGCCGCCCACAAAGAAGAACTTGACGCTGGGCAGAACGTTGAAGCCGGTGCGCAGATCGACCAGTTGCAGGAGACATAGGGGAAGTCGGCTTCCTGGATCACAGCCTTGGCACGGGCCATGCCGTAGTCGAACTCATGGTTGCCGGGGGTAGCCAGATCGTAACCGGCCTCGTTCATCAGCTCGATGATGGTAGCGCCGTCATCCATGGAGCCGTAAGCGGTGCCCTGGATATGGTCACCTGCATCCACCAGCAGCACATCCCGGCCGGTGTCCTCGATGCTCTTTTTCAGGGCAGCAATGGCGGCATAGGTGGGCTTGGGGGACTTGTTGTCGATATAGGTGTGGACATCGTTGGTGTAGAGGATGGTCACATCCGCTTTGTCACCAAAGAAGCAATTGGTCTCCTCCGCAAAGGCGGCGGGTGCACCGACAGAAACTGCGGTCAGTGCCGTGACAGCACCGGCACCTTGATAAAGCTGCGGCGGGTAATGAACTGTTTCACAGGGAAAGACCTCCTTTGATTCAATACGCTCTTTCAGCCTCTCCGTCAATGCCGTGCAGCGTTGTTTTCCCTTTTGGGGAACCGGCGGGCTTCAGCAAGACCGAGAGGGCTGTTTGTTACCTAAATCTTAACATAGAACCCCAGTTTCCGCAAGGGATTTTTGTAAAATTCGTGTCAAGAAATCCCACAATAGTCATACTGTTTTGGTAAAACGTTTGAAAAATCCGAGAAAAAGGGCAAAGCCCCGCATCCCATGGAAAGGTGCAGGGCTTTGCCGCATTCAGAAAAGAGGGTCAGAGGATCGGGGGACGATTCTCAGACAGCATCAGATGGCATGGTATTCCTTGAGGAACTTTTCAAGGTCGGTGCCCTCGATCTTCTTGAGCACTTCCTTGAGGGCCACCCGCTGGATGAAGGGCAGATCCATATCGGTGATCTTCTTGCCATCACGCAGTTTGACCGTTGCATCGATCAGGCTGCGGACATCGTAGGTGCTGCCCCAGACCTCGGGCACGCCGCGGTCGATGTTGAGCAGGGTATAAACCGCTTCCATGCCGGTGCGCATGGAGTACTCGGTGGTGAAGATGGTGTCACGGCCGGTCTCGGCAAACTGGCCCAGGAAGGCGAAGTTGACAGCGCCCTGGGGCACGATGTCGGGGCGGTCGCGAAGGCACGGGGCATGAAGAAGGCATCGATATAGGCATCATCACAGGCACGGTGTTGGCGCTGTGCTCAGCCAGCTCGGCAATGTCCTCCTCGGGCACGCCGATGTGATACAGCCACTCCATGCAGATCTCGCGGCCGGTGCAGTCGCGCATGGCTTCTTGACGTAATCGCCGGGCTTGTCGCTGAACAGGCCGTAGACCCAGACGCAGAGCTGGTTCTTGGGCTGGTCACGGAACTGCTGCTGACGGTTCAGGGTCCAGCTGAGCAGCCAGCTGGAATCCTTGACCGTGACGATGCCGCCGGTGACGGTGTGGCCGCTGAAGGGGTCACGCTTGCAGATCTTCTTGATATACTGGGGGATCTTGTCGTCCAGGGTGGTGATGGTGGCGCTTTCCCAGTTGGACAGCTCCGGCTGAGAGCAGAACTTTTCGGGATGGCCGAAGGAGGGATCCTGTGCAGCGATCTTCTTCCACAGATCCCAGCCGTTGCCCGGCCTGATGGTGGGATCAAAGCCTGCGGCCTTGTCCTGAGAGCCGATGGTGCAGCTCTCCACGCAGCCGCCGTTGGTGATGAAGAGCAGGTCGTTCTCGGTGAGGTCGATGGTCCTGCTCTCACCCTTGTGATCCACGGTCACGCTGCTGGCCTGCTTTTTGCCGCCCTCGATCCGGAACTGGACATCGGTGACCTTGGTCTCGTACTGGAAGTCCACGCCGTGATCCTTCAGGTAGGTGACCATGGGCAGGATGATGGACTCGTACTGGTTGTAGCGGGTAAAGCGCAGGGCGGTGAAATCGGGCAGACCGCCGATGTGGTGGATATAGCGCTTGAGGTAGAGCTTCATCTCCAGCGCGCTGTGCCAGTTCTCAAAGGCGAACATGGTGCGCCAGTACATCCAGAAGTTGGAGGAGAACACCTCATCGTCAAAGATATCGGTGATCTTTTTGTCCTGCAGCTGCTCGTCCGGGGTGAAGAAGAGCTTCATGATCTCCATGGCACCCTGATCGGAGATGGCGAACTTGCCGTCGGTGTGGGCATCCTGGCCGCGGTTGACAGTGGCACGGCAGAGGGACTTGTTGGGGTCCTCCTTGTTCAGCCAGTAATACTCGTCCAACACGCTGGCACCCTCGGTCTCCAGAGACGGGATGGAGCGGAGCAGGTCCCACATGACCTCGAAATGGTTGTCCATCTCACGGCCGCCGCGCATGACATAGCCGATATCGTACTTGTAGCCGTCGCAGGCACCGCCGGGCAGCGGGTCCTTCTCAAACACATGGATGTGGTCGCCCTGCATCTGGCCGTCACGGACCAGGTAGCAGGCGGCAGTCAGGGTCGCCAGACCGGAGCCGATGAGGTAAGCAGATTTATTGTCAACGCCCTCAGGCTTTTTGGGGTGTGCAAATGCTTCGTAGTTGCCACTGGAATAATACATACTGGGAACCTCCTGTAGATCATATTGGGAAGACTGCGTTCATGGTTCTGTGTCGTCTTCCCTTTCGTTGTTCTTAGTATACCCCAGTGGTTTTTCCGGAACAACAAACAAATCCTGAACAGTGTATAAAATTTATACAAAACCCAACCATTGTCGGAAATATGACGAAACTGTGTATAACCCCCCAGTCACCTGCGGTGACAGCCCCGCTAATAGGGGGGGGGGGCCTTTGGCATTGCATAAAGCTTTGCAAGTCCCCCTTTCCGCACAGACTGCACCATTATGCCAAGGGCTCCCCTACCAGGGGAGCTGGCGCAAAGCGCCTGAGGGGTTTAGTCCAACAAAAAAGCGCTCACCCTCCAGGGAAGGTGAACGCTTGCGTTTCTTTATCAGTTATTTTGTTTCGGGTGCCACCTCAAAATCGACCTTGCCAAGGTTGATATCGGCGCGGACGATGGTGATCATCATGCTGTCGCCCAAGCTCCAGGTCTTGCCGGAGGCGGGGTCAGAAAGGCGGATGCCTCGGTGAGGGTGGTGCCGGTGGCGGTCAGGCTGGAAGCGGGCACAAAGCCCTCCACGCCGTTCTCCAGCTCCACAAAGATGCCGCGCTGGGTCACGCCGGAGATGATGCCTCGTAGCACTCACCCAGATGGCGGCGGGCGTACTCGGCCTTGTAGTAATCCTCGGCCTTGCGCTCGATCTGAACGGCCAGCACTTCCCGCTCGCTGGACTGCTTGGAGGCCTTCTCCGCGAAATCGGTGTAGCGGACGATCATGGTCTCCTTGTCGGTGCCGCTGAGCAGGTCGGTCATCATGCGGTGGATGGCCAGATCCGGGTAGCGACGGATGGGGCTGGTGAAGTGGGCGTAATCCTTGAGCACCAGACCATAGTGGCCCTTGGGCTTTTCCTCATAGCAGGCCTTGGACATGCAGCGGAGCATTCCGGTGTTGACGATCTGCTCAAACGGGGTGCCGCGCACACCTTCCAGAATGGCGCTCAGCTCCTTGGGGGTGGGCACTTCCTTGGCAAAGTGGTCGTTGATGCCGCAGGCTGCAGCAGGCTGTGCAGGCGCTCCAGCTTCTCGCCGTTGGGCTCCTCGTGGACACGGTAGACAAAGGGGATCTGCTTGACCCGGGCAAAGTGGGCGGCGCACTGGTTGGCCAGCAGCATGAACTCCTCGATCATGGCCTCGCTCTCGCCGGAGGTACGCTTTTTCACATCGATACAGTGGCCGTTCTCATCCAGAATGAGCTTGACTTCCCCGCTCTCGAAATCGATGCAGCCGCGCTCCTTGCGCAGGCGGGCGCGGTGGGCGTACAGTTCCTTCATGGCGGGCAGCTGATCCAGCACCTCGGCATACTTGGCCTGGGTCTCGGCATCGGCAGTGCCGGCCAGCAGGGCGTTGATCTCAGAATACACGCCCTTGACCCGGCTGCAGATGATGGACTTGACGAACTTGTAGTCGGTCAGATTGCCGTCCTGATCCAGACGCATCAGGCAGGAGAATGCCAGGCGCAGCTCCTTCTCGTTCAGGGAGCAGATGCCGTTGGAAAGGCTCTTGGGCAGCATGGGCACGACCTGATCCGCATAGTAGACCGAGGTGGCGCGGTTGAAGGCCTCCTCGTTCAGCTCACTGCCGGGCTTGACGTAGTGGGAGACATCGGCAATGTGAACGCCCAGCTCATAGCCGCCCCCGGAGAGCCGGGTCAGGCTGACGGCATCGTCGATATCCTTGGTCTCGGCGCTGTCGATGGTGAAGATGGGCAGAGCGCGCAGATCCATGCGGCCCTTGCAGTCCTCCTCGGACACGGTCATGTCCTCGAACTTCTTGGCCTCGTCCCGCACCTTCTCGGGGAAACGGGTGTGGATGTCCTTGGCATAGAGCAGGGCCTTGGCGCAGCGCTTGGCCTCCTCGCAGCTGCCAAAGCACATGGAAACGCCCACGCGGTGGTCCTCCTGCCGGGTCCCGCGCTGCAGGATCTCCACAGCCACCTTGTCGCCGTCCTTCGCGCCGCCCTCGCAGTCGCGCTGGATGGTCATGGAGATGGCCGGGCAGTCATCGGGCACGAACTTCAGGCGGCCCTCGATGCGGCGGGCAGTGCCCACCATGTCGTTCTTCTGCTCGAGCACGGCAAGGATCTCGCCTCATCGCTGCCCTCCACCCGGGGGTGGGCAAACTTTTCCACCAGAACGGAATCGCCGGGCATGGCACCGCGGGTGAAGCGGCCCGGGATGAAGATATCGCCGGATTCATCCTCCAGCATCACAAAGGCAAAGTTCTTGCCCAGCTTGACCACCTTGCAGGGCAGGGCCTTTTCGGCACGGCCGGAGCGGGCAGTGAAGAACACGCCGGACTTCTGGCAGACCACAGCGTCGTGCACCAGCTCGTCCAGAGCCTCCATCACCTTGCGGTCCGCGGAACGGTCGCCGCCGAACTTTGCCTTGAGGTCCTTGACCATGCAGGGCTGGTTCTGGATGGCATGTTCGATTTTATCGCGTAATGACATATTTTTCTCCTTAACACTTTTCCGGCATTCTCCAATGGAACCCGGACAACTTCTTTCCCACGAGAGGTTGCAGACAGAAAAACAGCCCCGCCTTACACGGGGCTGTACACGGTGCTCAGGCCAGACGGCTGGCGAACACACAGGCCAGGATAGCCACCACAAAGAACACGATGCCTGCAATGCGGGTCACCTTGGCCAGCATCTGATCCGCAGGGGTCAGGCGTGCATTGTTGGCACCGCCCACACCACCGTTGATGGCACCGGCCAGACCCTGACCGTGGGTGTGCTGCATCAGGGTGAGGAGGATGATGACGGCCGAGACGACCAGCAGGATGGCACCGCCGACAATTTCAATGACAGACATGGATGGAACGCTCCTTTTATCTTTAGTTTCATAGAGACTGCATACAAATACAATTGTATGATAGCACAAAAGGCCGGGAAATGCAAGAAAAACCGTGGGCTACGGGGCCAGAATTTCCAGCCCTGCCGCCACCCGGGCAAAGATGGCCGCGCTGGAAAAGGCAGGCTCGGCCTGCGTGTCCTGCAGCACCACGATGGTATAGCGGGGCTGCTCTGCCGGGACAAAGCCCGCAAACCAGTAATTTTTCAGCTCTGTGCCGCCGGAAAACTGGCCGGTCTGGGCCGTGCCGGTCTTGCCTGCCGCGGTCTGGCCGGGCAGGGCGGCTCATGGCCGGTACCCCCGGCCACTACACCCGCCAACAGGGCCTGCAGGGCGGCGGCGGTGCGCTTTGTAAGCACCCGCCTGCTCCGGACATGGGAAAGCGCCGTGAGGGGCGCGCCGGTGGTCTCGTCCAGAGTGGTCTCCAGCAGCAGCGGGGTGCGGCAGATCCCCCCGCAGGCAATGGTGTTCATCATGGCGGCGACCTGCAGGGGGGATGCCAGCAGCTCCCCTGCCCGAAGCAGAAATTGGCGTAGGCCCCGCTGGACGCAAGAGCCTCCCGCTCCGGCAGGACCCCCGCCGCCGTGTGCAGGGCATCGGTGAGCGGGACCGCCTGCCCGAAGCCCCAGCTTCTCTGCCATGGCGCGGACGGCATCGGCCCCAGCGCCTGCCCCAGCCGGATGAAGTAGCCGTTGCAGCTCTTTTCCAGCGCGCCGGCCAGATCCACCTCGCCATGGGGGATGCCGCCCGCACAGCGGAAGATCCGGCCATCCACCGCGCACCAGCGGGGCAGGTGTAGACAAAGCCGCTCTCCCCTGCCTCCAGCGCCGCTGCCGCCACCACCGGCTTGAACACCGAGCCCACGGCATAGCACTGGAACGCCCGTTCCAGCAGGGGCTGTCCGGGGCGTTCAGGCTGGCCGAAATGTTTTCCGGATCATAGCCGGGGCGGCTGACGCAGGCCCGCACCTTGGCGTTGGCGGTGTCCAGCACCAGGATGCAGCCGCTCTGCATCGTCTCGTTGGCCACGGCTTCGGCGGTCTGCTGGATCTCCCGGGAAAGAGTCAGCTGCACCCCCACGGCCCCGCTGTCGGCGGGGGTGAGGACGGGCTCGGCCCGCAGCTTTCCCTGGGCGTTGACGGTGCAGAGCAGGGTATCCCCCGCCCCGCTGCCGGTGAGCAGATCATCAAAGGCGGCTTCCAGGCCGGCGGCACCATGGCCCTCGCCATCAAGGTACCCCAGCAGCTGCACTGCAAGCGGGGCGGCAGAGCTTCGCCGTGCCGCTGGCCAGCAGGAAACGCCCAGTGCGGAAACGTCCCGGTCCACCTCCAGCAAGAACGGGGACGCGGCGTTCCGCTTCTGGTAGAGCGCCGCCTGCCCGGCTGCATCGGTGTAGGCGAACAGGCGGGCATAGCTGCCCTCCCCGGGCACGCAGAGGGCCATCCAGCGGGTGGTCTGCCCCGTGAGGAGCTGGCCCCTGTGATCATAAAATTGCCCCGCCGGGCGGGCAGGTGGAGGGTGACCACGCTCTGCGCCGCCGCCCGGGCCCCATAGGCCGTGTCGGAGCAGAGCCAGTACAGGCGGCAGACCACCGCCGCAAAGCAGAACAGCAAGGCCCCATACAGGGCCAGCACCCGTTTGCCGGACATGAAAACGCCCCCTCTCCCGCTTAGGATGGCAGAAAGGGGGGCGTTGATGCGTTCAGGAGCAGATTTTTCGGACGAGCTCAGCGGCGCGGGCGGCATCCTCGGCCGTGGCGGTGCCGTTGTAGCGGGCTTTGAGGTAGATCTGGCGCAGCTCGGCCTCGGCGGCAAAGTCCATACCGAAAGCGCGGCCGGTCAGGTCAAGGCTGGTATCGCCCCGCAGGATGGTCACGCCGTGGCGCTGGCAGTGGTCCAGATAGATGGCATACTCCCGCCGCACCTTGTCCACCGGGCTGAGGAAGAGCCCGGGCCAGCGGCGGGCACGCTTGTAGGTGCTATGCCGGACAGTGGTGTCCGTGCAGGCAGTGTCCGTGTGCCGGAACTTCTGGCGCAGGAAATGCCGCACCACCAGCACCGCACAGAGGACCGCCAGCAGGATACCGAGCACAGTCAGCATCGACATCCCGTTGATGAGCGGTTCTGCGTCCTCGGCGGCCCTTTGGGCGTTGGCGATGACTCATCGGTAGAAACGATCTCGGTGCGCTCCAACGGTTTGGGCGGAAAGAGGGTGAAGAGCCAGTGGATGAACTGCAGGATGCCGTGGAACAGCCAAGTCACACCCTGCACCACAATGTTGTTCAAAAACAGCTGCAGCACCGGCACGATCCCGCCAAAGTAAACGGCAGACGCAGCCGCCTTTGCACCGGCAACCACAACACTGCGGCTGAGCAGGAACGGCCCTGCGCACACCGCCGCCAGCACGCCGCCGGAAAGCAGCAGATAGCCCGGCCGGGTGGAGATCTCCGGGTCCTGCCGGGTGGTGCGGTTGAACCCCACCAGAAGCACCGCTGCCGCCGTTGCAAAGGGCAGGGCCGCCGAAAGCACCGCGTTGGCGTTCCACAGCAGCATTGCCACTGCAAAGAAGGGCCATACCCGCAGAGCCAGCGCAGGCGCTCGGCCTGCCGCACCGGCGAAAGGGCAAAATCGCCGGTGTAGGCCAGCAGCACCGGGTAGACTGCCGCCGGGAAGTAGCAGAACTTGTCCGCCCCTGTAGGCAGGAGGAGCAGCGCCGCCGCGCTCAGGGCCGCAAGAGTGGTGCGGAGGGGACTGCTGCCCTCAAAGCAGGAGCCAGACCAAAGCAGAGGCAGGCCAGACCAGCACCAGCGGCATGGGTGTCCCGCCGAAGCTGGCGGCAAAAAAGCCCGCAAAGGCATAGTAAAAGCTCAGATCACCTGCCAGGCGCAGGGTATGTAAGAACATCATGCGCCCGCCTCCCCTGTCTGGGCCGTCTCTACGGCCATTTCCGGAGTGAGCACCAGCAGCGGAATGCCAGGCAGGGGCTGCACGGCAGCACGCACAGCTTCTTCCGGCTCCGTTGTCACCACGATGCAGCCGACCTGCTCCTGCGGGTGGTAGTATTCGGCGCAGAACCGCGCGCAGGAAAGGGCGGTCTGCCCGGTGGCGCGGCCCAGAATTTCCAACACCCTGCGGTAGTGTTCGGGGCCGTAGCCTGCGGGGTTTCCAGCGGCTTTCTCCACTCCTCACCGGAGAGAGCCGCATTGAGCAGCAGGTCAAAGGCAGCGTTTGCCGCAAAGCGATAGGACACCGCCTTTTCTTCCAGCCTCCGGCAGATTGTGCGGGCCATGGAGTAGCAGAGCTCCGCCGGTTCCGGGTGGTCGTAATCCTTGGTATCCGCATGGACTAGCACCACTGCCCGGGGCTCAGTGGTGTAATCCCACTTTTTGACCATAAGCCCCTGCCCCCGGACGCTCTGCTTCCAGGCGATGGAGCGCATGGGGTCACCGCTGGTGTAGGGGCGGTAACCCGCCGTGAGAATAGGATCCTCGTAGAGATAGCGGTTCACCGAAAGCTCACCCAGAAAACCGCCCAGCATCTCTTCCAGTTCCGGCAGAGCGCACTCCCTGGGCGGAACAATGAGCTCGTGGAAGCCCCGCTCGGTGCGGGACTGTTCCACAAGACCCAGAAAATCGCCGCCGATGACCTGCATCGGTTCCAGCACATAGCGGCCCCGGCGTTCCAGCCTGAGGGCGGTGGAGAAATCCGCCTCCTGCCCCGGGCGCAGCCAGGTGGTGAACCGCACCGTGTGGCCCCAACCTGTCTGATCCTGCGTAATGTGGTGCTCCGTGCAGGGAAGAAACTCCTTGTTCAGGTGGAGCTTTGCCGCCAGGAACATCTTCCAACGGGGGCCGCTGTTCCGGACAACAAGGTGGATCACGGCGGGCTCCCCGGCTTCCACAAGATGATCCTCCACTTCCAGCTGCCCCTGCACATCGTCAAGGCTGTGGACTGTACTGTAACGCTCCAGCCCAAGGGCTGTGGCCACCAATAGCAGCGCGAAGATGACGGCGCTCATTCCGCACTCTCCAGCGGCACAGTGATCTCGGCCAACAGCTTGCGCATCCGCAGAGCGGCGGCTTCGGCGTTCATGCTGCTGCCCAGAGAAATGCGGTGAGAAAGCACCGCCGGGGCCAGCCCTTTGATGTCCTCGGGGATGACGTATTCCCTGCCCTGCAAGGAGGCATACGCCTGCGCAGCCTGATAGAGCGCCAGCGCACCGCGGGTAGATACGCCGCTGACAAAGCCGCTCTGTGTGCGGGTGGCTTCCACGATGTCCATAAGGTAGTGCTTGACTTCTCGGAGACCTTGACCTCCCGGTAAGCCGTGCGGACGTATGCGGTCTCCTCGGGAGTGACGACGGCCTGCAGCTCGTTCAGCACGGTCTGGGCCGAGGGGCGGGAGAGCACCTCCAGCTCCTGCTCCCGGGTCATATAGCCCAGCGACAGCCGCATGAAAAAACGGTCCATTTGGGCATCTGGCAACGGGAAGGTGCCAAAGGATTCCAGCGGATTCTGGGTGGCCAGCACCATAAAGGCTCAGCCATGCGGCTGGTCACGCCGTCCACGGTAATCTGCCTTTCCTCCATGGCTTCCAGCAGGGCCGACTGGGTACGGGGCGTGGCACGGTTGATCTCGTCCGCCAACACAAAGTTGGTGAAGAGCGGGCCGGGCCGGAACTCGAACTCACCGGACTTCTGGTTGTAGAAATTGATGCCGGTCAGATCGGAGGGCAGCAGGTCGGGCGTGAACTGCACCCGTTTGAAGCCCCCGCCCACCGTGCGCGCAAATGCACGCAGGAGCATGGTTTTGCCGGTGCCGGCTTATCCTCCAGCAATACATGGCCTCCGCAGAGGAAGCTGACCAGAATTTTCTCGGTAGCATCCTCCTTGCCCACAATGACACGGGCACAATTGGACACAACTTTTTCGCGGTAGGCGGTAAAAGCGGCAGTGTTCATTGGTGTTTCCTTTCCCAAAAACAATTTTTCTAAGTGTACTCTTGTTTGGAAAGGGTGTCAACAAAAAAGAAGGCAGAGCCTCCCGGGTGGGAAGTTCTGCCTTCTGCGGCGTATTGAATTGGTATGGGGAGCCGGTGCAGCTTAGTACATGCCGCCCTTCCAAACCACACTTTTGGAGCCGAATCACGAATATCGGGAAACGTAGACTTTTGTAGAATTATCAAGGCCACAAGCCGATTTTTCCAGATTCTCCGCTTTTGCACGATCCACGCTTTTCTACGCAAATCTACGCCACTTACCGGGTGATTGGCGTAAGTTTTGGCGTAAGCAATTCCGCTTCATGCGTCGAAAATCACAGGTTGCCGGCGATCTGTTCAAAGGCTCTTTCAACCGATTCAAAGCTGCTGTGCGTGTAGACATCCAACGTCACACTGGCATTGGAGTGTCCCATCAGGTATTGCAGGCTTTTTACATCCAGTCCGGCCTGCTGAACATTGGTGCAGAAGGTGTGTCGCAGCACATGAGGTGTAATGCGCGGAACAGGTTTGCCGTACGCCTTCTCAAACTTTCCCTGAACGCCACGCATATAGTTTTCCAAATGCATTGCCACCTTCGGCATCCCGGACTTGTCCAGAAAGAGGAATCCGCTGCAACCATCCACCAGCGCTTCCACTTTCGTGGACGCTCTAGCTTTTACTACACGCCGCAACGCTGCACAAACGGTATCTGTCATGGGAACATTGCGGATACCGCTTTTTGTTTTCGGCGGTGTGACAAAGTAGGGCTTTTCAGCCGTCCGGCAAAGCTGCCGCCGGACATGGATACAGTGTCGTTCAAAGTCGATATCTGCCCGTGTCAGGCCATACAACTCACTCACACGCAAGCCGGTCCCCAAAAGAATGACGATATCATCATAATAGTTGCCGCCATAGTCCTGAACGAATTGCAGATATTTCTCCTGCTGTTCTCTGGTCAGGGCATTGCGCACATAAGCGTCCTTCGGCACAACGTCCGACAGCTTGAACTTAAATGGATTCTTGCGGATGATGTCATCCTCTACCGCCATCTCAAACGCCGGTCTGACAACGCTTTGCAGGATTCCTATGGTGTTTTGCTTGAAACCGCTGTCATGCAGAAACACGAACCAGCCTTTCGCATCGGACAATTTTACCGTTTTGATGGCTTTTTGCCCGAAAGGGTCCGCATGAATCCGCTTGACCGCTGTGTTGTACGACCGAAGTGAATTGGGTTTCAACCCACGTTTCAGGTTCATATAGCGGTCAACCAGATCAACCACCGTCATCTCTCCGGCGGCGTAGTCGATGCCGTCTGCCAAATCGCGCCACAGTTCTTCCTCTTTTTTCCGCAGCTCTGTCAGGGATTTAGCGTAAATACAACGCCGTTTCTTGTGGATATCGGTATAACGATAGTCGTAGGTGCCGTTTGCTCTCTGGCTTTCGCCATCTTTCAAAACACGGCCCTTGCTATCCTTGCGCTTTTCAGGCATTTAGAAGCTCCTTTCTGTGAAAAGCGCATCTATAAGGTTAGTGTCAGTATAACACATCAACCATGCGATTTCCACCCGCAGCGAATGAGAAAAGGACGGTTTCACATTTGCAGCCTTTGGCAACCTCTCAAATAGAATATGCTTGCTCGACAAAGCAATCGAACAGGCGACGTTTGATCAGACGCTTGTTTCCCACCCAGAGGACGAATTTGCATTTATCCTCATTCGTGATTTCACGCAGCTTGCTGATGCCAATGCCGGAGTAAGCCGCAGCTTCTTCCAGCGTCAGATTGCTCTTTTCCCAAATCGGGACATCCTTCATAGGCAGACCTCCAATTCCTTGTAACCGAACGCCTGTAACCGGGCAGGAAAACTCTCTTTTTCTGTACGCAGGACATTTGGTGGACTTTATACTTTTTCTTATCTTTTTAAGGTTACATGGTTACAGAAAGCGGAAAACGCAGCAGTCGTGCGGCTTTTTCGCCGTAACTGGGGTGTAACCGAACCTGTAACCAGACGTGTAACCGCCATTCATCAGAAGGGAAAGCCCAGTTGCTGGGCTTCTGCATCCGTTATTTCGGAGAAATATTCAGCCCCGGTTTCGGGGCTGGTTACGCGCTCCCAGCCTTTCTGAACGCCGTACTTCGGGTAACGCTTGGCGGTCTTGTGAGCCTGCCAGCCTTGGATGTCGCCGCGCGAAATTCCCGTGTTCATGATCTCGCAGATAGCGCGGGTCTCCCACTCTGCCGGGATATTGGTGTTGCCCAGCGCCTCCGCATAAAGCTGCTTGGAGCACACCCGGTCACCCGTGTAGTCCTCCAGAAAGGCGTAGATCATGCCAGCCTGTGCATCCTCCTGCATAAAGTCCTGCTGATGGGCTTGCAGCGTTTCCTGCATGGCAGGGCTGAATGCCAGCTTGTAATTACCGCTGTTGTAAATGGTCATGGCTTCTGCCCAGAGCTGGTTGATATAGGCACGGGAATCTTCCTCGTTGTCCAGAATATGAGCTTCGGCCAGTTCCGCATCCACCGGGACGGGGATAAAACGGCGGTTGCCTGTGCGGTCACGGGGCAAAAAATCCTGCCGATTGGTCGTGCCAGCAAAGACGCACTGGCGCAGACGGTCGCAGGATGGGTCTCGTAGGGGACTTTATAGGTCTCCTTCTGCTTGCTGAGAAAGCTCTTGATCTCCTCGATGCTCTTGGCATTGGCAGTGGCAATCATCTCCGACATTTCAATGATCCAGTGACCTTGCAGCTTGCGGTACACGTTGTCATCGTCCAGCCGCCGCAGGTCATCCGAGAACCACTCGTCCTTGACGGCCAGCAGCCGAAAAAAGGTGGACTTCCCCGGTCTCGCCTGTCGGCTCGGTCGGTGCTTCAAAATGCTTGCAGCATTTTGAGGTCGCCACTGGCGACCCGCACCCTTGCCCGCCCACCAGACAGAGCATGGTCTCAAATTTACATCCCGGCTGGAACACTCGCTTGATGGCTCCCAGCAGGAAAATTTTCATGACTTCGCAAGTGTACTCATCCTCCGCAGCACCGAGAAAGTGGTGCAGGACGTGGGCTATCCGCTTTGTTCCATCCCATTTCAGGCCGTTCAGGTAGTCCCGGATGGGGTGGTAGCGGTTTTCATTGGCAACGATGTGGATGGCAGATTCGATCTTCTTTTCGCTGGAAATACCGTACTTCTCCATTCTCCGCAGGATATACTTCATATCGGTGTCGTTCAGCGTCTTGCCGGAGCGAGGCCAGCCCACGGTCTCACAATGTCGATGCGCTCGTACGTCTGAGCATCGATCGATGTACAGCTACGTACGTCTGAGCATCGATCGATGTACAGCTACGTACGTCTGAGCATCGATCGATGTACAGCTACGTACGTCTGAGCATCGATCGATGTACAGC
>ENA-OQCN01000766-OQCN01000766.1-human-gut-metagenome-genome-assembly--contig:-NODE-766-length-16927-cov-2.949048_pt1 | contig 16927 bp, 22 predicted proteins | sample MGYA00242497_ERZ504576 | MGnify/ENA primary metagenome ERZ504576 (study PRJEB26092, sample SAMD00036296) | human gut metagenome | host: Homo sapiens | study: EMG produced TPA metagenomics assembly of... | reverse complement strand
CCCGGTACAGGTTCCCTGTCCGCCTCCCCAGATTCATGACTGGATGAAGGAACAGTATCCTGATCTTCCTGTTGTCTGCGGGAAAACCGTATACAATTTTGTGGAAACTGTACGTCGTAAGTATAATCTGGACAAGGAGGGGCTTTCCAAACGTGTTTATGAGAAAATGCCGGATACCCCTTACGGGGAATATGCCCAGATGGATTTCGGAGAAAGCCGTATGCCCACATACAGGAACGACTTTGTCAAAGTTTATTTTTTTGTCATGGTGATGAGCCGTTCCAGGCAGAAGTTCGTGTATTTTTCCTGTACGCCTTTCACATCAGCTAGCCGTATATGCCATGAACTGGCTTTCGCATATTTCGGAGGGAAGCCAAGAAGGATAATCTATGACCAGGACAAAGTCCTGCTGGTCAGAGAAAACCTGGGTGACCTCATATTGACAAGAACATTCCGTGCCTTTGTCAACGAGCAGCATTTCCAGCCCGTGTTCTGCCGTCCTGCTGATCCGGAAAGCAAGGGAAAAGTGGAAAATGTGGTCAAATATGTCAAGCGTAACTTTCTTGCCGGACGGACATTTAACAGCCTGGAAGTCCTTAACACCGAGGTCCTGCAATGGCTGGAAAAAACAGGAAACGGCAAGATACATGGAACCACACGCCTGGTTCCGGCTGAGGAATTTGAGATTGAACGGAAATATCTGTTGCCATACTATGGAAAACCGGTGCCCCCCAAAGACGAGCCGAAAGAGTATCATGTCCGCAAGGACAATACGGTACGGTACCGGACCAACTACTACAGCGTGCCCTCCGGCACCTATAAAAATCGGAACACCGTTGTATGGCTTCTTGAGAATAACGGACATATCGAGCTGTACGACAAAGAGAGCGGTAAACTCATATGCAGGCATGAGTTGTGTCCCGGAAAAGGGAAAAATGTATGTGACAAAAGACATCATAAGGACAAGACACGGAGTGTGAATGACTTGCAGGTCCGGATCCGAAAGCGGACGGAAGATGACCCCACCGTTATTCTATGGCTCCGGAATCTGGAAAGGGAAAAGCCGCGCTATTACAGGGACAATATGAAACTGCTGCTTCATGTGATATCCGAATACGGCAAAGAAACAGTGATAGCAGCCCTGCGGACCTGTCTGGAAAAGAACATATACAACAGCCTTTCCGTGCAGGAAATATCCGGCTCAATCCACAGGAGTAAGGACAATATGAACGGGATGACTTTCCAAGCTCCGACATCCATTCCGGAAACAGCGGACTGTCATCCTGAAAAAACAGATATAAACCAATATAACAAGTTTTTTGAATGATACAAAGTGAAAAATTGAAAGCACACGCCAAACGCCTGCGGCTTTACAACATTGCAAACCGCATGGACAGCATTCTGCATCATGCACAGGAAGAAAAACCGACCTACCCGGAATTCCTGTCCCTGGTATTAGGCACCGAAGTTGAGATGAAAGAGAGGAAAGATTACGAGAGACGCCTTGTTGCGGCACGTCTGCCCCGAAAACATGATCTTGACGAATACGACTACAATTTTTATGAGGGCATAGACCGCCGGCAGATGAAGGAGCTTCGTGAACTGGTATGGCTCCGTGAAGCTTATAACCTGATCCTGATGGGACCATCAGGGACTGGAAAAACATTTCTGGCAGCCGGTCTTGTCTTTGATGCGGTCAAGGCCGGTTACAAGGCATACCTGATGACAATGGAGGATATCGTAAATTGTCTCAGACTTAAAGACATCTCAACTCCGGCCATGATGACTTATAACAAGATTCTGCGCGCACAGCTGCTGGCAATAGATGATATCATGCTGTTTCCTGTGAAAAGAGAGGAAGCAACTGCCTTCTTCAACCTGATAAACACCCTACATGAGAAGACATCCATCATCATTACAACCAACAAGGCACCTACAGAATGTAGAAACATTGAATGATGAAATCCTTGCCAGCGCTCTGCTTGACAGGCTGCTTTATCGATGTGAAGTCATCAAGTTCACCGGCAGTAGCTATCGGTTAGAAAACAGGCAGACGATTTTCAAGACTACAGGAACGAGAAACGAACTTATGAAGCCTTAGTTACCGGTGTATCCTGTGGCATATTTAACTTTTCTAAAAAAAGGCACAAGAAAATTTGCAAATTACAGCCAGCGGCATGACGTCCTCCTGACAGTCGCGCAACGGCGGGACGGTTATCTTGAAGTCATGCAAACGGTACAACAAGTCCTGCCGGAAACGCTTTTCATGGACCGCCTTCTCCAGATCCTCGTTGGTGGCGGCGATGATGCGGACATTGAAACTACGGTCAGATTTGTCACCTACCGGACGGTATCTCCGTTCCTGTATGGCTCGCAGAAGCATCTGCTGGGTTTCCGGTGCGAGGTTGCCTACCTCGTCCAAGAACAGCGTACCGCCTTCCGCCTCGTGGAAATAACCTTTCTTGGTGCTGTCCGCACCCGTGAACGCCCCTCTGACGTGTCCGAAGAAAGCCGACGGCGCAAGTTCTTTGGTGAGCGAACCGCAGTCCACAGCCACAAACGGCTTTCCTGCCCGCTTGCCCTTGTCGTGCAGCAAGTGGGCGATATGCTCCTTGCCCGTGCCGTTCTCCCCGAATATCAGCACGCTCATGTCGGTGGGGGCTACCAGCCTTATCCGCTTCATGATGGCTTGGAACGCCGAGCCGTCACGCGAGAACAGGGGCATACGGCTTCGCCCGATATTCCGCTCTTTCAGTATGGTACGGAGCAGAGGCACGAGTTTGTCCTCCACGAGTTGTTTGGGTATGTAGTCCAGCGAACCGAGTTTCATGCTTTCAACCGCCGTATGCACTTCGGCATAGTCGGTCATGATGATGAACGGCTGCATCCTGCCCTCCTTGCGCATCCAGCGCAGCAGGTCGATACCGTTGCCGTCGGGCAGGCGCAGGTCGGAAACAACGATGTCCCCGTCTGCGGCTTGTTGCAGATATTTCTTCGCGGTCGAGAGGTGAAAAGCCTGCACGGTACGGAATCCCTTGCGTGCCAGCAGGTTGCAGACAAACTCGCAATACACGATGTTGTCCTCCACCACGATGATTTTTGTATTATCCATTTTCGTATTTTCTCCTTTCTTCTTTTGCCAGCCGGATGATTTCCGAACCCTTATCCAGCACAGCTTTTACAGCATTATGGATAGCCTCGTTATTTGATGTACCTTTGCTATGAAGCAATTTGTATAGTTCCCTTAACGGTTGGTCTGCACGGAGTATCTCCCATGAACTTCGCAGGTGATGTGTCAGGGCGTTCAGTTCCTGAAGGTCTTTCCGTTGCTCCGCATCCCTGACCGCCTGCATTTCCTTTTCGGTTTCCGTTATCAGTTTCTCCAGCATGACGGCTTCATTGCCGTAGGACAGCAGGGAGGTGAAATCCGGCTTTTCATTCCGGTTGCCTTTCATGGCGCATTTGTCTGAAACCTCCATCAGTTCCGATATGGAGAACGGTTTGAGCAGGCAACCGGAGAAACCACGTTCCATAAGTTCCTCCTTGCTGCAACTGCCCGAAGCGGTGGTCACGACTACCGGGATAGTCTTTGAATTGCCCACATTGGAGGTGCGCAGCAGTTCCAACAACTCGAAGCCGTTTATATCCGGCATATTCAGGTCAGTAAGCAACAGGACGTATTCCTTTTTCCGTATCAATTCCATCAGCTCCGCTACATCGGTGCAGATGTCACAGTGTACTCCTTCTTGGGCATACATTTCTTTCAGCATAAGGAGTAATACCTCGTCATTGTCAATGGCTATCACATCGTGGAATGTATGGTTATGATGAATCCGTATTTGATTTATCTGTTCCGGCAGTTCTTCGGCTGTCTGCATGGGTATTTCCACTTTGATGTGACTTCCCTTGCCTTTTTCGCTTTTCAGCCGGATTGTACCGCCGAGCATTGTCACAATACGCTGTACGATGGAAAGTCCCAGACCGAAGCCGTCTTTTGCGGTGGCGTTTGACAGACGTTCAAACGCGCCGAACACCCGTTGCTGTTCCTCATCGGTCATGCCTGTACCCGTATCTTCGACAATGAGTTTCAGAGCACCGTTATTGTAATCCATTGTCAGAGAGACTCCGCCGTTTTCCGTGAACTTGATGGCGTTCGATAGCAGGTTGTTGCCTATTTGCAGGATACGTTCCTTATCGGTCAAGACAACTGTATCCGTTTGATTGGTTATGGTCAGAGCCAGCCCCTTGTTCATGGCGATGGGCGTAAACTCCGTTTCAAGAATGTGCGTGATTGCCGAAATCCGGCAAGGAGAAATGTTCGGCTGCTCCTTGCCGTTGTCCAGACGGAAGAAACTCAGCAAGGTGTTGAGCATTTCGCGCATACGGTCAGAAGATTGCCGGATGTTACAAATATAACGCCCGATTCGTTCTATGTCATTCTCTTTTTCCACCAGTCCGGCATAACCCGTTATCGCTGTCAGCGGCGTGCGCAGTTCATGCGTGATAGTATGCACGGCTTTCTTGCGGGAGGCTATCAGAGCCTCGTTTTGCTCTACCGACTGTTGCAACTGTCCTATTAAATCAGTCGTTTTCTGTTTGTACCGTTTGATTCGGTTGGCATTACGGTGTATGATGATATATGATATTACCAGCAGAAGGAAGACGAATCCTGTCAGGCTACCTATCTGCATAAACGACTGTTCCCTCATGGCGGTTATCTCGCTTCCCGTTTTGCAGATCGCTTGCACCTTTTTATCCATCTGGCGTATAAATCCGTGCAGTTGCCGGTTAAGTTTCGCGTTTCGTGCCACAAGGTTGTCGGTGTGTTCCGACAGACGGCGGCTTTGCGCCCGTTGCTTGGCTATCATGTCCCGGTCGAGGGAACGGAGCATTGTTGTGGTCACGGTTGGCTTTGGCTTTTCTTTCTTGCCGAATATGCCGAGAAATCTTTTCCGCTTCGGTTTTTGCGGTTGTTCCTGCACACTTTTCTGTACGATTACGGGTACTTGACGAGTGATCTTATCATTGATGGCTTGTTGCTGTTCAAGTACCTGCACGATTTGATGCATTTGTCGTTCCTTATCTTCGAGAAGATAGCGTACACTGTCTATGCGCTCTGTCGGATAAATCGTTTTGAAACGGCATAGCATACTGTCCATTGCCATGCGTTGATAATGGTAATGTTCCAAATCTGCATATTCCCACTCCAATACTGTCTCGCCTGATAAAGAAAGTTCAATAAGAAGAACAAATATTTCGTGCGATTCTTGGCGAAAAGTATCTATATGACGATTCTGAACTTCCAATTTCTCTAAATCGCACCATTCTTTATACCAAATATACATTATGCCGATAACCAATAATGCCATCAGCAAATAGCCGAGTGAAATTAGATTCTTAATAGATTTCATACTGCCTGTAATTTATCCCAACGTCCATCTTTCAGATAAGGCAAAAACTCCCGTATCTTATCTACCGACCAATCCCACCATTTCAAAGCCTGCATCTGTTCTATTATATCAGGACTGAACCGCTTTCGTATCTCTTTGGCAGGGACACCACCCACAATGGTATAGGGCGGCACATCTTTCGTCACAACCGCCCTTGTACCAACAATAGCCCCGTCACCGATATGGACACCAGCCATAATAACGGCTTCATAGCCTATCCATACGTCATTGCCTATTACGATGTCGCCTTTGTTGTCCCAAGCGGAAGCCACATTTGCCTTATCCAATTCCCAATCTTCATAAAACAGCGGAAATGTGTAAGTGGATAAAGATTTTAGGGTATGGTTGGCACAGTTGAACAGAAATTTTACGCCGCAAGCAATAGAACAGAACTTTCCAATTATCAGCCGTTCATGGTTAATGGGATAATGATACAATACGTTATTTTGCTCAAACAGACACGGGTCTGAAACAAAATCATTGTAAATGGTATAGTCGCCTATTTCGATAGACGGGTCTTTTACGACAGCATTCAAATAAACGGTTTGCGTGTCACCTTTACGGGGATATATCTTGTTCATCATAAATTTCAGTTCTTAGTATTGTTTATATTTAAGATAAATGACGGATTGTGTACCAAGCAGTATCACATATAAGTATTCCACTGCCCAATATGCCGCTAACGTGACATTACAATAACCTAATCCCCATAAGCAGAACAGATAAGCAATAGTAGTTATCACCTGAAAAATGAATACCGTCCGTGTCGCTCCCGTTCCTGTTGTAGCATTCAGATAGACGTAACCGGGTAGTGCAAAGAAGTAATTCAATAGCATAACAAGAAAAGGCGGCCATGCAAGCTGTACGATAGCGGGATTTTCCGTATAAGCCCTATAATGTGCTGGTGAAAGAACAACGCAAAAGTAATCAGTGGAATGCCTGTCGCATATCCTAAACGGATAATTTTATGGCAAAGCGGAAAAACTTGTTTCTTTTCACCTGCTCCAATCAGGTTACTCACCAAAGAACCGGTGACACCTGCCAATGCATTGACGATAACGGAAAACAGTGCGGAAACACTTCTTACAATGTTCGATACAGCCAACTCCGTTTCTCCCAAGCGTTCGATAGCCACGAAGAACAGAAACCAAATGGCTACACTTGTAAAGAACTGGAGCATACTCCATACAGAGATAGAAAACACCTCTTTCAATACCGTTATATCAATACGCCAGTATAAGCCATACGCTTTTTATCAATGTGCCGAAACATATATGCAGCCAATACAGCCAGCGAACACATTTCGGCAGATGAAGAAGCGATAGCCGCTCCCGATATACCCATATCGAAGCCGAAAATCAGGAGCCAGTTCAGCGGAATGTTTACCAGTACGGCAGTGAAAGCTGCCATGTTCAGAGCTTTTGTCTGTGTAATGCCTACCAAAAACGAGCGTAAGGCAAGGAACGGGAAAGAGAACAACAATCCCCAAATACGCCAATCCAAATAGCGGATAACCGCATTATAGACATCATCCGAAGTTATCAGATGTTTCAACAGAACGGGAGAAAATATCTTGGATAGCATACAGAGGAGTACCGCCAGTATCAGCAAGAAAAACAATCCCTGAAAGAACGTTTTTCCCGTTTCTGCATACCACTGTTCTCCGTTTCGGCGGGCAATTATTACTTGCAACCCCAAGCTGAATCCGAAGCCGAGCATATAAATTGCCAAGAACCATATTCCGGCAAGGGCAGATGCGCCCAATTCCACATCACCCACATGCCCTAAAAACAAAGCATCGGTAATATTTATCAGTTGTTCGATAAGGATGCTCATCATTACAGGAAAAGCGATGAGCCAGATTTTCTTATAGGTATAATTCATTTGTTCAAACCAATATGATACAATACATCCTGCCGCTTTAAGCAGCACGACAATCTTATAGATTTATAATAAGGGATAATGACAAAACAATAACAGGCAAACTTAAAACATAAGCCTGTCTATTGCTGAATAGCAATAATTGGAAGTGCTATTCGTTGAGCGTAGCTATATGCACAACTGCCATTTCATATTGTTGAACAACTATTTATTTTTCTGTTAGTTCTGCAAAGATAGCGTTTTTCCCTGAACTTATATTATCGGATTATCAATTAAATTCTTGCTAACACTCCATATCATCCTCATTCATCCGCTTAACAAGATTATCTATCAGATGATGAAGATATGCCGTCCGGTCTTTTCTCTCTTTCATGGCTATATATGAAGCGTAATAATCCCCTAAATCAATGTGGAATATTGTACTAAGGAAATTCATCATTTCTTTAATTTCCACGTTGCCATTGTTTATGTCGCCCGAAGATACAAGAGAATATCCCAGTTCGATAAGATATGACTTTTTGCCTGTGAAACGGAACGGGTATTTGAAGCATCTTTGTAGATTATCTTCTATCTGATTATTAGTTCCCAGTTTCACCAATCGTTTATTCAGATAGATGCGCAGCATTTCATTGGCTATGATTTTAGCCACCTTATAATCATATCCTGTTGAGAAATTTGGGTCTTTATCGAATTGTGCGCTATCGGTACATAATCGTAAATCCGCTTTTCCACGAACAAAATAATATTCATCATACACAGTGGAATGTGAACGGTAGTATTGATAAAAGTCCAAATTGCGATTGAAGAAATAGGTCAGATTATCCAGTTCCCGATTGATATAATTCCTAATCACTTCATCGCTACCATTAGGACATTGTGTTTCAATCTTGTATATCTTATAGAAGAATAGCAACCGACCGAGTATTTCCGGTTTCTGAGTTTTGAAAAATAAAATTTCGTCCTCTTTGGTTGGAATATATAGGTTTGTATTTTCATCCTCAAATCATTGAGAGCTGTTTGCAGCCTATGTACTATTGAAAGAGAAACATCAATAATATTATAGCCGTAGAGGTCGATTTCCGAAATATCGACCTCTATTTGGGCTAATATATTATTAGCCAACTCTTTCATTTTACTAATTTTATAAATTTAGATTCTGTACAAACGCTTAAATCCGTAGTTACAAACTTTCCATTGTAAAAAAGAGAAAAAATAGTGGCTGGTGTGGGAGAACTTTGTGCCTGTTCTCTCGTTTCCAGCTTGATTACTTTTAAAGGAATACTCTTTTCTTGTGCAAGAACACGTAACATTCCATTTACATAATAATCCGTGTATGGACAACGACTTGAATAATAGGCAACCAGTCCTTGTTTATCGGTACATTCTTCGATTTTTGCGCAGTCATTAAAATATGGAACTACACCATTGTCACAAATATTCATCGCCAACAATGAAAAGCCATTCGGAAGCCTTTCTATTTCTTCAAATCCGTGTTTCAATAACCATTTCGTATCGCTCATGAAATGGTTCTTTTTTGTACCCACAACAGTGACTAATCCATTCTTCTGTTGCTTTTTAGCATCTTCAATTACAGATTGAAGCAAATTATATCCATGCCCTTGCCCTTTATACTGCCCTGAAACCCAAAAACAATTAATCATTAAATAATTGGGAGCAGTAACCGGAAGCCACGCATATTCAGCAGGAACATATTCTATAAAAACTTTGGCTCGTGCATCAAGCCGCCTGAAAACATAGCCATTGGCAAATTCTTTCGTTAGCCACTCTTTTTTCAACTCATACCCCGCCAAGCATTTTTGTCAGAGAATGCGCAACAGATATGGTCTTTATCTATATTATTTTCTGTCAGCGTTATATATTTAGGTAAATTATTTTCCATGATTCTATTTATTTTATAGGTATGTAGATTTTTGTAATGTTATCATTTCTATTTTCTTTTGAATAATTGATATATTCCTCAAAAGACATCCCATGACGAAGTGAATATTCTTGACTTACGTTAATGATGTTATACCAGTCCTGCAAATCAGTATAATATCCCTGCAACGTATAGACCGCATATTTACCCTGTGGTAGCCGGATTGTACCAAATTCGCAAGTGGGTATAATTTCTTTTTGCACTGATGCACAGGCATAGAAACGACATTGATTAGATTTTGTTACATTAGGGTCGTCAAAACTTAACCCGATAAAGCGTGTGTCGGATGTAAGTAAGTCATTTTTCTTTAAGAAATGTATCAATTTACTCCACGCTGTTTCATAAGGCTCTTCCTCTCCATACTTGCCCCATATACGGATATATACTAAATCTAATCCCTCAAAATCATAAGCATCAGAATGTAAGTCATACTGCTTTCCATCATGTACAAACTCTTTTAATCGCTTCTTTAATTTACTGATATAGGCTTTTGGAGAAACACCGAATTGTTTCTTAAATGCTTTGGAGAATGATTGTGGATTGTCGTAGCCGACTAACCCAGCCAAATTCTGTAAACTCATATCTTCAATTTGCATATATAGTACGGCTCGTTCTACACGTTGCCTTGCCACATAAGTATATAATGGTTCTTTCAGAGCAGAACTCATCATCCGAAGTAATTGCCGTTGAGACATATTTACTATATCGGCTATTACATTCAACTGTAATGGCTGATGCAAATTGGAATTTATGTAATCAATTACTTGATTGACCTTCTGTTTATATATATTTTCGGTGCTATTTTTCATCTATAACAATATAATTTGCAAAATTATAGAGTTTTCATAGATATATGATTGTCCAATCTCGCCAATTTTACCTTTTATTTTCCAAAGTTGTTTTCAACTATATTTTCATTTGGTTGATTTCTTTCTGAACCCCATCTAAAAAGCGGGAAGCGTGCGCCCCGTCCATTTGCGTGTGGTGGAACTGGAAAGAAACGGTGAGCGTCGTTTTCATCAGGCGACGTTTGTATTTGCCCCAAATAAGAAACGGATTATTAAAAATGCCGCTATACATCCCGACAGCCCCGTCTATTTCATATTGTGCCAAGGCGGAAGTTCCGATAACCATGCTTTCCGTCAAGTCGTGATTGACGCAACTTTCAGCCACTTGTTTGGTTAGTTGCAGATAGTGTTGATTAAATAAAGATAAATCATCACAGAAAGGAACATCACACGAACTTACCTCGCCCTTTCTGTTGGCGACAATGGTGTTTACTGCAATGGTATCGTACTGCATCAGTTTGTCGTTTACGGGCAGCAGATAAAATTCTTTCACGCTCCTTGCGGCTTTGCCGATGCACCAGCACATCAACATATTAAACTTCATGCCCGATTTCCGACTGATTTTCACAAGGCGTGACACGTTGAGTGTCTTAAAGAACGTCACCATTGGCATGGGTGCGTTCATCCACATTTCAAAGGCGTATGCCCGGCTAGTTTCTTGGGGATTTACTTCTTTCATACTTAATGCTATTTTCATTTAATGAATCAGACGGCAAAAGTAGGAGAAGCGTTTGAACCGGATAGAACAAACGGGACATTTATACGGGATTGGTGAACAAATCGGAATATGGATTTGATATTTTCAGCAAAGACATGGGCGTATATCCGCAGAACTTCTTGAACTCTCGGATAAAGTGCGACTGGTCAGCATAACCGCTGGTGTATGCTATTTGTGCCTGGTTGATTTCTTTACCCGCTTGATGCTGCATCTGCGCCAAAGCCTTTTGGAAGCGGACGATACGGGTATATTCTTTGGGATTGATGCCTACAAATGAATGAAACAACCGCTCAAACTGTTTTTTACTTAGGCTGGCAATGGAAGATAATTCGTTTACAGAGATTTGCGGAGTGATATATATTGCTGTATGGCGGCATCTATTCTTTTAATTCTGTGTGTGGTATCAGCTAAATTATCGGCAATTTGTGACACCAGCCATTTTTCTACATAGCTTATGCAAATAGAATTATTCTCACAGTCGAATATTCGTGTAGCCAGTTCATTCAAACTTTTGTTTTCAAGGCTGTAACCGGACACTTCTTGATTATAAAAAAGTGAAGTCGGTATGTTCAGAAACATACTCATAGCGTGAGGGTGGAATACAACCACTATCATTTCTGTATTGCCGTCAGCATACAAATGGGATGAAAAATTAACTTGTCCGCTGACAGTCAGTTTGTCTTGTGTAACATTCAGTTCAGGGATATATAACGGTGCTTGCTTATGGAAAATGATTTGAGGGCAACCGATAGGATAAGTAAAGGCATCCAGCGGTCGATTGCTCTTGAATACCCAATAATATCTTATATAAGGTTGCAGCAACTTACATGGCTTGTAAAATTTGAACTTCTCTTGAATCATTTTACAAAGATAGTAATTTCATATTGATAGCTAAGTGAACAGTTGCAACCATTTATCCTCTTGAATATAAAACGACTGCACCATCATAAATGATACAGTCGTTTCAATTATAAGAATTTAGTTTTCAAGTTTGTCAAGTGATACTTATCTTTGTCCTAAAGTTCCGAATGCACGATTACAACATGATTGACAATGAAATTGTCAGTAAAAATGCGTTCATTTACCGAATTACGTATCTGTAATGTGTATCTTGGGTATGTAACAGAATTATTCCTTCTGTTGTTCCCACTTGGCATACATCTCCCTTGAAAGCTCCACGATCTCCCGGCTCAGTTTCACAAGGTCGATGGTATGTTTCTCCAACTTGTAGAGCAACGCCATCGCCTTCTTCTCCGAAAAGTGGATGCGCAACTCTTTAACGACCTGATTGTAGTTCGTACCGATGGCACGGAATTGGGCGTGGAAGTCCGACAGTTTGGTGTAGTAGTCCACCAGCGTCTTGTCCACTTTCAGCACCTTGAACTTCTGCCCGAAGAAGTGCGCCTTCAGAAAGACGGCTTTCGCATACACGTTCGATTCCTCGTACATCGTCAGGAACCTGTTCCATTCCACATCGTCGAAGCGCACCATTACGCAGTGCGTCTTCGGATTCAATTTGGGATTTCTCCCATACTTGCTCTTCTTTTTCATTCTTCTTATTCTTTTAATTTTATGGCTTGTCCATTGTTTAATCTTTGATTAAGGAATCCCGAAATTATCCGACTGCGGAGGATAATTCTGCCCACGGCGGTGAAGGTGTTTTCAGTTACTTAGAATTATTCGGGTAACTGAAAACATATCTTGCTGTGTCTTTGAAGACACAAAAATCCTCCGCCTGTCGGATTTGTTTCCGAGTGTAATAACTCATCTAGGGTATCGGTTAAGCCGGTGAAGTATATCCACCGACCTAACTGACTTTCCGTAATCCCATTAGAGTTTGCGCCACTGCTCAATGTCATCCCGATAGGCATCGAGATGCAAGCGGACAAGGTTCTCTATCAATCCCGATGCACTCATGCCCCTTCCTCCTAGGTAGCGGACAACCCTGTCAAGTTCGTCACGCACCGTCTCACTGACGAACACGGGCTTGCGGTTGATAATCTTTGGGACTTGGAGATAGGTGGCGCGGTAGTCCTCCAACGACAATCTGCGCTGCTTGCTGCTGACGCGCTTCTGCGGTATTGCCGCCTCCTCGACCACCACACCAGACGGTTCATCCGTCATAGCGGTCTCTGTTTCCTCCGTGACGGTATTGCCGGGCTGCCCCGGCTCATCCGGTTCCAGACCGATACGCCTGTAGAGGTCATCCATTGACTTGGGAGTGTAGGATTCCCTGCGTCCCATTTTTTCCACGATTTCACGAGCCTGCTGCTCTGTAATGTTTGGTTCTCTCTTCATTGTAAAAAAATAAATAGATTAAGTTATTGAATGTGGTCTTGGTCAGTGCCTCGACCGATTATCGGGAGCAAAGTAAGATGCTCCAGTGCAGTCAGTCAAGCACTTGGATTCTCTTAGGCAATTTTGTGTGATTCTGCTTTATGGCGGTTGACAAAGCGGTGTGGACTTCACCGTTTTGCCGGATGTATATGTCTGAGAGGGCAAAGGCTCAATCGCAAGCGAATTTGAATTAAGCCCTTATTTTTGCCCTTGCCAACTTCCTATTTTTTAGAAATAAGAGAATAACCACAGCCTCCAGCCCATGCCAACCGCTACCACCCTGTGCCACATGCTGCCAGTAATAGTAAAAGCCATTGTCAGGTAAAGGAATATGTATTTCTTTGCGGCAAAAGGAATAACACCCGTCCAAAATGGCATGGCAGAAATTACGGTAGGAGCCTTGTTTACGGACAATCAACAAAGCGGCAACCCGGACAAAGATTACCTATTGACGCAACACGCTGCCACTTTCGGAAAATCCATTGCAGGACAGTAAATTATGTATTCCTTTGCAGCAGAAGAAACAGTAATAACTAAAAGAAAGACAATATGGAAATCGTAGCAATCGAAAGAAAAACCTTCGAGGAACTGGTCGCCAAGTTCGACCGTTTCGTCAGCCGTATGGATGCCATCTGCCATCGGCACGGAGAAAAGAGAATGAGCGAGTGGATGGACAATCAGGATGTGTGCCAGATGCTCAACATCAGCCCACGCACGTTGCAGACCTTGCGTGACAACGGAACGCTATCATACAGCCAAATCAACCACAAGACGTACTACCGTCCGAAGATGTGGCAGCGCATCGTCTCCATCGTGGAGGCCAGGCGAATGGAAGCGAGTTCAAAGGCAGGACAATCTGATAACCGAATAGAGTAATAACAATAATTCCACTAAATCCAGAGTAACATGAACAAACTGATTAACAAAGACAACGAGTGGATAATCCACTTCATGGGCAGCCTCGACCGCCTGCTGGACAACGTAGAGCATCTGACAGCCAACTACCGCCCGACATTGGATGGAGAGCGTTTCTTTACCGACAAGGAGGTGTCGGCACGGTTGAAGGTGAGCCGCCGGACACTTCAGGACTACCGTAATGAGGGACGGATAGCCTATATCCAGTTGGGCGGCAAAATCCTCTACCGTGAATCCGACATCGAAAGGATGTTGACTGAAAGTTACCGCACCGCCTATCGACAGGCGGCAACTTGATTTTCTTGAAGGAGCGCAGTTGACCGTCTGCCCCTATGTTTGCGGCAGCAATAGAACTTCGATAAAAAGAAAAGGAACGGCTTACGGATGAAGCATCAATGTTTATCTTCGTCTGTAAGCCGTTCCTATATTTCTTCTGATTTCCCGCCAGTCGCTTGTTTCCGTTGCCGGATGCCTCGAATGCGTGTGGCTGGCAGTGGCAAGGTTTTCGGGCTGAATACGCTCAAACCCGTTTGAGGAAGATTCTGCCGAAACGGCTCTGCCGCCCGACCTTGCCAATGCCCTCAAAGCACATGCTACCTTTGCATCCGGCATCGGGAACAGGTGCTGACGGGATGAACCTCAATTATACCATAGGTTGCTGCCCTTGCCATAGGAAACAAACAATGTGACCGGATTCCCTTTCTTGGTGGCGCAGATTTCATTTATTACGAACCGCCTGAACAAAAGGGTCCCTTTGCTACATATTTTGAAAGCGATGGCTATAATCATTTCAAAATTATACACATCATAACTGATACCATCGGGTTGCCTGATATATCGCATTGTTTCGGCTTCATTCAGTTCCTTGTTCTTGTAGATTGCTCGTATCGCCTTGCGGATGTCGTACGAGAATACCCCGAACATGTCGGCTATCTCAAACTTTGTCATCCATATAGGGGCAGTCGGCACTATAACTACGCCCGTTTCACTGATTGTTATTATTCCTCTGTTCATAATCAAAGATTTTTTGATAAGGCACTTTTCACATTCATCATATCTTTGAAGATGGAAGAATCCAGCACACGGGCATAGTGCTGCGTCATTTTTATGTTGGAATGACCGAGCATTTTCGCCACATTCTCAATGCTTACACCATTGGCGAGGCACACAGAGGTCGCATACGAGTGCCGGGCTGTGTGCGTGGTCAAGCACTTTGATATGCCACACAAATCGGCTATCTCTTTCAGGTAGCTGTTCATCTTCTGATTGCAGGGGACAGGGAGCAATACATTTTTCTTTTGGCAAGTAGGATGGCTTTTGTATTTCTCCAAAATCTGCATCGGAATATCGAGCAAAGGGATGTTGCACATATTCTTCGTCTTTTGGCGAGGCTTGCGAATCCAATAATTGCCGTTGTTGTCTTGAACGATATGTTCGGCAGATAGCTGCTGTACATCAATGAACGCCAACCCAGTGAACGCAGCAAAGGTGAAGACATCACGCACAACCGTAATCCTGTCCAAAGAAAACTCCTTGTTGTAGATTGTGAGCAGCTCATCCATAGTTAGGAACTCACGGATAACTTCCTTCTCGTGGAACTTGATACCGATAAACGGGTCTTTGGTTATCCATTCGTTGGCAAGTGCGAGATTGGTTATCTTCTTCAGGCACTTCATATAACGGATGACCGTATTTTGTTGGCACTCCTTTTCCGTCTTGAGATAAAATTCAAAAGCACGTACTAGTTCACCATTGATTTCCGACAAGGGCAAATCCTCCTTGTCATATTTCAGTTTGATAAGTTCTGCTAGATAGCGTTTGCAGCTTCATAACGGCGGACAGTAATCAGCGCATAGTCCTTGCCCACAAGTTCACGGCATTGGTCGTTATGCTCCTGTATGGTTTGGATGAGTGTGCGGACTTCCTTCACTTCTTCGTTAGCTCCAAAGAACTTTTCTTGCAAGATTCTGGCTGTGATGGAGTGGTTCCTCTCTTCCAGTTCATCGAACAGCTTGCGCAACTTGATTTTGGCTTGCTCGATGTAGAGATTGAGTTCACAAGCCTTGCGGCTCTTGCCTTTGGCGCACTCCTTCGCTTGATTCCACAGGGCAGGCTCAATGCTCATGCGGATGTTGTTTTCCACTCGCGCACCATTCACGGTGATGCGCATACACACGGAGCTTCCCCGTTTTTCAGCAGTTTGGCTTTCTTGATGAAGAAAAGCACATTGAATGAGTTTCGTTTCATGTTCCTACAGTTTTTTCGTTGGACAAAAGTAGGAAACCATACACGCTTTCTTGATACGCAAAATATTGCAAATCAGAGAGAAATAATCTTGTTCGGTGGAGATTCGCGTTCCACCTTTCTTGCTCCACCGATTGGAACACCGGAAACGGTAACATTCTGCCGTTTTTGCGTCCCTGCGAAAAACAAAAATCCCGATTTCGTTTGGAAATCAGGATTTTACTGCTTTTTGCTTTTCTTCAAAGTGGTGCCACCAGGAATCGAACCTTTTGTTTCGGTTTATTCTAATCCCTTGAGTGACTGCACATTTGTTACTTTATCTTTTATAAAAGCCATTGAATTAGCCCTACACTAAATTCATCGCTTTTCTTTATCAATTCAACATTCATTATCTCTTTGACGGTGCAAAGGTAAGTAAAAGGTTCGATTTCTGCAAATATCATTAGGATTTTTATTGAACCTTAATTCCGCAACACTATAGTTTAACATTATTTATAAGTGCCTGAGCAACAAAAAGTTGCCCAGGATTTGCCATGTCAGAATTTTTCACTTACCTTAGTGTTGCGAAAAGAAGACAAGCAAAACTCTAATATGA
>ENA-OQCN01000764-OQCN01000764.1-human-gut-metagenome-genome-assembly--contig:-NODE-764-length-16991-cov-1.844936_pt1 | contig 16991 bp, 26 predicted proteins | sample MGYA00242497_ERZ504576 | MGnify/ENA primary metagenome ERZ504576 (study PRJEB26092, sample SAMD00036296) | human gut metagenome | host: Homo sapiens | study: EMG produced TPA metagenomics assembly of... | reverse complement strand
CGCGGCGCCGCCCAGGTGCTCCTCGGCATTCAACTCAACGGCTCATAGGCGCCGGCAGGGTAGTCGTTGGCGGCGTGCGTACCTTTGAGGGCTTCGGCGCTGGCAGAGATAAAGTGGCGGTAGACCTGCGAGGACACAACAGTGATGACTGAGCTCACAGCGGCACCAATCACCGAGCCGGCAATGCCGATCTTGAAGCAAGCGCCACGCTCGTGGCGGCAGCTGCGGCGCCGGCGATGATCTGGGGAATGGAAATATCGTCGAACAGGCCCTTTTTGGGCGCGATGGCCATGGTCTGTCCGATGGAATGGTTCTCGTGCACGCCGTTGTTGAGCGATGCCGGCGTCATGACGCGCGTGCGCGGCGCGTCGGTGTACTTGGTTGTCATACGGGGTCCTCCCGGTGTAAATCTACTTCGTTTCGTGTAGCCATCAGGGTACCCACCAGATGTGAATCGTACGTGACATTTAACAGATACCATCAACTCATCAAGGGGCCTGCTGTCTTTGGTGCAATAGCTTGATGCTAAACTGGATTTACTATTGCGAGGTGGTTTACGTGATGTACCCGTATATGACATTCGAAGATGGTACCGAGGTCATTCATTCTGACCTGATTACAGATGGCGATATCGAAAAGGTTATCGTGCATTTTGAGCGACCGACGGCAGAGGGCTTCGACTCCGCTCGTTGTGAGTTGCCTTCCTGTTCGTGGACTGACTGGGAAGGGCATTTTACTCAGAGTGAAAAACGAGCTTTCGAAGAGTGTCTGAGCAAATAATTTAGATTAGTTCGAGTTTAGTTCGAATAAAGAAGCTGAATGCGATGGCCTAAAGCGTATGCATTTTTAGTATTAGATGCGTATGAAATGGAGGATGTGAATGGATGAGCTAATAGACTTTAAAAAACGATTTCTCAAGAATGGCGAGCTGGTTTCAATTCCAAAAAAGGAAAGCTATAAAAGAATCATGCTACTATGGGCCGTCTCTTTCTTTGAATTAAATACAAGTTATACGGAGCTTCAGGTTAATCGTGTGCTGTCACAGCTCTATCCTGATTATGCCGTGTTGAGGCGGTACTTGGTTGATTATGGATTCCTATTAAGGGATGAACGAGGCCTGAAATACGAGGTTAATCGTGATGTTCACGGTATTGAGAGCTAGCCGTCCGGTTCGGGTCCTATATATTGCTAGAGGGATAAGCGAAATAGGCAATTGGTGTGCGAATATTGCTTTGCCAATGCTGATTTACGAGGTAACTCACGATGTTTCTGCAACTGCTTTGATGGTCTGCTGCAGATTTGCCCCCTCTCTGTTTTCAGTTGCGCTCGCGCAGCTGCCTCAGAAGATGGGTATCGGGACACTGCAGGCCATGAGATTGGCAGACTTAATTCGCGCGGGATTATTCGTTTGCTATATTTTTGTTGATAGTAAATGGAGTATGTTTGCTATTACGTGCGCGGTATCGCTTTGCCGAACGGTAGAAATGCCCTGCTTTTACTCGTTGTTAAGAGCAATACGAATAGTATCAATCGCGACGTAATTAATAATTCGTTTGGGTTCCTGCAGAATTTGATGATGGTTCTGGGGCCAGTTGCCGGCGGTTTTGTTGTCGCTCAATTTGGGGCGGAGGCTGTTCTTGCATTAGACGCGCTTTCTTTTGCCGCGTCGTTCTGGTTGCTGCGAGATGTTCCGTCGGTTATCGAGGTTAATGATAAAGAGGGAATAAGCAAAAATGAAAAAAACAGGACTGCATTTAGTGATCTTAGCGCGAAGCACTTGGCAATTGGTTTCCTATTAATCGATATTTCTAGTGGCGTGGCATTCGGCTCTCTGAATTCTCTTTTGCCAGCTATAGCGCAATTGCAATTTGACTCGTCATCGATACAATATGGATTCCTTCAGAGTAGTCTTACAATCGGACTGTTGTTCGGAAATACAATATACGGTCGTTTAATCAGTGGTTCCGATTGCGTTAAATCATATTGTTTTGTGACGTATCTTGCGCTCGGTGCGTATCTGGCGTTTGGCTATCGCTATGCGTCTGGGATATCGTTTATTTTCCTTTTTATCGTCGGTGCCGGAAACGCCATTCAAGATGTGCTTCTCATAACATCGCTGCAGGATTTGGCGAGAGACGGATCTGAATCGATAAGCCTGTTTTCAATTAGGGAGTCTTTGCAATCGGTTGCTGTTGTTATTTCAACACTTCTTGTTTCGCTGTTCACGAGCATCGCGATGTTCTCAATTCTCGTTACAGGACTTGGTGTATTTTCAATTATGATGGTAGTTGTGTTTCAATTGAATTATTTGCGAAAGATGTGACGTTGATATGCCTAAAACGCTTTTAGTATTTCCCCCAGGATGGAGTCCAGTGGGGCCGTATCTTGCCTTGCCTGTTTTGAAGTCATATCTTCAAGAGGTTGAACAATACAAAGTTGACATTGTTGACTTAAACGTGGAATTTTACGATGACCTCCTATCTTTTAGACATGTCGAAGAGTGCTGTAAAAGGTATCGGGAATCAAAGGATTCGTTTAGTTCGAATGTTCAATTAACAATCGAGTTGATACAAAAGTCGGCACTTAATGTTGACGAGGCAAAAGATATTTTCAGATCGAAGAGATACTTAATCTAAAAGAAAGACAATATGCTGAAAACATTTTTAGAAATGCACTCTATATCATAAATCACGTCTCATATGGAGTTAAATACACGTTCAACTCCATAGATCTGCCCTATGATTATTATTCGACACCAGAAATAATGAAATCGCTTGCGGATACCTTGCATAATCCGTTTATTTCCTTCTATGAAACTGCCTTTCTTAAGCGTATTCAGAGGGAAAAAATCGAGTTTATTGGGATTTCGGTGAGCGGCTGTTTCCAATTGATTTCTGCAGTTACGTTAGCGAAACTGATTAAAGAAGAATGTCCATCTGTTAAACACGTCTCATTGGGCGGCAATTACATTACTCGTTTAGCAGATGACTGCATGAAAGAATGGCATCCCTTTTTTGAATACATTGATTCGATAATGATGTATGACGGCGAAGAGCCGCTTGCACGTCTTCTTGAGGCTCTTGACTCTGGTGATGACAATCTCGACTGTGTTCCAAACCTTTGCCATGCTAAAGGTGGAAAGATATATAAAAACCATCGGATTGAGCAAACATTTATCAACGATACAGTTCCCGATTTCGATGCTTCGCCCTTTCTAAATACTTCATGCCTGAGCTAATATTGCCGGTTTATTCCTCTAGGCAGTGTTTTAATCATTGCGCCTTCTGCACCATTCCCGGTGCTACCGGTGGTTGTTACCGAAAGATGCCTATATCGAGAGTATTTGAAATAATGTGTCGGTTAAATGAAAAATACGGCACGAGAGTTTTCTCTTTTGTGGATGAAACATTCGAAGGCAAAAGAATGGAGCAACTCGCGGATGAAATAAACGCATCGGGAAAAACGTTTTCTGGCATGGAGAAACGAGGTTCTCTCCAACCCTAAGTACAGACGTTTTTAACAAGATATACCAAAGTGGATGTAGGCAGATTCAGTTTGGCCTCGAGTCATACAACCAAAGAGTTCTTGATCTAATGAAGAAGAACACGAGAGTTGATTGGATTGATCGCAATATCCATGATTGTCTCAATGCGGGTATTCCTGTTCATCTATTTTTTATGATTGGCTTTCCGACCGAAACTAAAGAAGAGGCTCTGAACACCTTAGCTTATACAGAGAATGTTTTGAATTATTCAAAACAGGTATGTGGTGTTCCATATTCCACGAGAGGATTTACGAATTTTGGTCTCGTTATGGGGTCGGATGTTTGGAATCATCCCGATAAGTATGGTGTCTCTGTAATGCCGAAGTCCCAATATGAGGATTTGCGCCTCGAAGTGGATTATGTTTCAGGCACTGGTTTAACTTTAAATGAAGCAAAATCCTTATCTGATGAGCATCATATTGATTTTTATATGCAAGAGGTCATAAACGGTAGCGACACAATTGACTTGCCCCAGCGGCTTCATATTTCAGAGGTGACCTGGATCCTAGATTCTATTCACGCTGTCAGGTATAAGGGACATTTGACCAAAGTAAAGCGACGGCTAACTAGTCTAAATCCAGCTGATCGAATCTGGCTGGATTCCAAGACCTCTGTCGTGCTCGTTGAGCCATTTGCCTACTTCTATAATTCTGAATACCATCATGTCTATGCTGTTTCCCAGTTGGTATACCTTAAGTTGGCCCGTTTATTGGAGGCCGATTGTAGCATTTCTCTTATTCTTGATCAGGGCGACCTCGAGCTGACAAGGGCGATAGAAGAACTGTTGCATTATGGATTGCTGAATACAAATATCGATGCCGATTATGTAATGCACGATAATGGTTTTCAATTGGTTAAAAGTTCGTTTGTTAAAGAAGTCGGACGCTCAAAAGAGGGGTTAAGAGTACTGCTGAGTTGTGCCACCCATAGAATGTGTGCGGTTAATGATTATTCGTTCGCTTTGCTTTCGTTGTTTGAAAAGCCGATTACTAAGAACGAGGTGCGCGACATTTTGAAAAAAGAGGGACTATCGGCAAACGAGGAGCAATTAAACAAGTTGGTTGATAATTGCATGAAAGCAGATATACTACAATTGATTAGATAGAGGAGGTTTCTGCATGGACGTTATTAACAAAGATCTCTTGGAGCAACTGAAAGAGTCTCAGGAAGAGGGCGTCGTGGTAGAAGTGTTCGACTTTGAGGACTACATGGATAAATTCTGCCATTAGTTTCGGAATTTACTTGCCTCGCTTAAAGGAGAAGTCGATTATCGATTTCTCCTTTTTTAATTAAAGATATTTTTGGAATACATGCTCTTAGCACAGGTTGGCGTCTCAGTAACTGGGAGGTTGCTTTGGCTAGTTAGAGATATGTGAACGTCCGTTAGACTGAATCTCAGGGTAGAAGGGGCCTCCAGTGTCCAGATCAACAAGGCAATGCTGCGTTTCGGCTAATAAGAACGACGGCTTTTTGCGTGTGGCGGCGGCCTCGCCCAAGATTCGCGTTGCCGATGTCGAGGGCAATGCCGAGGTTGCGTTGGCGGCTGTTCGTGAGGCTGCCGAGCGCGGCGTTCGCGCGTTGGTACTGCCCGAGCTCAACCTGTGCGGCTATACCGCGGCCGACCTGTTCCATAACCGCACGCTGCTGCATGTCTGCGAGGCGGCGCTCGTGCGCATTCTCGATAAAACCCGTGAGCTGCCGATCGTCTTTACCATCGGTCTTCCCGTCGCGGTGGCCGAAAACATCTACAATTGCGCCGCCGTGTGCTGTGCGGGCGAGCTTTTGGGCCTTACGGCCAAAAAGTACTTGCCCAACTACGGAGAGTTTTATGAGCGCCGCTGGTTTGCTCCGGCGCCGGCCGATCCCGTGTGGATTGAATTTGCTGGTCAGGGTCCGGTGCCGCTTGGCTCGGGGCTTGTCTACCGCTGCTGCGATGAAGGTGCCGAGGATCTGGTGCTGGGTGTCGAGGTGTGCGAGGACCTGTGGGTACCGGCGCCCCCCTCGACCGAGATGGCGCTTGCTGGCGCGACGGTGATCCTCAACCCGTCGGCCTCGGACGAGATTATCGGCAAGGCGGATTACCGCCGCAGCTCATCTCCAACCAGAGTGCGCGCCTGTACTGCGCCTATGCCTATGCGGACGCGAGTGAGGGCGAGTCCACGACCGATATGGTCTTTGCGGGTGAGAACCTCGTCTACGAAAACGGCTCCAAGCTCGCCGCGACCAAGCTGCTTACCTGCGACATGGCCATCGCCGACGTCGATCTTGACCGCCTGGTTGCCGAGCGCCGCCGCTCGACGACGTGGACGCGCGCGGACGATGCACCGGAGTCCACGACCGTTGAATTTTCGTTTGAGGGCGTGCTGACAGACGAACCTGTCCTGCGCGATGCACTCGGCATCGACCGTGTCTTCCCCCGCGCGCTTTGTGCCGGCCGACCACGGTGATCTGGCCGAGCGCTGCGAGACCATTCTCGACCTGCAGACCGCCGGCTCAAGACCCGCCTGGCCCATACAGGCACCAAGCTGCAGCCATCGGTCTTTCGGGCGGCCTGGACTCCACGCTGGCACTGCTTGTGACCGTGCGCGCCTTCGATGCACTGGGGCTGCCGCGCACCGGTATCACGGCCGTGTCCATGCCCGGCTTTGGCACGACGCATCGCACCAAGTCGAATGCCGAGTCGCTCGCTCGCGACCTTGGCGTGAGCTTCCGCGAGGTTTCGATCCACGCGGCCGTGGAGCAGCACTTCAAGGACATTGAGCACGATCCGGCCGTGCAGGACGTGACCTACGAGAACAGCCAGGCCCGCGAGCGCACGCAGATTCTGATGGATCTGGCCAACCAGGCTGGCGGTTTTGTCATCGGCACGGGCGACCTGTCGGAGCTGGCGCTCGGCTGGGCTACCTATAACGGCGACCACATGAGCATGTACGCCGTCAACGCGAGCGTGCCCAAGACGCTTGTGCGCCATCTGGTACGCTATGCGGCCGATGTCTTTGGCGGGCGTATTGCCGAGGTTTTGCTCGATATCCTCGATACGCCGGTATCTCCCGAGCTTCTGCCGCCCACGGGCGACGGCGAGATTGCGCAGAAGACCGAGGATTTGGTGGGCCCGTACGAGCTGCACGACTACTTCCTCTACTACCTGCTGCGTTTTGGCTTTGAGCCGGGCAAGATCTACCGCATGGCGCTCAAGAGTTTCGAGGGCGTCTACGACGTCAAGACCGTCCACTCGTGGCTTCGTACGTTCTATCGTCGCTTCTTTGCCCAGCAGTTCAAGCGCAGCTGCCTGCCGATGGTCCCAAGGTGGGCTCGGTGACGCTCAGCCCGCGCGCGATTGGCGTATGCCGAGTGACGCCAGCTCGCGTTTGTGGCTCGCACAGATCGACGCGCTCAATGCAATTGACTAAGGTTGGCTAAATTGAACCAATACGGGGGTTGCAAGCGTTACACTTTTGCAATCTGATGGCCCGTATCGCGCGGCGCTCTTGTCGGAGCGCCGCGTTTTTATATCGAAAGGTGGCACCATGCAGGCATCGCAGCGTCTCAACCGCTTTGGCGCGGAGGTATTCGCCTCGCTCAACAACAAGCTTCTCGCGCTGAAGGCCCAGGGCAAGACCATTTATAACATGAGCGTGGGCACGCCCGACTTTAAGCCGTACGACCACGTGGTCGAGGCGCTCACGCAAGCAGCCCAAGATCCCGAGATGTGGAAGTATGCCCTGCGCGACCTGCCCGAACTCAAGCAAGCCGTGTGCGATTACTATGAGCGTCGCTTTGATGTCTCCGGCATTACGCCGTCCATGGTGCAGTCGTGCAACGGCACGCAGGAGGGCGTGGGTCATTTGGGCCTGGCCCTGCTCGATCCGGGCGATACTATCCTGGTGCCCGATCCGTGCTACCCGGTCTTCGAGCGGGCGCCAAAATCGCCGATGCCAAACTCGAGTACTATCCGTTGGTTGCCGAGCACAATTACCTGCTATGTGGCGGGCATTGATCCGAGGTTGCCGATCGTGCCAAGTATATGATCGTGTCGCTGCCCGCGAACCCGGTGGGCTCGGTGGGCACGCCCGAGATCTACGAGGAGATCATCGCTTCGCCCGCGAGCACGACCTGCTCATCGTCCATGACAACGCATACTCCGACATCGTGTTCGACGGCGAGCCGGGCGGCAGCTTCTTGCAGTATCCCGGTGCGCTCGAGGTGGGCGTGGAGTTCTTCTCGCTTTCCAAGTCGTTTAACGTCACCGGTGCCCGCATCGGCTTTTTGGTCGGCCGAGAGGACGTGGTCTCTGCCTTTGCCAAGCTGCGCAGCCAGATCGACTTTGGCATGTTCTTCCCGATCCAGAAGGCCGCCATCGCCTGCCTGAACGGTCCGCGCGATGAAGTCGAGGCGCAGCGTCTGAAGTACCAGGAGCGCCGCGACGCCCTGTGCGACGGTCTTGAGGACCTGGGCTGGGAGCGTCCCAACGCGCATGGCTCCATGTTTGTGTGGGCCAAGCTTCCCGGTGGTCGCACCGATTCCATGGCGTTTTGCGAGGAGCTCATGGAGAAGGCCGGCGTTGTGGTGACGCCGGGCGCGAGCTTTGGTCCTTCGGGCGAGGGGCACGTGCGCATGGCGCTGGTCCTGCCGCCAGATCAGATCGCTTTGGCTGTCGAGGCCATTCGCGAGGCGGGCCTGTATTAGATGGCTGTTTCGACTCGTCAATAGTTCGAAACCGATTTCGTGCAGTTATTTTACGAATTCTGCAAACAATTTCGGTAAACGGTCGATTTTTGGCTGCGAATAGGAGCATAATCAAAGTCCCGATTGGATGTATTGGGATTACGACAAGCCGCTCGGGTCGTTCCCGGGCGGCTTGTTTGTGGAGAGAGATGGGAGTTTCTAATGGTTAACGAGAAGAAGGTCGCTATTGTCGGCTGCGGTTTCGTCGGTTCGTCTTCGGCGTTCGCGCTGATGCAGAGCGGTCTGTTCTCACGAGTGCCTCATCGACGTGGACAAGAACCGCGCGAGGGTGAGGCCCTGGATATCGCGCATGGTATGACGTTTGCCGAGCCGATGAAGATCTACGCCGGCGATTATTCCGATGTCGCCGACGCGCCATGATCGTCGTCACCGCTGGCGCTGCCCAGAAGCCCGGTGAGACCCGCCTGGACCTGGTCAACAAGAACGTCAACATCTTTAAGTCCATTATCCCCGAGATTAAGAAGTCCGGCTTCGACGGCATTCTGCTCATCGTCTCCAACCCGGTCGATGTTCTGACCTATGCCGCCATCAAGATGTCCGGCCTGCCCGAGGGCCACGTCATCGGTTCCGGCACCGTGCTCGACACTGGCCGCCTGCAGCAGATGCTCGGCGCCCACGTCGAGGTTGATCCGCGCGATGTCCAGGCCTATGTCATGGGTGAGCACGGCGACTCCGAGTTCGTCGCTTGGTCCAGCGCCCAGGTTGCCGGCGTGCCGCTGAACACCTTCTGCGAGCTTCACGGCCATCTGGAGCATGAGGCCGCCGAGAAGCGCATCGCCGAGGACGTCAAGAACTCCGCCTACACCATCATCGAGAAGAAGCACGCCACCTACTATGGCGTCGCCATGGCCGTCAAGCGCATCTGCACCGCCGTCATGCGCGATGAACAGACCGTTCTGCCCGTCTCCTCGCTCATGGTGGGCGAGTATGGCCTGTCCGATCTTGCCATCTCTATGCCGACCGTCGTTGGCCGCGACGGCGTTGTCTGCCGCGTCCCCGTGCCGCTGGACGATGACGAGCAGCATGAGCTCACCGCCTCCGCCAAGGCCCTCAAGGACATCATCGATAGCGTCGACTTCTCCTGCTAAATCAAGCACGCTAGAGCGAAAAGCTACAATGAAGCGTTCGGGACCACGCGGCCCGGGCGCCTTTTTGGTGCAAAGTCACCTGACCGCAATGCACCATAGTTGACGGGAGGGCCATGTCGGATTCGCCTAATTTTTTGACCTATGCCCAGACGGCGTTTGATCCGTTTGAGGAGCGGCCGTTCTGCGCGGTGGATAGCCTGGTCTTTGCGTGGTTGTCCTATTTGCGTTTGCCGGGTGATATGGCGGAGCTGACGAACTGGCAGGGCCTAGACGTACGAGAGCTGCTGCGTGCCGAATGCTACCGGGACATGATTGGCGACCTATGGGACCCAGAGGGGAGCAGGGCCTTGCTGGAGGCCGTGGCGGCAAGCCCTCGCTACCGTGGCGTGCACGTTTGCGGCTATCGTGCCGTGAGCGATGTGGTGGCGACAGAGCAGTTTGCAGCCATGGCGTTCCGGTTTCCGGCGGGGTTTAGTTATCTTTCCTTCCGGGGGACCGACAGCACGATTGTGGGCTGGAAAGAGGACTTTAACATGGCGTTCCGGTGTCCTGTACCGGCCCAGGAATCTGCGGCGCGTTATGTGGACGAGGCGGCGGATGCGATTGACGGGCCGCTTTTGTGCGGAGGTCATTCCAAGGGTGGAACCTTGCGGTGTACGGTGCGGCGATGTGCTCCGATGCCGCCCGTGAGCGAATCGAACGGGCGTATTCCCATGATGGTCCGGGCTTCGTCGAGGAGTTTCTGAACGGCGACGCCTTTGCCGATCTTTCCGGTCGAATCGACAAGACGCTACCTCGGTCGTCGATCTTTGGCATGATGTTCGAGACACAGGAGGACTATGCCATCGTTGAGAGCACCGAGTTCAGCCTGCTGCAGCACAATCCCTTTAGCTGGGTGGTTGATGGTCACGACTTCGTGTACTGTGAGCGCCTGTCCGCCGGTGCTCGATACGTTGATGGCTCCATTCGCGAGATGCTGCTTGCAGTTTCGCCTAGCGAGCGCGAGCGTTTTGTAGATGCGTTGTTCTCCGTGTTTGAGGCTACGGGTGCTGAGCGGTTTGCGGATATCGCTGGGAATCTGCGCGAGAGCCTGCCCGTGATGCTTCAGGCTGCGCAAGGGTTTGACAAGGATACGCGACGCTTTGTCTCGCAGACCATCGTTGCAATCCTTAAATGCGCGCTGCTGCCCAAACGACCCCAGATCGACATGCCCGTTGCCGGTAAGAGTTTGGCAGAACAGCTCGAGGCTTGGCAGTCCGAGCTCCTGCGCTAACCATTGGTGCAAAGCAGCCTGTCCCCGATGCACCAATCTTCGATGCGCCTGGGGCGGGCTCGACCGCTATACTGATTCGTGCCGAAATCGATCTAGAACGGAATGCCGTATATGAAAATCAATCACGCGATTCTGCATATCCTGGACTTTGACTCTGCCGTCAACGTTATGAGCCAGCGCGAGTTGGATATCGAAAGCCGTACCGTGCGCAATTTCGTAACCACGCATCTGCGCCGCGCACGCACCTCGGCCGACAATAAACGCGCCACATTTGCCGAGAACTCCGCATTCGGCGGCGAGCTCAAGGGCTATTTCTTTGGCGATCGCGAGTTCGTGGACCTGTCGCAGCAGATTGCGGAGTTTATCTCCTCCGAGCTCACCAAAGCCGAGAAAGCCGAGTCCACCGACGTGCTCGTGGCCGATTTTGACGACGATGAGGATGCCCGCTGGTTCGCCGTGATGCTGCTGGGCTCCAAGCAGGCTTTTATGCACGAAGTGGGCCGCGAGGAGGGGGAGGTGCGCAACGACATCGCGCGCCACTACGCCATTCTGCCGAACCCCTCGCAAAAGGTGCCGAGCTATGCCATCGTGCGTGCGAGTACCATGAGATCGGCTACGTGGACAAGAAGCGCAAGATTGCCGGTGAGGACCGTATGCTTATCCTGATGGCCTGCTGCAGTGCGACACGGGCGTGTCGGGCAAGGAGGTCATCGACACCGTGACGCGTGTGGTCGAGGAAGTCGCCGAGGAGCACGGTGCCAACACGGCTGTAGCGCTCGCTAAGGTTAAGGCTGCCGTTGCCGAGAAGGTTGAGGATGACGAGGAGCTGCCGCCTTGGGATATCGTCGATGAGTCTTTGAAGACGAACCGGTCATCAAGGAGAACGTGCGCGCGGCACTGACCGAGGAGAAGGTGCCTGAGCGTGTGCCCGTGGAGCGCAAGCAGGTCGAACGCGCAGCGGTGCGCAATCATAAGATCCGAACCGACACAGGTATCGAGATCAGCTTCCCGGCCGAGATGGGTTCGAACTCCGAATACATCGAGTTCGTCAACGAGCCCAACGGCTCATCTCCATCGAGCTCAAAAACATCGGGTCAATTGAGAATCGATAAACTGCGCTTGTAAGCTGCAGACAAAACAAAGGCCGAAATCCTTCGGGACTTCGGCCTTTTTGCTTGGAGCTGAATTGAGTTGCAGACTGAGCATGCGTCAGCGAAAACGCCCCTAGGCGAGCAAGGTGACGTGAAAGAGGAGGGCATTGACCTTCTGGTCATGCCCGACGATTGAACGCCAGATTGCCGCTTAGGGGCGTTTGTAGCGTCGAGACGTTGCGCGGTTTGGTAAAACCGCGCAACTTCTACAGCTGGCGCAGGCCCTCTTCGAGACCGGTCTTGCTGTCGGTCTTCTCATCGCGCATCTTGATGACGCGGGCGGGGACACCGGCCACGACGGCACCGGCGGGGACGTCCTCGACGCATACGGCGCCGGCGGCAACGACAGCACCCTTGCCCACGCGTACGCCTTCCAGGACCACGGCGTTGGCGCCGATCATGACATCGTCCTCGATGATGACGGGCGTGGCGCTGGCGGCTCAACGACGCTGCCAGTACGGTGCCGGCGCCGATGTGGCAGTCTGCCCACGGTTGCGCGGCCGCCCAGGACGGCGCCCATATCAATCATAGAGCCTTCGCCAATGACGGAGCCGATGTTGATGATGGCGCCCATCATGATGACGGCGCGGTCGCCGATCTCGACGCGGTCGCGGATGATCGCGCCCGGTCGATGCGGGCGTTGATGCCCTTAAGGTCGAGCATGGGGACGGCGGAGTTGCGGCAGTCATTCTCGACGTCGTAGTAGTCGATGGAGTCGGCATTGGCATCGAGGATGGCCTTGAGCTCTTCCCAGTTGCCAAAGACGGTCTTGCCACGACGGCCGCCGTAGACATGCGCATTGCCCCACTGGACCTTCATGCCCGGCTTCTCGCGCACGTACAGCTTGACGGGCGTCTTTTTAGGCGCGGTGGCGATGTAATTGATGATCTCCTGTGCATCCATTTCGGCTGCGCTGCTCATTTGCTATCTCTCCTTTGGGTGAATTCGGTTGATACCTGGTTAGGCAAACATGACCTGGTCGAACGTATAGAAGCCGGGTTCGCGGGTGACGAGCTTCTGCGCGGCTGCCAAGCGCCGTTGACAAAGATCTGACGGCTCGTGGCGCGGTGGATGAGCGTGACCTCCTCGTCCTGGCCAAAGAAACTCACCTCGTGCACGCCGGCGACGGTGCCGCCGCGCAGCGAGTGCATACCGATTTCCTTGGGGTCACGCGCGCCGCACATGCCCTCGCGACCGTAGACGGGGTGGTAGCCTGCCTCGGGCTCGGCCTCGGACTACGGCGTCGAGCAGCAGCTTGGCGGTGCCGCTGGGGGCGTCGGACCTTTGGTTGTGGTGAGTCTCGACAATCTCACAGTCAAAGCCGGGCAGCTCACGCGTGGCCTGGGCCACTAGATGGCGCAGGGCTGCGATGCCGATGGAGTAATTGCCGAGTGCATGACGCGGGCGTCTGACCCAGCTCGCGCAGGCGGTCCATCTGATCGGGCGTGTAGCCCGTGGTGCCCGAGACCAACGCGGCACCCGTGCGCTCGACATAGGCGACAACGGCGTCAAAGGTCGCAACGTTCGAGAAGTCGATGATGACGTCGGATGCCGGGGCGCTTTCGAGCTCGGACAGATCAAAACCGACCTGTGCGACGATATCAAAAACGGGCTGACCGGCGGCGTCGACAACGCCCTCGGCGGTGGTGCGGATGAGCGAGCCCATGCGGCCCGTTCCCATAATGACAGTCTTAATCAAGCAGACCAGCTCCCTTCAGAGCATCGGTAAGTGCAGCGCGCGTGTCGTCTGCCATGGGGCATAGAGGCATGCGGTAGTTTGCCTCGATCATACCCATCTGAGCAAGCGCTTCCTTGACGGGGATGGGGTTGACCTCGCTAAAGAGGGCATTGATGAGCGGCTGGCCGGCAATCTGGATATCGCGAGCGCGCGCCACGTCACCGTCCAAATAGGCGCGGCACATGTCATGCACAAGCTGCGGCTGAATGTCGGCCCACACGCTGATGGTGCCCGAGGCGCCCAGGCTCATGAGCGGCACGGTGAGCGCATCCTCGCCCGAGTACATGCGGAAGTCGCCGGACAGCAGGTGGGCGATCTTGGCCGCGTAGGCGACGTTGCCCGAGGCTTCCTTGATGCCCATGATGTTGGGGTGCGCGGCCAAGCGCTCTACGTTGCGCTCGCTGATGCCGCAGCCGCAGCGGCCGGGGATGTTGTACAGGATGCAGGGGATGTCCACAGCATCGGCGACGGTCTTAAAGTGCTGATAGATACCCTCTTCATTGGATTTGTTGTAGTAGGGGGTGATGAGCAGCAGGCCGTCGGCTCCCAAGCCCTGGTAGGTGAGAGACTTGGTGAGCATCGTCTGCGTGGAGTTGGAGCCGAGCCGGCGATGACGGGGACGCGTCCTGCAACATGCTTGACCACGGCGGCGACGACGGAGTTGTCCTCGTCATCGGTCATCGTGGCGCTCTCGCCGGTGGTGCCCAGGGTGAGGATGGCGTCGGTGCCGTTTGCAGGTGGAAATCGATAAGGCGCTCGAGTGCATCAAAGTCGACGCTGCCGTCCTTTTAAACGGTGTAACAAGGGCGACGATTGAGCCTCGAGATTGCGGATGTCCATGTTCTTCTCCTTGCTTCCGCGATCTGGATGCGTTTGTTCCATTGGGCGGCGACGGCCAGGCGTTCGTCCTGGGCGCGACGGCGGGCGCTTTCGGCACGCGATTTGGCCAACAGCTCACGGCCGCACGGCAACACGTCGAGCGTGGCAAAATAATCGCCCGGGCGCTCGGCGCGACGAATGAGGTCTGCCGAGCCGTCGGGGCGCAGCAATACCTCGGCGGAGCGCAGACGTCCGTTGTAGTTGTAGCCCATGGAGTAGCCATGCGCGCCGGTATCGTGGATCACGAGTACATCACCCATGTCGATCTGCGGCAGCTCGCGGTCGATAGCGAACTTATCGTTGTTCTCGCACAAGTTGCCCGTGATGTCATACGTGTTCGTGATCGGTGCTGCGGTCTTGTCAGGGCCGCCCGGCTGTCCCATCACCGTAATGTGGTGGTAGGCACCGTACATAGCGGGACGAATGAGGTCGACGGCGCTTGCGTCCACGCCGATATAGTCTTGTAAATCTGCTTCTCGTGGATGGCCTTGGTGACCAGGCAGCCGTAGGGCCCATCATAAAGCGGCCCATCTCGGTGCAGATGGCCACATCGCCCATGCCGGCAGGAACCAGGATCTCGTCGTATGCCGCGTGTACGCCCTCGCCGATGGCGTGAATGTCGTTAGCCTGCTGCTCGGGCAGATAGGGGATGCCGACGCCGCCGGACAGATTGATAAAGGCGACATGTGCGCCGGTCTCGCGCTCCAGGCGTACGGCAAGTTCAAAGAGGATGCGCGCGAGTTTGGGATAGTAGTCGTTAGTGACGGTGTTACTGGCAAGGAAGGCATGGATGCCAAAATTCTCGGCGCCCTTGGCCTTGAGCATGCGGAAAGCTCAAAGAGCTGCTCGGTGGTCATGCCGTACTTGGAGTCGCCGGGGTTGTCCATAATGCCGTTGGAGAGCTGGAACAGGCCGCCCGGATTAAAGCGGCAACTGACCGTCTTGGGGATGGGCCCCGCAACGCGCTCAAAGAACTCGATATGGCTTATGTCTCAAAGTTGACGATGGCGCCAGCTTATCTGCAAGGGCAAAATCTGCTGCCGGCGTGTCGTTGGACGAGAACATGATGTCGTGTCCCGTGATGCCAGTGAGCGGGCAATCATGAGCTCGGTATAGCTCGAGCAATCGCAGCCGCAGCCGTATTCGTTGAGAATGGAGATGAGCGCCGGGTTGGGATTGGCCTTGACGGCAAAGTATTCCTTAAAGCCCGGGTTCCATGCAAAGGCGTCGCGCACTTCTTGCATGTTGCGGCGGATGCCCGCCTCGTCGTATAGATGAAACGGCGTGGGAAACTGCTCGACGATATGCTCGAGCGTCTTCTTGTCCACAAACGGCTGCTTGGCCGCATATGCCTCGTTGGGGGTCAATGCCATGTCCCGTAAACCTCGCTATCCAGACGGCGCCATCGGCGCATCGAATCCGCATAGCGTGGACCCCATGTCCGGATAGCGCTCCCGCATTGCTGCAGACAGTCCTGCGGGTGTTTCCCGCAGGCCCACCAGGTTGTTCGTGCCCGAAAAACCCAGTTCGGCGGGTTTCGCCTCCCCGCGGGTCAAAGCCTGCCGGCTCGCCCGCGGCTCTTCGTGCCCGCGCCTCTATCAAGTGGTAACGACCCTACACGTTGCACTTTACCAAACAAGAGTATTCGTATATAACGTTTAAAAAATGCAGGGATATGCTAGAAACAAGGGCGTCATAATTCTGCATCACAATAGTGTGTGAATGGATATGCCCCATGAAAGGACCCTTTATGACCGAGCTCCAAGAACTTCGTCGCTATCGGCGCGACCTGCATCGCATTCCGGAGCTCGATTTCGATCTTCCTCAAACCATAGCCTATATCGAGGGCGTGCTCGCCTCGCTTACCTGTGAAGTAACCCATCCGTGTCCCAGCTGCGTCTGTGCTTTCTTCGATGCCGGCACGGGCGCGCGCATGCTACGGCGATTCGCGCCGATATGGACGCGCTGCCCATCGCGGAGGCAACTGGTGCGGCCTTTTGCCTCGACCATCCCGGCAAAATGCATGCGTGCGGTCACGACGGTCACATGGCCATGGCGCTCGCGGCGGCGACTTTTGTCGACCGAGCGATTCGTGAGCAGCCGGGCGCCATCAAGCGCAACGTGCTCTTTGTGTTTCAGCCTGCCGAGGAGACGACCGGTGGCGCCAAGACGGTGTGCGAGAGCGCCGTGTTCGAGCGATACGGGGTGGATCGCATCTTCGGCTTCCACGTGTGGCCCGATCTGCCGCCGGCATGTTGGCGAGCTGCTCCGGTCCGTTGCTGGCGCGTTCGAGCGAGACGCACATTCATATCCATGGCACGAGCATCCATATCGCTAAGACCTATGGCGTTCCGGTCGAGGAGTCGCACGATGCGGCGCTGGCGGCTGCCAAGTTCTTGGTTGCCGAGCGCGAACTGATGGATGAGCTGGGCGCCGATGAACCCTGCATTGGTAAGTTCGGCCTGCTGCAGGCCGGCACCGTCTGCAATGCGGTGGCGGGGGAGGCCCATGTTGCGGGCAGCCTGCGCGTGTTTACGGACGGCATGTTCGACCGTGCGCGCGAGGGCGTGCG
>ENA-OQCN01000763-OQCN01000763.1-human-gut-metagenome-genome-assembly--contig:-NODE-763-length-17000-cov-3.801517_pt1 | contig 17000 bp, 21 predicted proteins | sample MGYA00242497_ERZ504576 | MGnify/ENA primary metagenome ERZ504576 (study PRJEB26092, sample SAMD00036296) | human gut metagenome | host: Homo sapiens | study: EMG produced TPA metagenomics assembly of... | reverse complement strand
GATGCGGTTCAAAAATTGACCGTTTGATGTTGCAGGGAGTCTTGCGTCATGGTATACTCATGGCGTAAGGCTCCTTTTCAACATTCTGTGAATGAAAAGGAGAGTTTATATGCAAAGACGTAAAGATCATAAAGGCCGTGTTTTGAAGGATGGCGAGGTCTACCGCAAGAGCGACGGGCTGTATATGTACCGTTGGACTGCAAAAAACGGAAAACGCCATACCATCTATGATGCAACTTTGGAGGGGCTGCGCGAAAAGGAAGAGAAGATCCAGCACGACTTGGCAGAAGGTATCCGTATCCCGGAGTGCAGTCTGACCCTGAATGACCTGTTTGAACTGTGGCGTAAGAACAAGGTGGGCTTGAAAGAGCATACCTTCGCCAATTACGTTTATATGTATAATCGGTTTGTCCGGGATGAGATCGGCATGATGAAGCTCAAGGACATTCGCAAGTCGGATATCCGCAGCTACTACAATGGCATCGTCCGCAACGGCAAGATGGCGTTGAACACGCTGGAAACCATCCAGAATGTTCTTCATCAGGTCTTTGCGGTGGCGGTGGACGATGAGTACATCCGTGTGAATCCCACGGATGGTGTCCTGACGGCTATAAAAGCCGCCCACCAGTACGAAACGCCCAAACGACACGCTCTGACCCTGCCCCAGCAGCAGGCGTTTCTGAATTTCATCAAGAAAACGCCGAAGTTCCAGCACTGGCTCCCGATGTTTACCTTCATGCTGGGTACGGATGCCGCATCTCGGAAACGGTTGGTCTGTGCTGGGGCGACATCGACTTTGAGAGTGGGTTTATCACCATCCAGCACAATCTGGTGTACCATGACCACGAGGTGGGCGGCTGCTACTTCACTATGTCCACACCCAAGACTGCCGCAGGTAAGCGGGCAATTCCGATCTTGCCCGAAGTGCGGAAGGCACTGGAACAGGAACGCGCCAACCAGCAGGAGCTGGAACTGGTATGCGAATACGAAATCGACGGAATCTCAGACTTCGTATTCCTGAACCGCTTCGGCCAGCCGCAGAACCCGCAGACGGTCAACCGCGCCATCAAGCGCATCAGCGTGGCATACAACGAAGCCGAACTGGAAAAGGCCGAAAAGGAAAAGCGGGAGCCGCAGCTGTTGCCGCCTTTCTCCTGCCATAATCTCCGGCACACATTCTGCACCCGGCTGTGTGAAAATGAAACCAACCTGAAGATCATTCAGGACATCATGGGACACAAGGACATCAGCACCACGATGGAGATTTACGCGGAAGCCACCAAGGAAGCCAAAGCCCATTCCTTTGCAAATCTGAACGGTAAACTGGGCATTTCGGTCTGAAATCCACTACACCAACTACTACACCACTTTTACACCAAATTGCCGGTAAGTTGTGGAGAGTTGCGTAGGGTGACGTACGGGAGCAGGAAAAAGGAAGCCGCATGGATAGCTTATAAAGGAAAATAAAGCCATTTGTGAGCCTTCCTTGACCTGTCCCCACGATGAAGCCGATTGAGCAGTAAATTTCCAATTTAAGCGAAACAAAGCCAGAAACTTCTTGATGTACCGAGAAGTTTCTGGTTTTTTCTTTTGATGGATTTCCAGCGAAAACTACACCATACGCCAATTACGCCAAACGATGTATGATTTTGCGCAGAGCAAAAAGAGCGTTGTTCGGGTTTGACGTAAAATTCGGGTGTGTGGTGGATGGGTGTAGACCTGCAAAGGGCTGCATCACAAAGCGGATTCATGGATCTGCAAACGGACAGCTGAAACTTTCCACCGCAGAAGAAGTAAATGTGAAAAACATGGAGGCTTTCTTATGAACAAACTGCTTTCCTGCCGCTACAACATGGACACCAACCGGGTGGAAGTCCGGTTCGAGGATGGCACTACCCTTGCCATCGACTGCATCGCCGTGGAGGACGAATACGGCAACACCCCGGCACAGCGGGCAGAACTTGACTGGCTGCTGTACAATAAGCCGCTGGAGTATGCCCAGATGGTGCTGGGTGGGGAGATTGAGCACTACCTGTCACTTGGCTGTGACCATGGAAGATTGATTGACAAGGTTACATAACAGTTAACACAGCTTGCATTTGCCCTGCAATTTTCAGAATGGAACGCCCCAAGGGCATCCGGTCTATATCCGGCAGATTTTTCAGAATGAATCTGCCGGGTATTTTTGTTTGTCATAAAGGAAGTCTTGCTTTTTATTGTAAAATTGGATACAATATAAAAAAGACATTTGCACGGAGGACTCTATGGAATATATCGGCATCCAGAAGAAAAACGGCGGTGTGGTGGAAGCCCTGCAGCAGGCCATTTTATCTGGGCAGATCCCGGCGGGCACTGAAATGACCCAGAACGAACTGGCAGAGAGTCTCGGTGTCTCTCGGATGCCGGTGCGGGAGCCTTGATGATCCTTGAATATCAGGGTCTTATCATCCGCCTGCCCAACAACCATGTAAAAGCTGCTGATTTGAACGAAGATGCATTGCGGCAGATTTTGGCGTTAGGTGCACAACTGGAACGGCAGGCTATGCGTGCGCTGCCGCAGGATGCGATGTTGGCAGGAGACGAGATGCTGCAGCACCGTACCCTGCGAACCGTCCTGCCCTATCCGCTGCACCGCAAGCTGCTGGAGAGCATTCAGGAGACCTACATTGCCTTTGCCGTGAGCGCACGTCCTGCGCCGGTGAACGACCGGCTGTCCCGCCTGCTGATGCTGGACCGTCAGGGTTCCCCTGATGTGCTGGATGCATGGAACACCTATGAAGAAGAACTGCTGCATCTGATTTTAACGATAAGGAGTCAATATGCTGGGACTGAAACCCATTAAGCTGCTGCCTGCCCGCGAGCGGGTAGCTTCCGCTTTGCGGAAAGCCATTATCTCAAAAAGCATCCCGGAGGGCGCAGAACTCACGCTGGAAAACACCGCACAGGAACTGGGCGTATCGGTCACGCCGGTGCGGGAGGCCTTTCAGATCCTTGCCCGTGACGGTCTGCTGGAAGTCAAGCAAAACAAGTGCGCCATTGTGCTGGGCGTAACAGAAAAAACGATTCGAGAGCACTACCAGCTGCGCGCTGCCTTGGAAGGGACGGCATGTATGCTCTGCTGCCAGAACAATGCCGACCTGTCCAAGATCAAAAACTGCGTGGATACTGCAGAGGAGGCTCTTTCTCATCAGCAGGCCGGAAATTATACTGACTACAACCAGTCCTTCCATTTTGAGATCTGGGAAGCTTCCGGCAATGAAAAAATGCGCAATCTTCTCTCGGAGCTGTGGAACGGCCTGTCCATTGGTGTGGAAATGAGCGAGTTGGACTATGCCTCAACTCCCAGAGCGAGCATAAAAAGATCTATGCAGCGCTGGAAGCACGGGATGCGATGGCCGCACGGGCTGAAATGGAAAAGCACATCCTGCGCAGCATGGACGATGCGCTGACCTATTATTTATAAGATCAAGGAGGACAAGACAGTGTATACCTGTGCGAACTGTACGGTTCTGGCCTGCGCCAACAACGAGCCGGAAAAGATGCCCAAAAACTGCCCTATGCGGAATGCTTCGGTGATGGAGGCCGCCCGCGCCGGCTATGATTTGCCTGAGAATCACGATTTCTACGTCAACTGTTCGGCCATTGAGGGGCTGGGCTACTGTCAATGGCCCCGCCTGAAGGAGACGGTGGAGTTCTGCAAGCGGATGGGCTACCACAAGCTGGGTCTTGCATTCTGCAAAGGTCTGCGGAAAGAAGCCCGCATCGTGGCCGACCTGCTCCGTGCGCAGGGGTTTGAGGTGGTGTCGGTCATCTGCAAGACCGGCGGCATCTCCAAGGAAGAAGTGGGCATCCCGGAAGAGGTCAAGATCCACCCCGGCGAATTTGAGGCCATGTGCAACCCCATCGCACAGGCAAAGTTGCTGAACGAGCAGCACACCGAGTTCAACATTGAGGTCGGCCTTTGTGTGGGCCACGACTCGATGTTTTATAAGTATTCGGACGCCATGGTCACAACGCTGGTGGCCAAGGATCGCGTTCTGGCGCATAATCCCTGTGGTGCCATTTACTGTGCCGAGGGATATTTCAAAAAGCGGCTGGAATAAAAGAAGGATAAAACGTGCGTTCTCCAAAGCAGATGGAGAACGCACGTTTTTTTGCAGAAAGCGGTAGCGTGAGGTCTTCTTGTATCCTACTGTTTGTCTGGCGTGCACAAAAATTGGTACATAATCCGTGCAATGCGACAAAACTCGAAAAAAGGGATTGACAAATCTCTGTTTCGGGTGTATTCTCGTGTCGTCAAGTGGATACATTATCACAGATTATATATAAAAACTCAAAAAAGACGCTGCCGAGATTCCCGGAATTCTAAGGTTCCGGGCAGATCCTTCCAGAACGAAAAAGGGCTGTGAGGGCACAGCACGGCGGCAAAGACTCTGCACAATGAGGTGCAGCTGGGGCGTTCCGAAAGTCAGGGCTGTTTTGCTCTGACAAAATGGATACATTATATTTCATTAAAGGAGGATCCCCAGTATGTCAGCAGCAACCATCACCCTACTCTTTCTTCTCTTCGCGGTCGTCATGTTCGTGTTTGAGAAGATCCCCCTCGGCGTAACGTCCATGATCGTCTGTATCGGTCTGGTCGTCACCGGCGTGCTGGACATCAAGACTGCTTTTGCAGGCTTCATCGACAGCAACGTCATCCTCTTTGTCGCCATGTTCATCGTCGGCGGTGCCCTGTTTGAAACAGGTATGGCCAACAAGATCGGCGGCATCGTCACCCACTTTGCCAGATCCGAGCGCAGCCTCATCGTGGCCATCATGGTCATCGTTGGCTGATGAGCGGCGTGCTCTCCAACACCGGCACCGCCGCCGTCCTGATTCCTGTGGTCATCGGCATTGCGGCAAAGTCCGGCTATGCCCGCTCCAAGCTGCTGATGCCGCTGGTATTTGCAGCGGCTATGGGCGGCAACCTTTCCCTCATCGGCGCACCGGGCAACCTCATCGCCCAGAGCGCTCTGGGTGAGATTGGGATGTCCTTCGGCTTCTTCGAGTACGCTATCGTGGGCCTGCCCATCCTCGCCGTCGGCATCCTCTTCTATGCCACCTTTGGCATGAAGCTGCTGCCCAACCACCCCGTCTCCGATGATGACTCCTTCGGCGGCGAGCAGGACTTCAGCAATGTTCCCAAGTGGAAACAGGTGCTCTCCCTCGTTATCCTCGTGCTCACCCTGTTGGGCATGATTTTTGAAAAGCAGATCGGCATCAAACTCTGCATCACCGGCTGTATCGGTGCGCTGGCTCTGATCCTCACCGGTGTCATCTCCGAGAAAGACGCCCTGAAGTCCATCGACCTCAAGACCATCTTCCTCTTCGGTGGTACGCTGTCTCTGGCCTCTGCACTGGATAAGACCGGGGCAGGCGCAGAGATTGCGAACATCGTCATTGGTGCTCTGGGCGAGAATCCCTCTCCCTACGTCCTGACTCTGGTGGTCTTCCTGCTCTGCTGCGTCATGACCAACTTCATGTCCAACACCGCAACCACCGCTCTGATGGTTCCCATCTGCCTGAGCATCGCACAGGGCATGGGTGCCGACCCCCGCGCCGTCCTGATGGCTTGTGTCATCGGCGGCTCCTGCGCTTACGCAACGCCCATCGGTATGCCCGCCAACACCATGGTGGTTTCCGCCGGCGGGTACACCTTCAAGGATTATGCCAAGGCTGGCCTGCCCCTCATCCTCATCGCAACCGTCGTCAGCATGGTGATCCTTCCCATCGCATTTCCGTTCTTCCCGCAGTAAAGCGGACAGGAACGTTGAATATGAGTGAACCAACGCGCAAAATGTACCAAAGCTAAGGAGGCATTGGAATGAACAAGCAAGAACAGGTGCAGCAGATGACGACCTATATGGCAAACTTTGTGAGCCATATCGCCAAGGTGCTGCCGGACGACATCATTGCCAAGCTCGATGAGCTGGGCGCACAGGAGGACGCACCGCTGTCCAAGGTCATCTACGAGACCATGAAGCGCAACCAGAAGCTGGCCAAGGAGCTGAACCGCCCCAGCTGTCAGGATACTGGTGTGCTCCAGTTCTGGGTAAAGTGCGGCGTGGACTTCCCCCTCATCGGCGAGGTGGAGGGTCTGCTGAAGGAGGCTGTGGTCAAGGCTACCTTTGAAGCACCTCTGCGCCACAACAGTGTTGAGACCTTCGATGAGTTCAATACCGGCCGCAACGTCGGCAAAGGCACCCCTACCGTCTGGTGGGACATCATCCCGAACAGCGACAAGTGTGAGATCTACGCTTATATGGCAGGCGGCGGCTGCACCCTGCCGGGCAAGGCCATGGTTCTGATGCCCGGTGCAGGTTACGAAGGTGTGACCAAGTTCGTCATGGATGTCATGACAGCTACGGCATCAATGCCTGCCCCCCGCTGCTGGTGGGCGTGGGCGTTGCCACCTCTGTTGAGACCGCCGCTCTGCTGTCCAAGAAGGCTCTGATGCGTCCTCTGGGCAGCCACAACGAGAACGAGCGCGCAGCCTATATGGAGAAGCTGCTGGAGGACGGCATCAACTCCATCGGCCTTGGTCCTCAGGCATGGGCGGCAAGTACTCCGTCATGGGCGTGCACATTGAGAACACTGCCCGCCATCCTTCTGCCATCGGCGTTGCCGTCAACGTGGGCTGCTGGAGCCATCGCCGCGGCCACATCATTTTTGATAAAGATCTGAACTACACCATTGATACTCATTCGGGGGTGACTTTGTAATGCTGACCATCAAAGACGGAAAGAAAATTCTTACCACTCCGGTCTCCGCAGAAGACCTGAAGGACATCCATATCGGTGATGTCGTTTACCTGAACGGCGACCTGACCACCTGCCGCGATGTGGCGCACCGCCGCCTCGTGGAAGAGGGCCGCCCGCTGCCTGTGGACGTGAAGGACGCAGCCATCTTCCACGCCGGCCCCATCATCCGCCCGCTGGAGAACGACAAGTTCGAGATGGTGTCTGTGGGCCCCACCACCTCCATGCGCATGGAGAAGTTCGAGTATGAGTTCGTGCAGAAGTCCGGTGTCCGCGTCATCGTGGGCAAGGGCGGCATGGGCCCCAACACCGAGCGCGCCTGCAAGGAGTTCGGTGCCATCCACTGTGTTTTCCCTGCCGGTAACGCCGTTGTGGCTGCCACCGAGGTGGAGGAGATCGTCGAGGCCCAGTGGCGTGACCTCGGTATGCCGGAAACTCTGTGGCACTGCCACGTTAAAGAGTTTGGCCCCCTGATCGTTTCCATCGACGCTGAGGGCCGCAACCTGTTCGAAGAGAACAAGGTCATCTTCAATCAGCGCAAGGATAAAGCTGTCGAGGAAATTTGCAAGCACGTTGGCTTCATCAAATAAGATCCAACTGCGAAGCCAGCGTTGCCTATACCCTGCGGAGAGCAACCATCCATCAAAAGCTTCTTCTCCTAAAATGAACTCACTATCACGTTAATTCTAACAACCATATTTGCTTTTACCGATCCAACAGACTTCTTATCGTTTACTTCTATCTTTATTACCCTGTTTATCCTGCTTCTCCGCAAAACACCCCGATGCTGTCTGCCATATCAGCATCCGGGGTGTTGCTATTTGCGGTCAAATATGTGCACGAGAAAATGCAGACAAAGAAGATCTTGGCCGTTCTTTTTGTTCTACACACCTTATATAAAGTTCCTTTGGAAAATTGTATTTTTCGACAAAAGTATAACAAATCCCTTGACAAGCGTGGTCTTTCGGTGTATTCTTTTCTTGTTTATTGGATACATTATTAAATATAAAAATTCAAGTGCCACTGCTTTGCATCTGCAAGGTGGAAGTAATCCACAGGAGGACAACCCAAATGAGCCCATTGGAGATCACACTGGTCATCCTGCTTGTAACGATCATCGCCTTTGTATCCGGTAAAGTCCCGTTCTCGGTCATTTCTACCGGCATCATTCTGGCGCTGATCCTCACCGGCATCAAGACCCCTGCCGAGGCCTTTGGCGGCTTCATCAACACGAACGTGATCATGTTCGTGGCCATGTTCGTCATCGGTGCAGGACTGACCAAAACGCCCCTGATTGACAAAGCCCAGAGTCTGGTCATCCGCTACAAGGACAATATGCGGATGCTGATCTTTCTTTCCTGTGTGGCAGGTGCGTTTCTGGGCGCCATCACCAGTGCCACCGCAACTGCCGCTATCATGATCCCGCTGCTGGTAGGCATTGCGAACGACATCGGCGTGAGCCGCAGCAAGCTGCTGTATCCTTCTATGGCCTGTGCCAACATTGCCACCCAGATGACCTTTCTCGGTCAGGGTGCTTCCAACATGGCATGGAACGATGTCATGATGCAGGCCGGCGCACCGACACCGCTGCACATCTGGGATTTCACCATTGCGCGCATCCCGATGCTGACCATTGCCATCCTGTACATGACCTTTGTTGGCTATAAGCTGATGCCGGATATTCCCAACGAGCAGTTTTCAGATGCAGCACATACGGCTTCTGAGAGCGAAAAACTCAGCCCCTTTAAGCGCAAACTGGCTGTCCTGATCGTTCTGGTCTCCATTGCAATGATGCTGCTGGAAAATGTCATTGGTGTCAAGATGTATCTCACTTCCTGCATCGGCGCTGCCGCTCTGGTGCTGACGGGTGTGCTGACCGAGAAGGAAGCCCTCAACTCCATCCACCAGCCGACCATTTTCCTGTTTGCCGGTGTGCTGGCTCTGTCGGACGCCATCCAGACCACCGGTGCAGGCGATGTGGTGGCAGACTGGATGATCCGCCTGCTGGGCGATACCACCAATCCGTACATCATTATGCTGGTGTTCTTCCTTGTTCCCTTCATTCTGACACAGGTCATGTCCAATCTGGCTACCCTGACCATCTTCATCCCACTGGTCACTTCCGCCTGTATCCGCATGGGCGTAGACCCCGTGCTGCCGTGGTTGGCGTGATCACAGCCAGCTGTGTGTCCATCATGACCCCCATGGCAGCTCCCTGCCAGATCATGATCATCGAGCCGGGCGGATACACCTTGAAGGATTATCTCAAGTGTGGTACCCCGCTGGCGCTCATCCTCATTGTCGTGTCCGTATTTTTCCTGCCGACACTTTATCCTTTTGCCTGATTCTATTTTCCCACCGCAGTAGTATCCGCAAACTGCATATCGTAAATATGCCGTTCTGTTCGGTGCTATTTTTGAAAACCGCAATAAAAGCAGCAGAAATTTTTGAGCATCTCATAATTCTGTCAAGAGGGCTGGCACCGTCCGGCCCTCTCTCTTTTTACCAAAGTTTCCTTGTGTTTTCTTGCAAGCTGCCGAAATCATCGTGTTCTCAAAACTTTTTTGTTGACATGGCTCGATTTTTGTGGTAATCTATCCCAACAATTTAATATAACATATTTACTTAGAGTTCCAGCTCGGCTCCCGAAGGAGTCGAAGCAAGTTTTTAACTTTCTTATCGCTACATAACGAACCCGAACCAAGGCCATCCCGGAAAGGATGGTCAGGTTCAGGTTGTTGTGTGGCGATTTTTTTATTGCAAAACCAGCAATGAACCTTGAAAAACGAAAGACCGTCTGCATGAGATACACGGCCATGACCCGTAAGGGAGAGCCGGGAAACGCCGCCGGAAGGGGGCAGGAAAGCCATGCAGGGAGAACGGCAACTGACATCCACTCGCTCATGTGTTCAAAATGAGCACATGAGGCGAAACGGACGTTTATCTACTCGTTGAGGTAGGAGAAATCAATGTGGACAAATTGTCCACATTGATTCTGTAAAACTGTTTCAACTTTCTTTGCGGCAGGCGGCTGAAAAGCTGGCTATAGATTTTGGACTTTCTGCAACAGATAATTTTCAACCACTTCCCTGCAAGCCGGTGGAAAAACCGCTAAGTCCGAAAGAACAACTTTACAAAATCTTGTGCAGCTATCGTACCCTGCTGGCAGATTGGCGCATGGCCTATGCACCCAAAAATCAAGAAGCATCTCTGCATCCTTGTTTTGTAGCAAGTCTACACTATGCAGACCGTGTGCAATATCTGCTGGATATTCTTTTGCTGGGAAGTCTACCTGAAAAGCAACAATTACTCAACGGAAAGGAAGTGACTGCTCTTGGAAAAGCAATCGAACGATGCAAAGAAACCGAAAAAGCAGCATAGTGCACCCGCCGAAACTGGGTGGGTGACAACGGGAAAATCATTGAACCATTGTTCGCAGATTACTTTGATGCCTGCACCCCATGCGCTGCTTTCAAGGCAGATTGTTCACGGTGGATGGCATGATCGAGGATGAAGCCTCATTGAAAAAGAAAATCTATGAGCAGATTCGCTATTATGCAACCACCAGCGTAGCGCGGCGCATTGAACATATCATGCAGGCCATCAAGCTGGCCTGCGCATCCGAACCGCCGGAGATTCAGACAGACCGCATCCATGTCCGAAACGGCACATACTTTGTGGACGGTCACTTTACCCCTGAAAAAGAATACTGCATGAACCGACTGCCCATCGCCTATGTGCCAGAAGCACCAGCACCGACACGCTGGCTGCAATTTCTGAATGAGTTGCTGTACGAAGAAGATATTCCGGCCCTGCAAGAGTATATCGGCTATTGTCTGCTGCCTGTCACCAAGGCACAGAAAATGCTGCTGATGGTCGGAAAGGGCGGCGAGGGAAAATCCAGAATCGGCTGATTCTTCGAGAATTGTTCGGCAACAGTATGTACACGGGCAGTCTGCAAAAGGTAGAAACCAACCGCTTTGCCCGTGCAGACTTGGAATACAAACTGCTTTTGGTGGACGATGACATGAAAACTGAGGCCCTGCCGCAGACCAACAACATCAAGACCCTTGTTACACTGGAAGATAAAATCGACATTGAGCGCAAAGGACAGCAGAGTGTGCAGGGTACGCTGTATGTTCGGTTTGCCTGCTTCGGAAATGGCAGCTTACACGCACTCTATGACAAGTCTAACGGTTTCTATCGCCGCCAGCTGTTGCTCACCACTAAGGAAAAACCTGTTGGCCGGGTAGATGATCCTTTCCTCATTGACAAGATGCGGGGTGAAAAAGAGGGTATCCTGCTTTGGGCATTGGAGGGGCTGCATCGGCTGATTCGGAACAACTATCAGTTACCATCAGTGAACGCACCGCCGCGAATCTGAAAGAAGCGATGGAGCAGGGCAACAACATTCTGGGCTTCCTCAAATCTGAGGCTACTTTGAAATTCGGCAGGGGGCCAAGTGCAAATCCACGGATTTCTATAAAGTCTATGAACGCTGGTGTCTGGATAACCTGGAAAAGCCACTGGCAGCATCCACCTTTATTCACCATCTGAAAGACAACCAGAAAAGTCTGGGCATCGTTTATGACGATAAGTGCATCGGCACAAACAGGGGCTTTCACAATGTAGACGTTGACCTGTTTTTACCCGTTGATGTTCCAAGTCCGTGGGATTAAAAAATAAGAATCAACTTGAAAAAGCCTTGCTCAGCCTGCTCACAGTGTGCAAAAGGTGCAGGATGAGCAGGCGATTTTGAACTTACATTAAAAATGAAACATGGAGGTTTTGCTTATGGGTTACGCCCGAAAGGACGTTGAAAGAACAAAAATGAACGCGAAAAAGTTTGTCCGCTATCAGGAAGGGGCTGAAAAATACAGTCTTGGTCTGACAAAATTTCAGGAGTTGGCGAAGGAAGCTAAAGCCGTTTATAAAATCGACAAGGTGGCGTTGGTCAACTGCGAGATTTTCGAGCGGTATCTGGAAACCTTCCGCATTGCATAAAAATAGGCCGGAGGAAAATCCCCCGGCTCCAGACCGCCCACAGTGTTGCGCTGCAGAGCAGCTCGTGGGAGAAGTCACCTTTATTCTATGCAAAATCAGAGCTTTTCTTTCCAGTCATCCCGGAAGCCGTAATAATCCATTCGCACAAACGGATATTTTTCCGTCAGAGCAATGACGGCTTCCTTCATTTCCGCAAGTTCTCAGCAGGCAGAAGCTTCTCATGACGAGGAAGAACCCGAAGAAATGGGAATTATCCATTGTGCCATCTTCCCGGCGGATCAGCAACGTCTGTTCTTTCCTGTTAAGGGAAGGCTTTTGCTCAAAGAGACGATTGTAAATGCGGCTCCCGTGTGCGCAAAGATTGCGGATGATCGTCATGCTGTGCATATACTGCCCCAGAATTTCCGGGCCGCGATTCATGGTAAGCCCGAACCGATGGGCAATTGTTTCTTTTATTGGGCGTTCGGAGATGGAATACAGGAAAGAGATGTCGGAGATCGTCAGCAAATCAACGTAGGCCCAGAGCGGAATCTCTTGGTGCAGATCGTTGATGAAGTGCTTTAAGTAGGCTTCGTGGGCCAGCCGCTGACGCTTCTGCTGGTTGGCTTTGTCGATGATTTCTTTATGTTTTGCCTGATTGGAGAAATTTGCGGTATCCAGATAGCCCAGCGGCCCATATACCTTTGTAAATTCATAGGCATAGATGGACTTCATCTGTACCTCAATGGTTTCGATATGGTGCAGAATGATGTGACGGAACTCGTGGTCGAAATTGTAAATGTTCTCGATATTTTGGAACGTGGCAGACTTCGCAAAAACATCGTTCTTGCGGAGCGTCAGAGAATAGCCGCTGACACGGTAATAATTGTTCCGCAGCAGAAAATCCTTTGCTTCGGCTTCATCCTCGATGGAAAGGCCGCGTGAACGAAGAATCTCGATTTGTTCCTCTATCGTTTTGAAGTCCTTGTCTGCCATGAAAAATCTCCTTTATAAGCAAAACGCCCCCAAGTGTGCATACGCTATGCGCAGAGGCCTGGGGGAGTTGTTACCATTATAATAGCAAATCAAGGACGAAATGTCAATGAGCAGAGTGTGAACTTTCGATTTTTCGTAAAAATTTTCAAGAAGGGCTTTTTGCAGCTTGACTTCCTGTCACACGGAAAGTATACTGGTGCTGTGGAGGTATGAGAGCAGCTATGGCAAAGATGGGACGACCAAAATCCGAAAATGCAAAAAAGAAAACCTTGAGCATTCGGGTGGAGGATGCCCTGTATGAGCGTATCTGCAATTATGCCGAACAACATCAACTGACTGTAACAGAAGTTGTCTTGCAGGGGCTGGACAAAGTTTTGTCCGACCTTAAATAGTATCAAGCCCTTCTTCTTTCGGGAAGGAGAATTGATATGGCAACGACACGAAAAGACCTGCGGGGGCGTACCCTGCGAAAAGGCGAGATGCAGCGCAGCTCCGATAAGCGGTATGCGTATTCTTACACGGACCCGCTGGGACGGCGCAAATACATCTACGCAAATGACCTTGTGACCCTTCGGGAGAAGGAAGCGCAGCTAACTAAAGACCAGATGGACGGTCTGGATATTTACGTTGCAGGCAAAGCAACGGTCAACTTTGTGTTTGACCGTTATATGAGCCTGAAAACGAATCTACGCCAGACACCCGGAGCAACTATCTTTATATGTATGACCGCTTTATCCGTAATACCTTCGGCAAGAAGAAAATTGCGGAGATTCGGTATTCGGATGTGCTGCAGTTCTACAATTACCTGTTGGATAAGCAGGGCTTGCAGACGAACACGCTCGAAAGCGTTCACACGCTGCTGCATCCCACCTTTCAGCTGGCGGTTCGGGATGAAATCGTCCGCAAGAATCCCACGGATGGTGTGATGGCAGAGATCAAGAAAAGCTCCGAGCGGACCACTGGTGTGCGTCATGCCCTGACGATTCCGCAGCAGCGGGCGTCATGGAACATATCGCCAATCACCCGGTCTTCTGCACTGGTGGCCGTTGTTCACGGTACTGCTGGGAACAGGCTGCCGCATTGGTGAAGCGTTGGGCTTGCGCTGGGATGATTTGGACTATGAGCGGCGCACTATCAGTATCAATCACAGTCTGGTCTATTACCCGGTGGGCGAAAGCCGCAATTCTGTTCTGCACATCTCGAAACCTAAAACGGAAGCAGGCGTTCGGACGATCCCGATGTTTGATACCGTAAAGGATGCCTTTGAAATGCTGCATGAAGAACAAAAAGAATCCGGCTGGAATGATGTGGAGATTGATGGTATGTCGGGCTTCATCTTCTGCAACCGCTTTGGTAATGTTCCGAATCCGCAGTCTGTGAACCGCGCTATCAAGCGCATCATTGCAGACTATAATGCAGGTGAAGAAGTGGAAGCAAAGAAGCGGCACCGGGAGGCGGTTCTGCTGCCGGACTTTTCGGCACATCATCTGCGGCACACGTTCTGCACAAGGCTTTGCGAAAAAGAGACCAACCTGAAGGTCATCCAATCGGTCATGGGGCATAAAGACATTCAGACCACGATGGACATTTATGCCGAGGCGACCGAGGAGAAAAAACAGGAATCATTTGAGCGTTTGGCTGCTACACTGGATATTTTTTGATAGCAAAGAAGGGCTCTTACTGAGCGTTTTGTCTGACAGCAAAATTCTTCCAAGGACAGCAAATTGACAGCAAAACTACGAGAATGACGGCGAATCACGAAGGATTGTGAATACCGGGAATGCAAGTGAAAACGCGATTGTGAAGCATCACGAAGCATTGTAAGCCGGTTCCGGAAAGTATCCCCACGATGAAGCCGATTGAGCAGTGAATTTCCAATTTAAGCACAACAAAGCCTGAAACTTCTTGATGTACCGAGAAGTTTCAGGCTTTTTCTTTTATGGATCTGCAAACGGACAGACAGAACTTTCCACCGCAGGAGAAGCAAATGTGAAAAACATGGAGGTTTTCTTACATCTTCAAAACCGACTCCCAGATCTCCTCGACCACCGGAACACCAAGCTCGCGGTTTTCTTTGATGGTGCGCAGCATTCCCTCGCCGGGCCAGCGGACTTCGCCATCCGGTCTGGCCGGGGTGCTGGCCTTGATGTCCGCAAGGATGGCGTCGATGACGGCGTCGTTTTCCTCGACGGTGCCAAATTTAGTGGGGTCGATCGCGATCATGATTTGGGTCAGACCGATCTCGTCGCCGAAGGTCCCGATGGTGTGGACGGCATTGCCGCCGGAAAGGAGGGTGGCGATCAAATCCAGCAGGATGGAGAGGCCGCTGCCCTTCCAGTAGCCGATGGGCAGTGCGCGGCCGCTCTTTTCGATGGCGGCGGGGTCTGTCGTGGGCTGGCCGTCCTCGTCGCAGCCGCCGGGTACGGGCAGCTGCCTGCCAGCCAGACGGGTGCTCTCCAGCTTGCCGTAGCTGAACTGGCTCAAGGCGCAGTCCACCATGACGTGCTGACCGTCGGAGCGGGGGACAGCGAGGATGAGCGGGTTATTGCCGATGCGGCAGTCTTTGGCGCCCCAAGCAGGCATATTGGGGGCGGTGTTCGACCAGCAGATGCCGATGCAGCTTTTTCGGCGGCCAGCCAGCCGTAGGTGCCGCCGCGCATCCAGTGGTTGTTGTTGCCCAATGCCACGATGCCGACGCCGTTCTCTTTGGCGAGGGCGCAGGCACGCTCCATTGCGCGCTGTGCGTTCAGCGGGCCGAAGCCGCGGTGGCCGTCCCAGCGCTCCATACTGCCATGCGGGAGATGCACTCGGCGCGGGCAAGTGGGTCGATCTCGCCCTTTCGAGGTAGCTCACCACGCGCGGAAAGCGATTCAGACCGTGGCTGTACACGCCGGAAAGGCTGTTCTGGGCGAAAATCACAGCGGCGTCTTTGGCGTCCGACGGGGTGAAGCCGTGCTTTCCCAGCACGCGGGTGAACTGAGCGACCATTTCTTCGTAGGCGACACGTTTCATGAATATCTCCTCCTAAGCAGTGCTTGAAAAGATAATGTAAGCGCTTTCTTGGCTTGATTATAGCATAACAAAAGCAAAAATCAAGTGATTTTGCAAAATTCGTGTAACCGCTTACATTTTGAGGAAGACACACACTCCTAAGATTTTACGCTTTAACTGCTCTGCCTCTGAACGAGTTCCGGCTGCAAGGTGACAGAAGAATAGTCCTCGCCGTGCTCAATGCGGCTCTGCAGCAGCTGGACGCAGAGCAAGGCCACCTGCTCCGGTTTGTTGTCCACGGAAGTCAATTCCGGCTCGCACAGGCGGGCATAGGTGGAATTATCATAGCCCACCACGGCGGTCTCCTCGGGGACGCGGATGCCCGCCCGGAGCAGGGCTTTCAGCACACCGGCAGCGGTCAGATCCTCACCGCAGAGAATGCGTCCGGGCGGATGCCCTCGGCCAAAAGCTGCTGCACCACGCGGATGCCGTCCTCCAGCGTCTCGCCGGTTTCGAGAACATGCCCGTCTGCGTCCAGACCGGCAGCGGTCATCCCGGAGAGGAAGCCCTTCGCTTTGGCAGCGGCGCTGTCGGTGGACTTATCCTTGATATAGTAGAGGTTCCGGCGTCCGGTCTTCACCAGATGCTCCACGGCCATCTCGACGCCCCGGCAGTCATCGACCATGACCGAATAGGCGTCCGGCAGAGCCAGCGTGCCGTTGGCAAGGACGACGGGCATTTTGCGCAGAAGGTTCTCCATCTCTGCCCCCTGACAGATGGTGTTGAAAATCGAGCCGACCAGGATGAGGCCGTCCACCTGCTTTTGCGCCACAGCCTGCAGGGTGCGCAGCGTCTCCACCCTGTCGCCGCCGGTGTTGCAGAGGATGACCTCGTACCTCTGCGGCCAAACTCGCGCTCGATGGTGTAGGCTGTGCGGGCATAGTGGGAATCCCGGATGTCCACTGTGAGCACGGCCACCGTGTGCAGGCTCTTGCTGACCATGCCCTGTGCAATGGCACTGGAGCGTAGTTGCAGCGTTTGAGCACCTTTTCCACCTTGGCGCGGGTGTCGGCGCGGACAATATCTTTGTGGTTGAGCACGCGGGAGACGGTGGCGATCGAGACTCCGGCTTCCCGTGCAATATCGTAAATATTCATAGATCCTCTTGTAAATCAGATGTGGTTGGATGGTTAAAGCATACCCTGCCGCCGTGTGGTTGTCAAGATGAAG